>Ga0209830_10002142_pt1 | contig 16171 bp, 7 predicted proteins | sample ArcticOcean_MG_C_12_FD_187439 | JGI IMG/M metagenome (GOLD analysis project Ga0209830, IMG submission 187439) | Marine microbial communities from western Arctic Ocean - ArcticOcean_MG_CB8_130 (SPAdes) (version 2) | ecosystem: Environmental > Aquatic > Marine > Oceanic | place: Arctic Ocean...
TCACGCGCGGTCGATCTCGAACACCGCAGTAATAAAGAATCTCCTCGCTATACAATAATGTTCCCACCACGCACACAATCGAGCACTCAATTATCATCTTTTTCTTCTTCTTCGTATTCTTCTAAACGTGATCGCGATCATCTTCTTCGGAACAAAACTAAAACATCACGCATCCATAATTCAAAAAATGTTAACTACAAAGACTACGAGCTCGATTTTTCACTCCTAGCACCTTCGACGAGGACGAGGGAGAATATTTTCATCGAGCAAAGGAAAGTTATCGTGAGCGAGGTCCCGGCACTTGCACGACCGCCTTTAGCTTTTTTGATCGGTACGTGTGTTGGCGCCCTCGTCGCCATTGTTGAGACGAGGAGGAGGATTGGTAGATTAGATGCCAGGATTTATGGCGGATTAGATAACAGACAACGAGCATCAGGAGCTGAAGATTTCTTTTTAAGGAATAAGAGCAGTAACAATAAAAGAGATAGTGCTGCTACTGCTGCCGCTCTTGTTTGGGATTCGAATTTTGCTTCTTCGTCGTCGTCGGAGCAGAGAGCGGAGCAGACCGCGAGAGGGCCGCGAAAGCCTAGTAGTAGTAGTAATGTTAATAATAATAGCGGCAATGGAGGAAGGATATTGAAAGCTTCGACGATCGCGGCGCTCGCTAGTGTTCGACCAGAGATGTATTTACCGACGCCTAAGGAAAGGTCGTATCAACATACCGAGGAAGCGAGTACGATGAGTAGAGAAAGTAAGGTTACGTTTTCGAGAATGACACCAATCGCGAACGCTACTAGCGTATTGTCTACTTTGCAACAACAACAGCAACAAAAAGTATTTTTAAGAGAAGACGAATTAGATATTAATGCCATCGGCGGTGGTAGTAGTAGTAGTAGTACTTCGACGACGACGACGAAGACGCGGACACTTATAGCGTGTAGATGGCAGCCTCCTGAGACAGATCCGACCGCAGAGTTATTCGTTGGCGGGAACGTAATAGCTTTAGGAAATTGGACGCCCGAGAAATGCGCAAAGATGAGAAATATTGGAGGCGATAAATGGATAGTAGATGTAGGATTACTCGACTCGAGTTCGCTCGTTGAATTCAAATTCGTGTTCGATTCTGAAGTTTTAGGAAGAAGAGCGGAGACTGGCGAAGTTCGAAAATTCCAAGTTCCAGTTTTACGAGGCGGAAACACGAAACACACAAACGTCGAGCGTCGAGCGCCTCGCTGGGATTAAGTATTATAGTACTACGATCAGATTTAACTAATTTATATGACCTAGGTAAATTGTACTGGTACTAAAACTAACTTAATTTCTTCCTTGGCGCTTTGGAAAGCGTCCTCTTTGTTTAGGCTGAGTCGAACGTCTTCTCGATCGACTATCTAACTCGTTATTATTATTCAGCGATAGTTTCATCAAGTCTTCGTATCCTAACGCTTTATTCACTCGGTTTTGATGAAAATGACTACTATCGTCTTGCGAAATCGGCAGTGAAAATACATTGTCTAAACCGGTGAAGACCGAACACTTATCGCGCAAATCGTTATTCTTGTCACCAGTCTTATTAGTGCTACTTCTACTACTACTGCTATTGCTTATGTCTTGTATGAATGGAGCGACTACGACATTTCCTAGGCTTAAATTGGCGGTATCAAATAGACCTCCAGCTCCGGCGTTGTTGTTATAATGCCCGTTTGGAAATCGAGCGAAACACCCAACTTTCATTGGCATTCCTCTCGCATCGAATGGTGTTAATATCGACACACAATCGCCAAAGCTACCAAAATCATTAATAATTATCATCTTCGATGCTGAATCATTTTCCTTGTTCTCTTCTTCTTTAATGATTTCATTATCATTGTCGTTTTTTTCTACTACTAATAAATCCTCGCGCCATGCTGGAGCTGCTAACGTACCTCTTCGCATTCTTGGCCCAACAAACTTTCGAATATCGTAAACGCATACGCCGTCGTAACCGGATTCAGAATGAAATATCAATCTTTCATCTTCCAAATGTAAACACGCGCGCTGTTCTGTCTCGTTCACTATTGTATTAGAAGGATGGTCGAACCATGGTGGAGCAAACGTGGCAATAGGTTTGTTTGCGTTATATTTCGAACGTCTATCGACTAGAATAATCGATCCGCCGGCTAACGAAGCCGTGACGACTGGTCCTTTCGCTGCGATTGCTGTGATTTTATTATAAGAATCATCACCTTGGCATAATTCTATGGTTTCTTTCACTTCGTTGCGATTGAAATCAATCGCTCGAACACCTAGAGTCGTCCCAAACCAAATAACGGAATCCCACACGACTTCTTTACTAATACAAGTCGCACCAAGAATCTCGCCTTCAGATTCGAAAGGAACGTAAAACGCAGACATAGCGTTGCGTTCTTCGTTCGTTCTCAAATCCATAAATACGTCATTTTCTGAATCTCCTTGAAGAGAAGCGTCACGAGATAAATCGTGTATTTTTGCCACGCATGATTTTTCGCAACAAGCAACGATTGAATCCGCATGCAACGCGAGCAAAGATGTTTTTGCATCTTTTTTTGTAACCATCGGACGATGAATCGAAGGTTGCCCGTCCAGAGAAGACCAGCTACGAAGACGACCGCTATTCTCAGAGACGGCTACAAAATTATCAGTTAATACCATATCGCGAATATTAGAGTCTTTCGCCTCTAATGTTTGAATGCGTCCTCCCGCAACGTTGTATTTTGCATTACCTAAACCGTTGTACCAGATTTTCACGGAAGAAGCGTTGTATGAAGTGACTGTTTGCTGATCTGCGATTAATCCGCGAACGAAACTAGGACCGACGTCATAATATAAAGGCTCGACAACTTGATAACTCTTTGACTTTCTTGTTCCTGATAATGATGATGAAGATGATGAAAGGACTTCGTTCCAACCTACCCATGGTTCGCACGCCAAATATGAATCTCGCACGCTTCTCCAAACACTATCGCTTTTACTTAAATTCGTATTATTGTTTGGTTGCGGCAGTGGCTGTTTCGTATTAGACGCAGCGTGAAAGAATATCTTTTCAAACATCGACTCTTTCGTCGATTCTGCGGATGCAATTTTATTAAGCTGCGAACACGTTGCGCCCAACAAAACTGTTTCGCGAGGAGATAATTTAGAGAAAATGATCTCCCACACGTCTAAACTCAACACATCGGACGCATCAAACTCAATTCCTCCTGCAAAATATTCTAAATCATTGTCTAAATCTCCCGCAACTGTACCAAATAACGCTTCCATTTCCGGAGAGTATTTTGACGAAGTATTATAATTGCTGTTGCTGTTCTCGTTATTATTGTTATTATTGTTGTTGTTGTTGCATGCAGAAGACGACGACGGCGCTGCTGGCGGTGGCGGCGATGCGTAATTTCTATCCTTCACGTCCCAAAGAACTTCAACAGAAGCGATACCTGTATCGCTATTCATTACATTCCTTTCAACTCTTCGAATTGCATGGTACGGCGCGTTTTCCGTTTCTAAAAACTCTGATAACTGCACAGTCTTTGAACTCTTCTTCCCAATCTCTACTATACAAAACACTCTCTCTAACGAACTCTTATCCATACTCTCAAACTCTAACTTTCCGAACAATCTCCTTAACTCCCTCCTATTTGCCTTAAACTTCGTCGGCGAAAGCAACATTTGCCTTAACCCGAAACCATCATCAGCGTTCGGACTCCCTAGTTCCCCGAAATTATTCTCCAAGCTCCTACTCATCATATTCTTATTCGCGCTCGCCGGGCTCATAGAATAATAATACTTTGTCGCCTGCTGTCCCGCCGGACTCGAATGATTATTTCCGAAACTACTCGCGCTCGCTCCAACAGACATCGATTGTTGATATGCACTATTCATATCTCCATCTGTTGTTGGAGTCATCATCGTCATAGTCGCACCATTGAAATCGCTATTTTCTACATTCTGCGCGTTCTTCAAAATCTCAACCGGTACCGAATGTGATAACTGTTGCATTTCTCTCGCATAATTATAATTCTGTGTCTTATTGTCCCTTCGTTGCTCGCGCTCGCGATTTTGCCTCTTCTTCAGTTCCTTCGCTCGTCTGGATAACTCTTTCCCCGTTAATCCGTGACGATATTTTAAATCAAGTGAGATATTATCTTCGTTATTATCTTCATTTTTTTTTTCAAATCCAAAGTTCATCTCTTCGTCTTGGAAACCGTTGAAGGACTTTGTAGTACTACTCTTCCCCATATTAGTACTGGTTCTTTACTCCGAGAAGATTAATATTTGAAAGAATGCGTACGTATGCGTTCGTGTTCACGTGTTTATGAAATTGACATCGCTGATTAATTAATTAACTTATAATAAGCTGGCAAAGTGTGTTCTTGGATAGACTGTAATAACTATAGTGACGTTTTTTGAAATATATTCTTTTTATTTTCGTATGTAGTTTTTCTGCAGCCAGCAGCAGCAGCCTGGCAGCATTATTTTTTTTAATTTCTGTTCTTTTCGACTTTTCCCAACAGCTCCCCAAACGAGAATGATGGGAGAGGAGAGACGCGTCTTGAAAAAAACGAAAAGAGCGCGGAAACTCTCCTTCTAATGTTTTACCTACCTTTCGTTAAATGCTCTAACTTTCCCAAAATGGATTCAACTCTCGCGACTAAGCCTTTTCTCATTTGTCTAATATCATCGAAACCATGGCTGTCGATCGCATCGGCGTCTAATATGCTCTTTTCGAGTAAATGATACGCTTCTCGCGCATTCTTTTTGGTAGCTATTTTCAACTCTTCCGAAATATGCTCTGGGTCGTTTTTGTTGATGTCGTGGATGTCGTCGCATCGGAATTTCAAAGCGTCGACGTCGGCGATGATCTTTTGGAGTTGGTCAGTCGCTATTCTACGTTTTTGTGCGCTCGTAAGTGCTTGTTCTTGTTGTCGTTCGTGCGTTTGTTGTCTTTTCTCGTTATTATGAGTAGTAGTAGTAGTAGTATTGTTGTAGTAAGTATTGTTTGGCGATTGCTCCCGATGATGATGAAAGGTGTCGTACGACGACGACGCTCTTTCTACGTCCTCGTCGTCGTAATCTCCTCCCATCATCATCTGTGCGCGTGCGCTCTTCTGAGCCTTTTCGGCGCTATCGCTCCTCATCTTCTCAATATCTCTCCTCGCATATTCCCTCTGTTTTCCCAACTCATACTGTCTCTGCTTCTCTCTCCTCACTTCATCTAATTCGTCTTCGACTTTCCTTCTCCTCGCTATATCGTTCTCCCACAACGCGAAAGAGTTATTGCCCTTGAAAACTCCTAAATCTTGTAAAAGAAGACTATTTTCCCTTAAAATCTGCCCTTTAAATCGTAAGTCGTAATCGCACTCGTTCACGTTCGCTTCTTTACATGCAATAACTTTCAACAAATTCACAGATGTCGATCGTCTGGCTATGATTTCTATCGAACCGTTCGTTTGTTTTGTGTTTTTTAAACCGACTTGGATTTTAAGAACGAACGGTTTGTCTTCTTCTTCTTCTTCTTCTTCTTCTTCTTCTTCGTGATGATGATGTCGTTGTTGTTGTTGAGAGTCGTATGGGGTTTTAGATGCGAACGAGTATTCGTGGTTCATTTTATTAGTGTTCTTGTTATTATTTTTGATCGTTTTTGATCATTAATTAATTAATTAATTTTGCGTTTGTTTTTGAAGAAATGCTAAAACACCTAAAGCTTATGATGCCAAAGGTGCCTCACTAAAGATGAATGGATGTTTAACGTATACAGCGATGTAAAGAGTGCGCGTAACGTTCTAAATTTTACAAAATACAATTAAACTTATAAAGTGATTAAAGTCTACAAATCTACAAATCTCTCTCTCTCTCTCTTTACTCTACTATCGCATCCACGGAGACGGGCTTCGACTGTTTGGTTTATTCACTGATATTGGAGTCGTTCTCCCACTGCTCCCGTGTGATTGTGTGTTTGGAGCTGGAGAATTTCTTTCGCGTTCGCGTTCGCGTTCTTCGTCATCTGATGATGACGCCATTATCCTACTTCTTCCCTTTGACGAAGAACTCGAATAGTCCAACTCTTGGTCTTGATCTTCTTCATCTTCTTCGTCGAATTCTTTCAATTGATGTCTGTTTTTATTATTGTTCGCGTTCGTGTTTGCCGCAGTTAGCTTACTCAAATCATCATCGATATCATCGTTAATATTATTATTACTACCATTAATCGTTAGTTTGTGTTGCGCGAAATAAGCTAACTGCGTGGGCGAGACGTACGTGAAGCCGAGAAAATGGTGTTGCTCCGCCGACGATGGCGAGGCAGCGGCAGATTCAGCCTCTTGTAACACTTTTGCATCGGTCCATTTCTTATCGAAATGTGCGACGCACCCATCACCTTTTTCGTTATCGATGTTCGGCACGAACGGCGCCGGAACTTCTCTCTTTTCCAACCTTGGCCAATTTATTTTATGGAAGAATTTATGCTTTTTAATATCCTCCGTGCCTGATTTCACGTCGCTCCCTAGACGTAGAATTGGATCTTTCATGGTTAAATTCTGAATTAGTTTCGCTGCGTCTGATTCCACAAACGCTGGGATTTTCATTTTTTGCGTACATATCGCTTTTTGAATCGCCGCTTTGTTCTTCCCTCTGAATGGAAGTTGCCCGATTAACATTTCGTATAACAAAACTCCAACGGACCACCAATCCGCTTCTTTCCCATGTCCCTTATCTTTCAAGATTTCTGGTGCCATGTAATCTATGCTACCAACTAACGAGTTTGATTTTTCATCTTCGGTGAATTTTTTCGCCAATCCGAAATCTGTAATCCTCACGTGCCCTTCTCTATCGACTAAAATATTCTCCGGTTTCAAATCTCTATGCATGATGTTCAACGAATGCAAATGTCCAATACCGCAAACGATCTCGGCAATATAAAACCTCGTTAAGTTCACATCAAACATACCTTCTCTGTACATCCAATAAAACAAATGCCCGCCGTTTATGAAATCTAAAACTAAATACAATTTGGTCGCCGTTTGAAAACTAAATCTCAATTTAACTACGTACGGATGCGTAATCGACGTCAAAATATCTCTTTCCTGCTTCGTATACTCCATTTGCTCTTTAGCAATCACGACTTCTTTCTTTATAACTTTCATTGCATACAAAACCCCAGTATCTTTCTTCCTCACTTGGAACACTTTCCCAAACGCGCCTTGCCCGACTAAATACAACGCCTCGAAATCATCCGGCGTTAACTTCTTCATATTAGAATTAGTATTACGATCGTTCGAAGTAGTAGTCTCGGACATCCTCGAAGTAGCAGAATGATTAGTTTCTACCTCGACAAACACTTCGTTCGCTAATAAACTCGAATCAACTCTCCTCAAATTACTCGTCAACGCGCTCGTGCGACTACTATTACTCGCGCTCGTCCCTTTCTTCTTTTGAGTTCGTTCTTGTCCTCGTCGTTCGTGCTCTTCAGTGGAACTAGTAACGACGAACGACTCCTTCCTCATTAACCGATTAAGCTCAGCCTTGACATCGTTATGCGTCGTAGGTAACGGTGGTAACCCTGATAATTCCCATCGTTTCGCTTGTTCGTGCGCATCGAAGATTATTTCTTTTTCCTCGTTATTATTATTATTATTATTATTATTATTATTATTTTCTTCTTCGTTTTGAGCCGCATCACAATCATCATCATCTTCCAAAGTTTTAATGAGCTCCGTAGTAATCGATCGATCGGTAGCGCTTTTTTCTTTCATTGATGGAGGACAAATAAAGAAACTGCGCCGCGCAGATAATAATGATTTCGCGTTTCCGTCGCGTCCGTGTTATTACGATATTATTATTATTATTATCGCGTTCAAAAGTTCGTTTTTTTTTTGGAGGCACTTTTCCACTTTTATCAAAAAATCAAAATCTGAAAATAAGCAGTTCAAAAGTTTCATCAGAACCAACAACACAAAAATGATTTGCCGAATGGAGAGGGATCGACGAGATCTCTCTCGTTTTGAACACGCAAACAACCGAAAGAACGATTCTGTATCGATATCGCGCGTGTCAGTTTTGAGCGCGTCTTTGAAGCTTCTGAGATAAATAAGAGAAAGGTTGTTCGTTTACTAACGACGAGTCAGTTTTCATGATTTGATCAACGCACATCTTTGACCATCATCACTGCTTTGATAACTTTACGCGGGATATCAGAAGGAAACTGGACGCGAACTAACCAGTCGCCTCGAGGCGATCCACGCGTTCCCGGTCTCTTTACTGCTATTTCGCCTTAATAATTAGGGCGCGGTAACCGGACAGAACTTAAAAAAATAGACCTCTGTTTTTGTAACTTTGCCAGTGCCTTGCTTTGTGGATAAAGCCAATCGAGCCCTCTCTGCATATTTCCAAAGAAAAGAGAAGTTTGATTAATTAATTAAACAATCGATTAAAACAAGTTGTATAAATATCATGACATCGATCGCGAGTACTTTTGTACCGATAATGCGGCGTCCTATGCGCATCGCTGACACGACGAAGACGACGAAGACGAAGAAGAATATCCCCGATTTGAGGCGGCGTAGAACGAATTGGAAAGCGGAAACGTCTTCTGCGTCGGCCTCTGCTGCCTCTAAGGAAGAACGAGTAATAATTGGAGAAAGGAAAACGAGGAAGATTGAGAACAAGTGGGTGTTCGACGTACTCGATAGAACGAGAACGAAGAACACTACTGCTCATGGGAATAGTTCTACAGATCAGTTTGGACATTTGAGGACGAGGGCGAGAGAGATGTTAGAGCGAACGAGAACGCCTACGACGAGGGACGAGGCGTGGAGGTTTTTCGCTGTTGGCGATATCGTCGACGCTAAGCTCGTTTTTGAAGAAAACGATGATGATGTTGATGAGAAAGATTTGAGGAAAATGATTGGAGATGATGTCCCAGAGAATGCCGTGTTGTTGACGTTCGTGAACGGTTCGTTCGTTGAAAAGTTTTCGAGGGTTTTTACGAACGGATCTGTGTCAGTATCGCGCGATTGCATCGATGATGATTTTAAAGATTTAGTTGGGACGTTTGATGAAGATTTGGAGATTGATCAGCAAGGCGCTGTTTTTGCGAGGATGAATAAGGCTCAGATGAAGACGTTACTATCGCTTTCTGTATGCGCATCCGCCGATAAAGATAATAATAATAATAATAATAATAATAATAATAATAATAATAAAGATCGTTGTGTGATTTATATCGTACACGCGAGGAAAAGTTTAAAAGATAGAAAAGATGGCGAACTCGCTATAAATGAACAAAACGCGCGCATATTCATTAAAGCTCAAGAGAACAGTTCTTTTGAAATCGTCGAGAAATATGCAACACTCGGCGAAGGCAAAAAGAAACACGATTCCAGGTATTGGGCAAACGACGTGCTGGAAATATCTTTAGGTAAAAACGCGCAAGTTTCGCACTCGTTATCGCAAAATCACGGAAGAGAAGCCGTTCATACGAGAGCGACGTTCGTTAGACAACACGCAATGTCTAAATACGAAATCAACGAAGTTAACGTCGGTGCGAAATTACACAGACATGATTTGCGCGTGAAACAATTCGGAGAAAAAACAGACACGAAATTAAATTGCTTCAATTTAGCTGGCGCGAAACAAACTTTAGATTTACATTCCGCAATTGTTCTCGATTTTGAAGAAGGCACGACTGATCAAAGGCATCGATGCATTGTTTCATCTTCTTCTGGAAAAGGCGTTTTTGATGGTAACGTCCGCGTGAACAAAACGGCGCAACGAACGGATGCAAAACAAATCACTCGCAATTTATTGCTCGTTCCGAAAGCGACAGTAAATTGTAGACCAAATTTGCAAATCGTCGCTGATGACGTGAAGTGCACGCATGGATGTACTGTATCGGATTTAGAAGAAGAGGAGCTGTTTTATATTCAATCCAGAGGGTTAACGAAAGAAATCGCGAGAAGCTTGTTAGTTTCAGGCTTTGGCACGGAGATCATATCTAACATGTGCGGAGGCGTTTCGTTCAAAGAATACGTCAAAAGTACCGTGAAAGACGCTTTGCAAAAAGACTCGGTCGAGTTATTACAATAAAAGGAATGATGCACATTTCATATTGCACCTTCAAGTCCGTTCGACGTTCTTGGATTCGAATCCAAGAACGTCGAACCGACTTGAAGGTGCATATTATTATTATTATTATTATTATACAGTATTATATTAGTACGTATATTTTAATCAAAACAATTCACACTTAAAGTCAAATTTCAGAGACTATACCCCCAAAATCATTTCACAATATCATCTCCCTCGCCTTTCCGTGTAACATCTTACACATCTCGTTATAAGCGAACATATCAACCTGCTGCCCAAAGCTCACGATCTTCTTCGCCTTTACCGTATTATCCCCAGTAACAACTCCCTCCACCTCCAAAAACTGCGTCTCAGGTACCCTTAATTGATTAATATCCACCTGTACTTCTTGTCCATCCGAAGCCTTCGCCTTCAGTACTTGCGCTTGTACCGAAATCTTCTCGCAAACGAGCGTGACCGTTTTTTGTTTGAACTGTTGTAATTGTTGCGCGTTCACTTTTGGTTTCGGTTCGCTTACGTCGATGTTTCTCGATGACATTTTGATCGATTTCTCTCTGTTTATTTATTTTGATCGATCTTTTCAATGCGATTAAGGTCAGTACGCGCACGCACAAAAGGAGAGAGACACGTTGAACGAAGAAGAAGAAACTGTTTGAAAAGAGTCTTCGCGCACATCACGTCAGCATCAGGTGCCGAGAAATTTGAAATGTATGTAACGAACACGTCGTGTTTTATGAACACACTTACGATCAACGATCGATCACGACAAGACGCTGAGGAAGAAAAAGGAGCGAGAGAATAACAGTCTCTCCGTGAATGATATGTTTATAGACGGAGAGTGAGGCGTTCGAGGGCGAGAATCAAAACTGTACAGTACCTTCTTTTTATTGATTATTTCTTTTTTTTTGTGGACAAGGGAAGCAAAAAAAAAAGTATTTAAAGAAGTAAATGTCAGTTTAGGGTTTCAGTTTAGGAATTAGGATTAAGGATTATTTGAAAATATAGAAATATATTTTTAATGTTTTCATATCTCGCATAGATTAGTCATACACTACACATAAAAGATATATATCAAAAACACCACAAATCATTGACGAGACTTTGCCAAAGACGTTGTTATTTATAATCATTTTATACTCGTTGGGGGTGGGAAAAGAACAGAATATAGAAATTAGAAAAATAGACCTCTGTTTTATTATTAGGTGATGAGAAAATTTTCATATTTATTATCCATAAAAATGGCCTCGATATCATCGACGGCGACGACGAGGTCGCGCGCGATACTACGAACGATCAATTGGCTCATGCACTCAGAAATCTCCTTCGTAGGACGACAACAACAACAACAACGAGTAAGAGTGAGAGGACGAGAACGACAACAAACTATCGAATCGTTTAAATCGATCTCATCCACGTCTGCTCCAAATCATGAGAGGAACACGAAAACGATAGAAAACGAGACCGTGCCGGGAAGACGAGAAGAAAAACAAAAATTTAAAAAGCCAGATCTGCCGAAGAATTTAAGAGACTGCAAGAGAATAATCGCCATCGCATCAGGGAAAGGCGGCGTCGGGAAATCAACGACGGCGGTTAATTTAGCAGTCGCGAGTGCGAAATTAGGTCTAAAAGTCGCGCTGTTAGACGCGGACGTCTTCGGACCATCCGTACCGTTATTAATGAACTTAAAAGGGTTTCAGCCGAAATTGAATGAAAACAAAGAGATGATCGCTTTAGAGAATTTCAACGTGAAATGTATGTCCATGGGATTCATGTTACCTGATGATCGCGCGGCTGTGTGGCGGGGGCCTATGGTCATGGGGGCTATTGGGAAGATGATTACTGATACGTTCTGGGGCGATTACGCGCTCGATGTTTTGTTCGTCGATATGCCCCCGGGGACTGGAGATGCGCATATTTCGGTCGCGCAGAAGTTACCTATTACTGGTGTCGTCATTGTGAGTACGCCGAACGAGTTATCGTTGATCGATGCGAGAAGGGCTGTGGATATGTATCAGAAAGTCGATGCGAAGATTTTAGGCGTCGTCGAGAACATGGCGTGGTTTTCTTCAGATAACGGCAAGACGAAGCATTTTCCGTTTGGGAAAGGTGGGGCGAGTAAGTTTGCGAAGGAGTTAGGGGTTTCAGTTCTCGCCGAGGTGCCTATTTTAGCCGATGTGAGTAAAGGCGGTGATGAAGGTAGACCTGTAGCGGCGATGTTGAGTAGTAGTAGTAGTAGTAGTAGTAGTAGTAGGAATAATGATACTGTTGACGACGATGAAGCAGTAGGTAATGAAATATATTTAAAAGTGGCGAAGAAAATTTTATTAGAATCGGACTGATTTATGACAGTGCTAGTGTGTAGGAATGCTTTCTATTTCGTTTGTATGTACAATTAACAACAATTAACAACAATTAACAATAACATTATTATTATTATTATTATTATTATTATTATTAACCCAAAGGTGCTATATAATATTTTCTTTTCTTCTTTGTTAAATTTCGTCTTCGTCGAAATCGGCGAGAGGTTCGAAATAACCATCCGGACGCGAACCACCACCACCATTTCTTCCGAAACTAAACCCACGGTTACTACTGCCCGACTTCGAACGCATTCTTCTAAACCAATCTTGAACGCTTTCAATGAATTCGTTGACAGTATTTTTAAAGCCGTGCGGTACGAATCGACCTAATTCGAAGTATTTATACACCATGAAAAACGCAACAGAAAATAAGCAAAACAAAAAAAATCCAAACACTGGGTGCTTCGTCGTTTTTTTCTTATTTTTTTTATTCCCAATGTTTTCATAATCAGTACCAAGTGCGTTTAATGGGTTCGTACAAGTATCACCATGGACGATGCGTTCGTGAGTTTTTGGAATCGCCCCCTTTTCGACTAAATATTGACACTCCATGATGTTCACGTTTTCCATTGGATCACAGGACGAAAGTACTGATGGCGAGGCGTGAACTCGATAATATCCATATTCGCACGACGTGTCGTATAAGCGTTCGCACTCGCACTTGGTACTTGCGACGAGGTCTTTTGATTCAGAAACGACACCTGTTTCGAGGTTTAAACATCTCGCGAGCCTTTTTCTGCGACGTCTTTCGAGTTTAACGCCCATGTTGCACTCTTTTTGGTTCGGAATATTTAGAAACCACGTTTCGTAATCGTTTTGTTCGTCGCATTGGTTTATTTTAAACGTTGAATTCGATAGCAACAAGTTGTTAAAATCGAGCACATATGCAATTCCAGAAGCTTCATATTCTTCCTTCGATGCGTCTTCGCCATGAATGACAAACACTGTTCCCTTTTGCACGACATCGGTCCTGATATTATGAACGTTGATCGGTTTGCTCAACTTTATTGGACCTTCCCAACACGCACCGACATCGCGAGAAAACCAAACTTCGTTAGTTTGCCCCGAACTCGATTCTCTCGCCGCGACGATCAAAGCGCCGAAATTTCCAAACTCATAAATATGTGCTCCTTTTAAAGTTTCTTCCCACGTTAAGCCACCATCGCGAGATATATACGTGTTCACTTCACTCGGTTCATACGACAGAACGTTACCGATGTTACCGGTGGAAATAATGACGCCCGGCGTAGACTTGTGCGAATATACCGCACCGAATCGAGTTGACCAATCCGAGCCACCGATCCAGGACGAATCGCCGTGCAAATGCAAAGAACATACTGTCCTTGGATCTTCAGTCATAGCACAGCCTTGAATTGGATTTCCATTTGCATCTGTTTTCGGTGCTGGGATATATCGCCACACTCCTCCACCGTTGAAAGATTGTAACGTCTGAAAATAATTTGTATATTTTGGAGTTTTAGAACTCACGCTAAACGCTTCGTGCGAAATTTGATTCGCAATTAAAACACCATCCATGCTCGCAATGCCTGCGAAATCTGCAATACCGCTTTGACGAACGTTATGACGTAATGATAACGAAAATAATTTCAAGGAATCGTCAGCGGCGTATAAATTACCCATCGGCGCATTGCCTTCGATTATAGCTTCCTCTGCGTGGTCGATGGAAATGAAATCTGGCCCAGCCGCTTCCGAGTCGAAATCGAATATCGAAAACGCCTTTGCGCGAATATTCTCCGGAAAGCAAATCGGATCAAACGTTTCTCCATTATTCGTAGATACTTCTAATAAAACTTCGTCGTATCTTAATTCAGAATCATCGATGTCAGTTTTTGATTTTTCCAAAAGTTTCAAATATTTATCGCAATCTTTCAAAGCCGCGACGTAGACGTCGTTATTTAAAACTTCGAACACGTTCCCGCAAGGCGTTTTATGAGCAAACCAATCTTTTCCTTCAAAAAAAGTAGCCGATCTCACGAACGACACTGCAAAACTGAACCCTTCATGTTTCCTCGATTTCCATAGATCATCCGTCGAAGTATATACAGTTGCTAAAATCGAAGGCGTTCCGGTATGCGTCGGGTCTGGATCTGGTCCCCAATCGAAATCAACGAAAGAAACGATATCATTCGTCTTCGCCGTTAAGTTCTGCCACGTTTGCCCAAAATCCTGAGAAACCATCAAATCGTTTGCGCATACGACTGAATCGTCATAATGCGCTCTCCTACACTCCGGTCTACTGACCATCGCTAAAACAAAATCTTCCCTATGTTTCCCCGGGTGCATGACCATAGTACCAACGATCCTCCACCCATCATCGTACGTCCCACCACTCATCGCATACGGACTCTTAAAACATTTCCCATTTTCATTCGCCATTTGAAACCCGCACGGCTGTATCCAACTATCTCCGACGTCTTTCGTCGCCCAATGCCTGTCCTTATTTCCTTGTAATATCGCGTTCTTCACCGATGAATCAGATTGCACTTGGGTCAGGATAACATCCACAACGTACTCTTTGTCACTGAACCCACTTAAGAGCGTCGTATAATCCGAATACGTCTTCCCATTATCCTTCGAGATCTCGATTTGCCCGTTTTGTAGTTTCAGTATCACCCTCCCAAACGTCTCGTCACTCACTGCGTCTCCTCGTTTAACGACCCATTCGAATTGCTCTATTGGCGACGGTTGCGTGATCGCTGTCAATGATTGATATTCACGCTCGTTGTTCTCGGGGCATTTCAGATCGTTACTTTCGTCATCGGCTCGAACGATGAGATTCCCCATCATCATCGCGCTCGCGAGTAGGAGTAGAACTGCGTAAGAAATCTTCCTCATCATCACTGATGCTAGTGAAGATGTTGAAGAAAACGAAGTTTCGTTTTGCGTTCGATAAGCTGCCGATGAAGAAGAAGAAGAACTGGTTTCTTCCTCTTTCTTCTCCTTCGAACAATCAGTGTTCGTTAGCGCCATAGGCGAAAACTGATGATTCCTTTGATCTTAATCACTTGTGCGTGCGTCGTGGGGAAAGAACGGAATATCAGAATATAGAGAAATAATAGCCCTCTGTTTTTGTAACGCATGTATATTGAATGAGAAAATTTACTACACTACAAGCTTGTACGAGTATTTCTTCTATACAGTGTAATAATGATAATATTCCAAATTTCCCTCGTCGTCTGTGCCAGCCAATAATGAGTATCATTTGCTAGGGTTCAAAGTCGATACCGCGCGGCCAAATTTTTCAAATCATGCTCTGTCGTGTCTATTTAGTAAATAATAGGAAAGAACGAGCGGAGAGATCTGGAAATTAATTCCACGCGATACTGCTGACCACTGCACCACCGCTCGATTGCGAGTAAGTTCGCTGAGCAGTACTAAGTCATCGAGGACTCGATGTGATAACGAACACCGAGCGCGACGTGCATAAAATACATCAGTTGGTCTACCTCTATGAACAAAAAATGTTTTCATCAGCGGCAGCACGGCAGATCTTTAAAAACGACGCGCGCGGCAATAATTTATTTACGAAATGAAAAAGTCAAACAAAAAAGATCCCACGAGCAAAAAGCGGCCACAGTAAATAAAGAACCAAATCTGAAACGATAATCGATCCGATAGAAAAAGATGGTAACCAGCACCGGCGCACAACAAAGAACTCAAAATGCAGTAGTGGATCAATGCTCGCCCGAGCGCGA
>Ga0209830_10002148_pt1 | contig 16137 bp, 9 predicted proteins | sample ArcticOcean_MG_C_12_FD_187439 | JGI IMG/M metagenome (GOLD analysis project Ga0209830, IMG submission 187439) | Marine microbial communities from western Arctic Ocean - ArcticOcean_MG_CB8_130 (SPAdes) (version 2) | ecosystem: Environmental > Aquatic > Marine > Oceanic | place: Arctic Ocean...
TCCAACGCGATTTTTGCGCGTAGGTTTATTCCAGACCAGGAAGGAGAAGACTGACAGGTTCAGGAACAGGTACGCGAGCGACGAGACGTTAGATGATCAGTTTGTTCCGAATGATTCTTCTGCTCATGAAGGAAGGCAGGCGCAAGCGTACGCTCGCAGTAAAGAAGAACGCGATTTTGATGGTAACGATAATAGTCGTCGTCGTCGTAGTACGGCGACGAGGGAAGATCATAGAGAGATCCTGGAAGCGGCGGCGAGGGCCGGGATTAGGATTAACGGGCGAGTACCGAACGTCGGCGATTTTTTTGCGCCGGCGTACGGAGAACCAACGAGTAGTAGCAGTAGTAATAGTAGTAGTCGGAGGAGGAGGAGGAATAGGAGATCGGTGAAGAAGGAGAGAGAGAATGAAATGAACGAGAAGGAAGAACGAGAGAAAGAGGTTTTTGGGACGTATGAAGAAGATATGCGTGCTTATGTGAACCCCGATTATGATTACGTGTTTGAAGAAGAGATGAGGAAGGCGTTGAAAGAAAGCGCTGGTAACAGTAATAAAGAAAGTAAAATAGGGAATGACGACGACGACGACGAAGACCATATATTAATTAGAATTGCGAAATCAAAAATGAACGAAGGTACTGCGGTCGAGCGCTTAATGTCCGATCTCGAGATTGCGAAAGATTATTCGGTAGAAGGAAGGATAAAAAGCGAATTGAATACGTGCGCGCGTTCGCTTGGGAGAAAATTTGCAGCGAAATTTCACGTCAGCAGATGCCTCAGCGAATTCGATGTTCTCGATGAATCGGCGGACGGTTTTTACGATGTTTGGAGAGATGAAACGAGTTTGAGTTACGGTACTAAACGCACGACTTTGCTTGGCGGAGACGACGACGACGCACCGCTACCAGACTTGAAAGATCTCCTCCAACGAGACGATGAAGAATTTGTATCATCAACGGTCGCTTACGTAGTAGATAGAAAAAGCGATGATATTTTGAATTCAATGGATGAATTCACGAAATCGATAAAAATAAACAACCCAGAGTTAGGTATATTCGGACGCGCTAAAGTTTTAGCAAAATTCGTAAGCGATCGACTCGGAGGTTCGTTCGAAACCGAAACGAAAGCATTTGAAATTCGCGCCGCGGCGATAAGTGAAGAACGAGAACTGAAACATGTTAACAATTCTTGCGTTTTGCATATAGGACAGTTAAGTGTTGGCGCCGAAAAACAACGCGCAATTTTGTTCAAAGCCTTAGCGTCAAATTGCGATATCACGTGTCGCTTATTAAGAGGAGCCGCGTACTGCGACGGAGACGATGATTGCGCAAAAATCTTCATCACGACTAATAATAATAGTAACAGCGAGAAAAATGATAATAATAATAATGGCGATGATTTGTTTTTCGGTAACGACATCGAGGTGCGTTCGATCGATTTACTTAAAAATGTAGGATCATTGCGCAAAATGTCGTCGTCTAAACTTTCAAATGTTGAGGAGGACTTCTTTTTCTCCAATAATAAAAGTAAAAACTCGGCGGATGATATAAATTTCGATTTCTTCGGTGGTCCACCTACCGTCGCCTCTGATACCGATAAGCAAAAAATCACCGCAAAGCAGTCATTGCCTCCGTCTGCCTCTGTTTTTTCAACGAGCGTTGAATATCCTACAGAGAAGAAGATTTTGATGACATCAAAGGAGGAAGCAGAATTGAAAAAGAGGCAATTAATTCGCCGTCAAGCGGAACGCATTTTAGAGGTCCAAGAAGCGGAAGAAGAGAAAGAGTTCATGCGCAATCAAGAGCAAAAGTTTAGGAAAAAGTGGCATAAGAAATGGGATAAAGTAGTGAATGACATGTCGTTTGCCGATACGCTCGAAATATTCGGCATAGAAGTGAAGGATAAACGAAGTACTACGGAGTTACGAAAAGCGTATAGAAAAGCTTTACTGAAATTTCATCCAGATCGTCTATCGCGCGAAGGTGTTTCGTTGCAAGAACGAGTAAACGGTGAAGAAACTTTCAAGTTATTAAACGTGAAGATGGAGCAAACGTAAAATTGAGTAGTTATATAAATAAATGTAGTAGCAGTGATTGATTCTATTTATTCCAACATGTACTTTAACACGGGCGCCATGTATACGTACAAACTCAACGCCGCTAACGCCGCTGAAGCCCACAACGTCACGACACCGATTTGTATCAAAGACAAGAAGCCATCCGCTCTCATAACAGACGGTAATATTTGATTAATTTGTGTAGGAATACCGTCCCTGACTAATAACAAAATCGATATCGCAATCATTTGCGTAGCCGTTTTCCACTTTCCAAGATTATTCACTTTTACAGCCTTATGTGCGTCGCCACCTTTCGCGCTCGCCCACTCTCTCAATGCCGACATCGTAATCTCTCGTCCAATAATGATCGAAGACGGAACGGCCAACACATACGGAGCGACGTTCATTGGCGCCAACGAACATAACAGGACTAACGCGCACGCAACCATTAACTTATCAGCGACTGGATCCAAAAACGCCCCAAACGCTGAACTTTGATTCCACTTCCTCGCCAAATACCCATCCAACCAATCCGTCAAAGCGGCTAAGATAAAAATGAAACAACACAAAGGTGCCGTCCACTTACCGGTTTGGTAATACACATACGCAAACACTGGAATCGCCGCGACTCTCGCTAAAGTCAACATCGTCGGTATCGTCAGTCCAGTCACTGAATTCTTGTTCGTTAATCCATATCTCGCGGCTTCATCCTCTTCCTCATCATCGTTACCTTTCTTCGCTCTCAACGCTTTCTTCTTCGATTGCTCGGGATCATTTCTTTTCTTCGGCGCCAGAGCCCTAATCGTGTCCTCGCTCGCGCTCGCTAGCACGTCCGATGCGAGCTGTTTCGACCTCGTTCTAGATAACGTGAAGATATTATTATTATTATTATTATTGTTATTATTGTTATTACTCGCCGCTGCCGTCTGTTTTCGTCCACTCATTACTATTATTGATCTCCTTGTCGTTCGATTCGTATAATTCGTATAATTCTTACTATTAACTTTCTTAGTGATGTTCACTTTACCTAACTCTTCGTGACCGTCGTGATTATGACGAGAAGTATTCAGGGTAGTATTTATTGCACAAGTGAGCATTAACTTGAATTAATTTTCAATGAATGAGAATCGTGTTCGTGATTTAATTGGATGAGAGAGAGAGATGAGAGAGCGAGAGACTTAAGTGAATCTGGAAGTTAATCGATTAATTAATTTGTGTCGCGCGTTTTCCTTAAGAGCTCGAACAGATGTTTCTTTTCGAGCTCTCCATACTTTTTTGTATCGCTTGCTGGTAGGTTCTTGTTCGTCCTATTAAAAGTTATTTTGATAAACGTGTCCACGGCGCGTGAGTGCGCGCTTTTGGAAGAGTGATGTAGTAGCAACGCCGATCGCTTTGAAAGGATGATTTTATGGTATATGTATAACATCCACGCGCGAGGAAAAGAACTTAGAACTTCTAGATCTCGGAATATCGGAACAACATCTTTGACTTTTTTTAACTTTCTCTTGGTCGTTTGTTTACGCGCGTTACTGATAAATAAGCGATGATGATTAAGAATATCTGAGAGATACGCGTGATTTTACGTGTCTTATTTTTGGGAGCCAAGCGCGCGCGCGCGCGTTTTGCGATACACTTTTTGTTGTTTACTTTTACCGTCGCATGCGTTTTCAATTCCTTCTTTCCGAAAACAGATTAAAATGCTGGGCACAAAAAGTTCATCTTCCGCGCGATTCTTATTCGGAGCATCGAAAGATCCTGAAATCGTGCCGCTCGTAATTGCGGTCGCCACCGGCGTCGCGGGTTTACTCGTGTTTGGGGCGAGGCAAATAGTGACTTCGCCCGGTTTTTTTCCCGGCAAACATACGCGTCAATTAAGCGTCGTAGACGACGAAGAGCTGAAAAGCAGAGGTTTGGAGTATCGAGATCATTTCGTGAGGCGTTATTTTCAAGCGAGAAATAAAGAGATAAATCCTGGTGAGTTGTTTCCTACTATAAATAAGGTAGTCGCACCGATTCAACCGAAAGTTATTGAAAAGGAAGTAAAATACAAACAGTAGTTGGTTTCTAATAATTGTACGACAACTTAATACATTCTAAATATATACAAAAAAAACTATCTACTCGGGGCTAGGACGAAGATTTCTCGCGCCGCTGGCGCTAATAAAATCCTCGCGTTTGGTTCTCGAACTGTTATTCTTGGTAATTTTTTAACCCCCGGAGCGATCGCAACCATCTCGAATACAGCGGAAGCGGATCCATTTTCTTTAGAAATCTCTCCAAGCGTTGCTACTGAATCGCCGTTAACGAGGATTGCTCCACTATCGTCTTCAATTCGGAGTTCTAAAAGTCCAGAATCTGTCGTGGAAGAGACGTTCGAGACTGTTACTCGAACTTGGAATGGCTTTTCTGCCGTTACGAAGGTAATCTTTTCCGGCAACGTTTCGGTGAGTATTTTACGAATCTTTTCACGCTCCAAGTCGTCCTCGTCGTTGATGATTTCAATCGTTAGTTTCAATATCGGTCTTTGACTCGCCGCTTTATTAATGGAAGACGAAGAAGTAGAAATAGACCTTTCGAGTAGATTCACAATCGGTGGTGGTGGTGTAGAATCGCTCGGTTTCGGTGCGAGAATCGGCTGCGTTTGTAATCTCCCCGGTTCTCCACTCGCACCGACCCAACAAATCTCGAGCGTCCCTAGCTCGTCTTTATCATTATTATTCAATTCGCCGCCAAGTGCTTGTGCAGTCAGACTACTACTACTCGTCTGCTGCCGTTGCTGAATTACGTAATCATCTCGTTCTTCAATCATAAACAGAAAATGCGCCGCACCGCCATCATGATCTAAATATATTTGTTCTCTATCGCCTAAATCAAACAGAGACTCTTCGTCCGATACGTCTGGGAATATCGCCGTCGAAACAAATCGTTTCTCATCAACTATCAAAGCGACTTTTGAAATCAACCTCGCATCAGTTTTATCCACGTTCTCAATCGTAGCCTCCAAGAACACTTTCTCTTTCAAACTATCTGCGATAACTCTCCTCGTCTTTGTTCTCACGTGTAACGGATTCGTTACGTTGAATGAAAAAAAATTCGTCGTCCTTCTCTTCACGCCGACGTCGTACACAGTGTTCTCCCCAGCGACGTTCATGATCGTCGTCGCAGACCGTTCATCGTGCGGTGCATCGACGTACTCAGAAGTACATCTCAAACAATGAACGCCTAATCGTTTCACGTCGAACTTAATCTCAATCTCTCGCGTCTCCTCTGGCTTCAACGACATCGTCTCTGTAACGTTATCGCTATAACTACTACTACTACTACTACTACTACTTATCTCATCTATTAAAACCAAACTCGCCTGTCTCGTCTGATTCTGCGCTTGCGGCGCGTTCACTAACAACTCGACCATCACTCGAACTTTCGTCGCGATTCTCTTCTCGCGCCGTTGAACTGCGCTTTTCTGTTCATCATCGCTTGAAGACACGTTTTGTACTAAAACGCATAAATGTACGCGTTCGCCTAGCTTCACTTGCCCGAAATCTTCCCGTAATTCCATTACACCAGATTGCTTCAATAGTGCCTGATACGCACAATATCGATTATCATCCTTACTTGTCGTCGTCATCGTTCTATTATTATCATCAAAAACTGTATCTTCGCATTCGTTCAAGAGTTTTAAAAAGTCGAAGGCATTCTTTACTCGCGGTCGTCTCAATCGCATGACCTTAAATCGTACGATATCAGTAGCAGTAGCAGTAGCGATACTTTTACTGCTACCGTCCACTCTGCTCGTTTGTGCGTTCATTTTCAATAGTAACTCTCAATTAATTAATTCATTACTATTAATTAATGAGGTAATGCTTGTTTTTAAGGTGCAGAAAATAGCAAAATTTTCGCCTGCTGTGTTTTGCATTTTTAGGGAAAGTCTGAAAAGTCTCGACATCTTCGTTCTTCCGTTCTCGACGTCTTCGTTCATCGATTTTTTCAAAGAAAAGCAAAGGAAGAAACAGAAACAGAGATCTCCTTCGTCGTTCGTTTGAATCAACGGATTGGATCGTTTGTTTCGGTTTCAGTTTCAGTCTTGCTTGGAAGTTGTCGTGCGATTACTCGATTACGAAAGAAAGAGTTGTCGACTTCAAAGAGGTCTCTTCGAATTCTTTCGAGAGTAGTTTATACTCTTATTAATCGATCGATCGATCGAAAGAGAGTTTAATTCGCATAGATTTGTGTGTGCGTGTCCGTGATTGTATAGTTCGGTATTATTAAGTTTGAATTCAGAGTAATATAGTACATCAATGTCGCAAAGGATCGGAAAAGCGATAAGGAGATCCGATATCGTCTCCAAGTCCGCGATATATCAAGACGTGAATGACAAGAAACCGCGCGAATATTGGGACTACGAGAACTTACAAGTGTCCTGGGGCGAACAAGATGACTACGAAGTCGTCAGGAAAGTCGGTCGTGGGAAGTATTCAGAGGTCTTCGAAGGCGTTAGGGCGGAGAACGACGACCAGAAATGTATAATTAAAATCCTGAAACCGGTGAAGAAGAAGAAAATCAAGCGCGAGATTAAGATCTTACAAAATCTAGCGGGAGGGGTGAACATTATTTCGTTGTTAGATGTTGTGAGAGAACCACAATCGAAGACTCCTTCGTTAGTGTTTGAGTACGTGAACAATACGGATTTTAAGGTTCTATATCCGAACTTGACCGATTACGATATAAGGTTTTATTTGTTCGAGTTATTGAAGGCGTTGGATTTTTCGCATTCACAAGGGATTATGCATCGCGATGTGAAGCCGCATAATATCATGATTGATCATGAGAAGAGACAGCTGAGATTAATAGATTGGGGGTTAGCGGAGTTCTACCATGCAGGGAAGGAGTATAACGTTAGAGTGGCGTCGAGGTACTTCAAAGGACCGGAGTTATTGGTCGATTTGCAAGATTACGACTACGCGCTCGATTTATGGTCTTTAGGGTGCGTTTTTGCTGGCATGATTTTCCGCAAAGAACCATTCTTTAACGGGCACGATAATTACGATCAACTCGTGAGAATTGCGAAAGTTTTGGGTACGCAAGAGTTGCACGCTTATTTGAACAAGTACAGGATCGAGTTAGATCCGCATTTGGAAGCGCTCGTCGGTAGGCACTCGAGGAAGCCGTGGTCTAAGTTTGTTAACGCGGATAATCAGCACTTGGTGACGCCAGAAGCGATTGATTTCTTGGATAAGTTGTTACGATACGATCATCAAGAACGGATCACTGCGAAAGAGGCGCAAAAACATCCATTCTTTGATCCAGTGCGTGAAAGCAGATAATAATAAAAATAGAAGAGTTTTATAATAAACAATATATAAATACGGTACTTAACTACGTAGAAAATGGATTGTTGTTGTTGTTGTTGTGTGGCGTTATGTTGATCGTGGATGGTGTTTTTGGGTCTTCTATGGAGATGAGTCTTGGCGTTCCTTGTTCGCTTTGCGACTCGCTTTCAGAGTTATCACTCTCTGACTCCTGCCGAATATGACTTTCGTGCTCAAAAGCGAATCCAGACGCTTGAAGTTCCTTGAACGAATACACTTGGTGCGCTTCTTCAAGATTTGGTGTTTTTTTTTCGTCCAATGCCAGCGCTTGTCCAGGTTTTAACTTAGTTTTCTTCTTCTTCTTCTTGTCCTCGTTATTATTATTAGCGTCTTCTCCCGGCGACTTTGAAATGGTTTCTGCTTCGGGAGCCGTGACAGTTGGCGATGACATTGGTTGCGGAGCGATGCTACCAATAGATCGACGAGGGGAAACTTTCGCCTCAGGACTGATTGGTCCGTTGGCACCGATGTTCGATTCAGGCGGAACTATGTTCGTCGGCTTTTTACTTTGTTCCTTAAAAATCTTCGCTCCTTCTGCGCTCAAACTTGTTTCCGATTTTGCTGGCAAAAACGTCTCCTGCGGCGGATTCTTTTCCTTCTTCTTCTTTTTTTCAGCCGACGAATCTGAAAACGAAGGAGATTGCACGAGTTTACCTGTCTTATCCAACTCATAATCTTTCAATAGTTCACCTGCGCCGGCGGATGATTTCGCCCCAGGTGGCTTAATGAGATAGAAACTACTCGGTTCCGGTGGTGGTGGAGGAGTGGGCTCAATGTGTTCAACCTTTTCTGGGACTGTCAATTCCTCGAACGATTTTTGCGGCTTTTTATTCTCCGATGAAGCGTTTAACAACTCTTCCTTCTTCTTTAAAAAGTCGAGCTCTTTTTGCTTCTTCTCAAGTTCCTTCTCGTATTTCGCTTGTTCTTTTGCTCTCATTTTCTCACGTTCTTTCGCTTTCTTCATTTGTGATTTCGTCATCCCAGCGTAAGGGTCCACTTTCGGTTCTGTTGATGATGGAATTGTTCTCAACGGCGAAGGCGTTTCGAGAACTTTTTCTGGCTCTACTTTTTGAGCTTTTTGAACGGTCGTCGTCGCTAGGACTTCAATCAACGAGGCATCGACATCTATCATTTTCACGTCTGGCACATTTTCTTCATTAATTGAAACGCTCGAGAGCGCTTCGATGAGTTGTTTCTTTGCGATTTCCTCTGAACCTTGCGAAGAGAGCGACTCGGTCGATTTACTCGCGGACTTCTTGATGGACATTTCGTGCGAGGTTTTCTCTCCCTTTTTGTTGTTATTATTACTAATGTTGTTCTTTGCTTCGACCGATGCAGTCAATGGAGGCGTCTCTAAAGTGAACACTTTCTTTTCTTGCTCTGCTTTCTTCGCGCTCGAAGGCGTCGCGTTCGGCGAAAAATCAACCGGTTCCGGCTTCTTCTCGTTCTCCTTATTCGCCTGTGTGGTTTTCAACAAAGCTTTCGCTTCGTTCCCAGGCATGACGTTCCTTCCGATCGAAAAGCTCCTCAAATCAGGTTTGTTGGCGCCAACGATTGCATCGAGCGTCATTTGTGGTGCGAATTCAACTTTTGGCATCACTTGTCTCCCACCTAAATGCGAAACTTTCTGCTCGGCTTTTTGAATGCCGTATACGGCATCGAGACCGAAATGAGCTTGCATCTTCGGTGTATGCTGCTTGCAATATAATTTATTAGTGTCCTTATCGAACACGAACGTGTTTAAATTCAAAGTCACTTGACACTCGGCGCACTTGAAACATCTCTTGTGCACTTTCTTACCGCCTAACACTGCGTTCACGGCTTCAGCGGCATACACGACTGTCTTACAACACACGCACGAATCTTTACTGTCTCCATTCATAGCAGCAGAAGCGGTCTTCTCCAATTCTTTCTTCGCGTCTTTCATCGTCATCGAAGAAGAAGAAACGTTCGTCTTCGCCGCTGCTGCTGCATCACTCCCCCCTACTCCATCACTCTTCTTCATCGCATCGTCATCGAACGCGACGTCGTACTTCCCACCGGCCGAACCAAGTTTTTCCTTAAAATGCGTCTTACAAAAAATCTTCTGATCGAACACGGCCACGTTCAACGCGGTCAATTGACACTGGCACTGCGTGCATCGGAAACATTTCTTGTGATAGTGTCTCTGATCCCATTCGATCTTCTCTGCGGCGTACGCTGACTTCTGGCACTGCACGCACTTTTGCGCCTCTATTGCCACAAAACCCATTTTCTCTCTTTATAGATTTTTTATCGGTTCTGAAACGAGGACGGTTATTTGATACTTAAGAAGCCGCTCTTACGGTTAAAAGAAAGAAGAATATATGTTTCAAAACACGATCTCACTCTCTCTCTCTCTCTCTCTCTTCGGTTTATTATCAGTCTTAAACGAAGACGACTTTGATAGTTCAGAGGCGCCTCTGTTAACAGTTAAAAGGAAAGAATAAGAACTATTTCAAAACACGATCTCACGAGCTCTGTTTAATGAGACGACTGTGTATATATATATCTTTCAAGTTGTCTTTTTGTTGTCTTTAACTTGTCTGTGCCGGAATATATTTTGACCTTCCAAACGGGGGAGTACTGCCTTCGTACTGCCTTAGTACGAAGGGGGTACTCTCATACCTTAAACCATCTGAGAACCCTAAACATTTTCATGAAACATTTTTCTCGCCAGATGTTTTTGGTTTGCCCTCCTCCTTCTTTTTGTCGTGTGTCTTTTGGATAAGAATCTTTTCCAGAATAAATAACCCCACTATTCAAACGCGTACGACATCACTTTAAACAAGTTCTCGTACCCAAACGCGGTAAAAAGAAGTATCAACACTTGCTCTACCCCGTTAATCATCTTAATCAACGAAAGTCGCCTTCGGCTCCACTCGTAAGTAAAGAAATAGAAACCGATTTTTTTCGTCGTCGTTTTTCCAAAAGTCGCGAAAAGTTCCCGAAGTTGCGGACCTTAGTATAAGTTGCGGGTGGGGGGTGTGAAAGTTCGTTAACTTCGGGAAGGGGGTATGTTCTTGAAGTTAATGAGGTCGCGGGGGATTTTGGGGTTGGGAAGGTAGAGAGGATTGTGGGTATGTGTTGTGTGTTGGGGTCTTTTTTAAATTATCAACTAAAAAACTGACTAATTATTTTGCCAGCTGGCCTTTTTCAAACAGGTCCTCCTTCTCTCCACAGCCAGCGCGGATCGATACATATGGGCCATTGCGTTTCCAAACCAAGATACTGGCACGACGACGTCATTGGTGTGCTCAGGTACGACCCGAATCACGACAAGTGCGCGTGTTTCGGCATACGAGACGCGTGGGTGCCAAACCCTGATATGGCGTCGTGCACCGGGGATACCCTGCGACGAAATCCAGAGTGGGTCAAGGGATCGGCGCTGCGGAACGAGCTCGTGGAACGCCTGGACGACGCGTACAAGGCGTCGATGCGCATCGAAAAGCCCAACATTTGCCCACAGTGCTGCGGGGGCTGCAAAGACCCCGACGCGCACACCATCGTTCACGAAAACCCGTACTCGCGGCGAGGGATCGGTGCACCCGCGCAGCGCGCATATCCTCGAGAAGAATTCTTCGCGGCGTGCGAGAAATTCAACCGAGAGAAGCTACTGGACAGAGGCTTTCAATGCAGAGTGATATGCACTTTGCCTCCCGTCAGCGATGACAAGACGCCGTGTCTTTTGTTGATTTTGGTGGAAAAACGAAGCGACGCGGCGCACGACGAGCTCTTCCACGAAGGCAAGGAGCCCGGTTGTTGCATGCCGGGTTTCCAAACGCGCAAAATGGTCTACATATAAAGGACCGAAGAGCAGGTGGTGGCGGACGTTTAGGAAAGTGAAAGAAGTACCGATACGGAGCGAAGATGGATACCATACTTAAACTACCGTGTATTTTATATAATTTTATGAATACCTAACCAAAATCGTCATTATTTTTGACTCACATACCCCCTTTTTTACATTTTTTTTTATTCACCTAAACTTGTAAAATTACGAAAATCGTGCGATAAAAGTGACGCATATTCACGAAAATATTTTTGACCCCGAAAATGAATGTGACTCACCGTGCTCGTGGGTGTCCGTTTATAGCGAGTGTGGACGGGGAAGATTTCGTCATTGACGGGTTTGCGAAATACAAAGGCTACGGCGACGAGTGTAAAACAATTTATTTTGCTGGTGTTGCTCTTTTTCAAGACGAGGAAAACAAAGAAAATGGGGACTTAGTTTTTCAGTTTTGTTTTGAGTACTCGTACGAAACCGATGAGTATAAGTGCTATAGCAAACTTTTAGCGATGAAATCGTAGAAAACGACTTCGCGTATTTCATAGTTGAAAATTACGAGCGGTCGTGTAGGAATGTAAAAGAGGTACTTAAAAGGCGTGAGTGAAAACACCTTTGAACTACCGTGTATTCTTTAATATTATTTCGTGTATTTTTTAGTTTTAATTTATTACGCTTCGTAGTAGAGGTGCCATCACTTCGAAGTTCCCAATACTCCAACTGAAGTTTAAACCTGCTTGGAAATATTGAATATCTTATAAATCAATTTCGTTCATATTTGTATATGTACCAGTTCTACCATTTGCATTCCGAGCGTCCGTATCGTTCGTAGATGTATAGTACCATATTGCTATTCTATACGCGACACTTCTGGATGAATGGACTATGAAAAACCAAGTCATTTGTTGCGTTCGATTTGCGTAACTTGTGGAGGATACTCCCATAGATTGCGACCAATCCGAAGTTACATTATTTACTTGCGTGACGCCTCCTAAAGCTTGGAATTGAGAGAGGGTTGTTATGTTATTGTAGTAGGTTTGGGCGACGTTTCCTACTTGAAATACATTTTCTATCGTATGTCTGTAATATATCGTCAGGGGGTCATTAGTTGGGTCAAAGTTATACCTATCAACATAAAACGTCGGATTTGTGTAGTTGTTACGTAATCTCATTTGTACGTAGGGTGGTGGGGTGTATGTTGCTTCGTAGGCATCGGTTTGTATTCCGTTTATTTTAACAATATAGTTGAAAGTTGCGTATGAAGTTTCGGTTTGTGTAAAAGTAAAACTTGCTTCTCCATCCGCCAAAGTGTGTGTTTGAAGTACCGTTCCATCATCGCGTTCGAGTGTAATCGCAAACGAATTGTGCGCGTTCGTAATGCTTGTGGTACTCGCCGTGAGTGTGAGTTCGTTCGTGCTGAACGAGGCTGTATAGGTAGGTGTTGGTCTCACATAGGTTTCCGTGTGTGAAGAAACAACCGTTGTTCCAAGTTTTAACTGGTAGGTAAAAGTTCCATACTCCGTCTCGGTAAATGAAAGCGATGTGGTAGTCTGTCCTTCTGTAAAGTGATGGGTCGCAAGAGTTGCTCCGTCATCTCTACAAAGATACGCGTAAAAGTCTTGGTGAGCTCCAACAATACTTGATAAGTTCGCGCTGATGGAAAGACCAGATTTCGTCCAACTGGTTGTAAAAGTTGGCTCTGGTCTCACATAGGTTTCTGTGTGCGAAGCCACGACCGTCGTTCCAAGTTTCAATTGATAACTGAATGTACCATAATTCGTCTCGGTAAATTGGAGTGAAGTCGTCGTTTGCCCTTCTGCGAACTGGTGTGTCGCCAACGCAGTTCCATCGCCCCTACAAAGATACATGTAGAACGAATTGTGTGCGTCGGTAATGGCTGATAAATCAGCACTGACGGTGAGACCAGATTTCGTCCAGCTGGTTGTAAAAGTTGGTTCAGGGTGAATGGATGTCAGTTGTCGCCCAGAAGCAGATGAAGAGTTTTGACCTGCCTCGTATTTTTCCAACAGATTTCCAAAGTTTCTTCTGCTACTCGCGAATAGCGTTGGTTGTTGAATAATTCTTCGGTTGAGGAAGGTCATTCTTCGTCTATATTAATGGAAGGTATTTAATTCTATGAGACTTTCAATCATATCAGCTAACGGTATTGCTGGAGGACTTTCGTCTTTGGAGTATATGCGGAAGCCGTCAAAACGCGACGCCACTTTATCTTCGCAAACCATAACGCGGTATTTGTTTGAACTGAGTGTGTTTCCAGTTATTTCACGAAAAGTTGTTGGTAAAGTTCCTGGGTCTCCATCGGGAAAAATGCGTGTATTGTCCATATTCATTTCAACCCAAGTGATATTTGTGGCGTCCCACGCGAATGTCTGCCAACCATTAGGGGAAATGCTATCATACCCGGGGAAACTGTTATATATATTAGTAAGCCCATCGGCTTGAACCGCTTCAACGCCAGTCGCGACAACGTCATACGGTAAAGTAAGTTCAACGAACCTTCGGTCCGGAGTAGGGATGCTGGTATTTTCGTGTAGCATATTACTCAACGCGTACGAACCAGTTCCGTATGTTTTTCGTCTCAACCCGTTTACTTTCGTAAAATCACTTGCGCTTATAGCCCAAGACGACGCCCACGCGGTTGAACTATCGTATCCCCCGCCGTAGTTTCCCGAGGGGATTGTAATATTTTTTGGTGGGTACGGAATACCTCTTTGAGGAATAATAATTTCATTATTTTCACTTTGTACCAGCGTTGCGTCTGTATCAACTTTTCCTGCTAAAAGGTTCGTTATTTCACTTTGAGTAAAAACTGAAGTTGTATCCGCCTTTGCGCCCAAATCTGTCGTATCTGCCTTGGAATTGACGGTTGCTGTTAATGTGTCCACGGAAGATTGATTTGCCTTAGAATTGACGGTATTTGATAAAGTGTTGAAATCTGTCGTATCTACTTTTAAAGCCAAAGCACTATTCATATCCGTGATGTTTGCCTTCGTAGTGAGTGTGGTATTTGTACTGTTTAACGCCGAAAGGTCAGCTTTTAATGCGAGTGATGTATCTACATCGGTTTGGTTTGCCTTTTGTGTAAGAGTAGTATTGGTTGATTGAAGCGACGATAGGTCGGCTTTTGTCGCGATTTGTGTATTGAAAACACTCGTATCAAGTTTTGTATTCAAGGAGGTATTAACGCTTGAAAGGTCAGCTTTTAATGCGAGTGATGTATCTACATCAGATTGGTTTGCCTTCCCAGAAACCGTCGTTTGTAATGCCGTCAAATCCGTCACATCAGCTTTCTGTATTATTCCGCTGCTATATGTTGTCGCATCTAACTTTGCGGTCAAACCAGCATCAACTTGTGTTTTTGTATAAGTCGTTGAAGCGGTTGCGAAAGTGGCGTGAATAGTATCTAATTCAGTTTGCGTATAAACACTACTCGCATCTGCTTTTCCGGCGATTTGGGTATTCACATCGGCGAGTAAGGCACTTTCGTCAATCGTAAGGTTACCTAAAGAGTCGCTGAGACCTTGAATGTGGTTTACGGTCAGTCCCGTGACCGTGGCGTTCGTAGGTAATTTGAGATTTTGAACGACCAGTTCGTCATCAACTCTCAAATCATCGTGATGAGAATGGTCTGCGAGTTTATTAATAAAAACCATCTTTACTATACTTTAGAAAAGTTTCTTGAAGAAGTGTTTTATCTTGCTGACCGTACTTTTTGCGACATTTACAATACTATCAACGGCGAGATTGTGTATTACCGTAGCTGCCCCGGCAACGAGGAGACTAAGTCCAAAGGTTTCTGGAGCAGCAGCTATTCCGACATCCATAATCGCATTATCAACAACATACTCCTCGGCGTTCTTCGCGGCGTCTAAACCAATCTTGGCGGTTTCTACGCCAATACCACCGCCTTCTTTTATGTCCTGTTGGAAATCCTTACCTGCGCTGTACGCCTGAGCGCCTACATTTACCGCTGGACCGAGACTGTTTTTGAAACTTGAAACCAAAGTGTTTCTTTCACACCTCACCATTCCTTTACCGAGTTCTTCTTCCACGGCAGGAGTAAATTGCTCTAACGAGTGTGTAGAGACGAACGGACTTCGTTCGGTAATTTCGGGGTTATAATTGACCGTCTTTACATTAAAGTTCTTTTGAATGTGCCTATCGTACGCGAGTGGTGAAGCGAAATCGGTATGTGTTTTGTAAATGTTTTGTTCGGCAGTATTTTTGAAGAACATACCTTTCTTATTTTGGTTGATTTGGCGGACGGCAATGGCGGGATTATAATGGTGTCCCTCCAAATCCATCTTTTGCGCGATGGAGGACGAGACATAGCCACCTTGTGAATGTCCCACAACTTTTACATTATCTTTGCCGTATTTGCTTATTACATTTTCTGTATTGGAAAAAGCGTTTTTCATCCTCCGCGTATTTTCGGCACTTTTTGGATTAAACATAATTTTACTATTCACTTCCCAATCTTTTAGAAACGCTTTCGTCTCTTTGATATTAGATGTTGTGCCGCGAAATGAGATGACGGTTTCGCCCGTCAATTTGTTGTGTAAAACAGCATCGTCAAGGGTACTCAGTTCCTTATCTAACTCAAAACCGTTCAAATCGTCTATGTGCGAATATTTTGGGTTCTTCAAGTTGGTATTCACAAGGTCAGCGTTTCCTTTACTGTTAAAATAGTCGTACGAACTTTGGGCTAAGCGACTGTACTTGTGTTGTGAAACACTTTCGGTCGTACTTTCAACGCCTTCAAGCATACTCGCGAGATTGGAAACTTGTGAAAAGTTATGATGTATGTCCTTCTTCAAATCACTTTCTTGTGATGGGTGTGGTACATCGTGGTCGTCTTCTGTGTCGCCTGGTTCATCGGGCGTATCAAT
>Ga0209830_10002150_pt1 | contig 16127 bp, 10 predicted proteins | sample ArcticOcean_MG_C_12_FD_187439 | JGI IMG/M metagenome (GOLD analysis project Ga0209830, IMG submission 187439) | Marine microbial communities from western Arctic Ocean - ArcticOcean_MG_CB8_130 (SPAdes) (version 2) | ecosystem: Environmental > Aquatic > Marine > Oceanic | place: Arctic Ocean...
TATCGATTAGAAATTCTCTGGACTATGCAGCGCAGCTGATGAGAGTCGCTGAAATATACTTCTACGGTAGCTTTTATTTGGCTACGCAGGGGTCGTTTCTGATTAATCCTTCTCTCAATCTCTCTCACTCTCTCTCTCGCTTCTTCTTCTCTTTATTCTATCGAAGAAGAGCGAGAATAGGTTTTAAAACGATTAGTGGTTGTTTCGTCTAACGCTCTCGCTTCTTATCCCTTCAAAAGTGCACGCGGGGAAGTACTGAAATTGCACGGGCTGCCGTGCTGTGCTGCCGATGGAAATAATTTTTTTCTCATAAAGGCAGCAGGACAAGCACACATCAAGGGTTTAGGGTTTAGGGTTTAGGGTTTAAGGCAAGAAATGGATTAGTACTACGAATAGAAATTAAAAGAATGCATCATAAACAACGAGCAGAGAGTTATATATGTTACAGTAGCTACTCGTTTTGCCCACTCTGTATATAGGGGTTCAGATCTCTAGCTCGGACGCGATAAGACACCGTGGCATACCATCAGCGTACACAGGCTTGTTCGTCGCGCTCGTGTACTGTGCTGCATAAATAAAACGAAGAAGAAGAACGCGCTTAAAGAATCGAGAAGAATGAGTACGAATAAGAAGAGTAATAAATCTATTGTTCTTAGGACAGTAATGGTAGTTCTGTTATCGACGCAAACTTGGGCGAGAGCTGCTGCTGCTGCGACGACGAGTGCGAACAAGAAAACATCCCTTACGCGAACGAATTCGGTGCAAGAGAGGAATAGGTATGGAATATCGAGCGACGAGTTTGGGACATGGCAAGGCTTATTCGAGGCATTGACGACGACGACGACTGTAAGTGACAATCGCGATAACGATAATATCAATAGTATTATGAAACTACCGAGAGCATCGGAGACTATTAGAGACAAGAAGGCGGCACCGATTAAGATATATGTATACAGCGATAAAGACGTCGGGACTATAACAAAATATTTAATACCGGCGAAAGAGACTCAGGCGTATAAATCTGGCGTATGCGGGATGAAGATGTACGGCAGTCAAGTACACGTGCACGAGTTTTTAATGAAATCGAACGAGATAAGGACTGAAAACCCATCCGACGCTGATTTCTTCTTCCTTCCTGGATGGCCGAAATGTATGTTAGACCAAGCGCCGAACGGAGCCGGAGTAACGGACGAAGAGTTAGGAAAACGGATGAACGAAATCATTGATAGATTACCTTATATTAAGAAATCTGGGGGGAGAGACCATGTATTCGTTTGGCCAAGTGGACGTGGACCGACTTTGTATAAGAATTGGAGGTGTAAGATTCCAAATTCGATCTTTTTAACCCCGGAAGGGTTTTATACCGACCCGTATAGAGATTTAGCGCCTTATTTCGATCCTTGGAAAGACGTCGTGATACCAGGGTTCATGGATGCGAGGAAAGATACGTATTTAGAGACGAATAAGAAAACGAGTAAACGAACGAAATTAGCTTCGTTCGCTGGGACAGTACCAGATGGGAATCAATTAAAAGGGGACGAGAAACATGTGAAAGCGCATCCGAGAGAACGTTTATTGAAGTTATCGAAAAAGTTCCCCGACGATTTGCTCGCGATTTCGGGGAGAACGCCCAAGTACGCCGAGATCTTAGGAGATAGCAAATTTTGTATCGTTCCAAGGGGATTATCGCCGTGGACTTTGAGAACGTATGAGACTTTTTTCGCTGGATGTGTACCGGTCATCATATCAGATTCAGTTCGCTTACCGTTTCAAGAGTTTTTGGACTGGTCGAAGATTTCAATCAAATGGCCCGAAGCGAAAATAGACGAATCGTTATTGATATATTTGAAGAGCATTCCAGATGAAGAGATTGAGAAAATAGTTAAGAGAGGTGAGAAAGTGCGTTGCGTGTTTGCATATCAAGCAGATGCGACGAAATGCAACGCTTTTTCGGCCATAATGTGGGCGTTGAGCTTGAAAGATCGCAACGTCGCGAGTACGAGCGAATTCGCTCTCGGCAGCGGTAGCAGAAGAATGGAATTGTGAGACCAATTATTCGAATTTGATTATATATAGAACATTTTTTTTCGAATTTTACCAATTCACGTTCATTTCACTCATAGAATAGCTCAAATGAACGAAATAGCCATGTAGATCGTGTTTTTCCAAGTTTAAAAACGAAAATTAGAATGTAAGAGTATGCTTATGTACGCTATGTGCGAGCGCCTCTTTTTTTTTCTCATTTTTACAATCCCCTCTTTATAAATTTTTATATCTTTTTACGTTTGTTGAGGTGGTTGCTTTCGACCCATGAACTCAGCCATTCTTATTGCGTTATCTATGTCTTTATTCGTCTTCTTTTCTAACGATTGTGCTTTTTCTAAAGCTATTACAGCCTCTCCGTATCGTTTGAGCGCATGCAAAGCTAGTCCTACTCTAAAATTCCCTTTCACGTTTTTCCCATCGAGCAAAACGCTTTGTTCGGCATCTTTCAAAGCCTCCTCTAATCTTCCAAGTTTCAAAAAGCATGCTGATCGGTTCGAATGCAAGATCGATTTGTCTGCATCGACATCGGTATCTTGCAGAGAAAGCTCGTAATGCGCTATTGCTTGCCCGTAGTCACCACTTTTAAAAGCTTCGTTACCTTTCGCTTTATTAGCAGAGCTTCTTTCCTCCTTCGCTTTTGCTTCAGCTTCTTCGACTGAACTCGCATTCAGTTCTCGCGCAGTCATTGGAAACTCATCTTTACCTCGAATCACTCGTTCGGTTAGAATTTTACCGTCGACATATCTCGTCAAGTGCTGCGTCACTCTAACGTTTCGCTTATTTTTTCCTTTACTTTCATCGTCGTCGTCATCGTTCTTGTTATCACTATTATTATTATTATTATTTTCATCAATCGTGTTTTCATGACGCTGATGATCAATTTCTACAGTATGAATATTCTTCCCATCGAGCATGGATTCATCAGTAAACACAATCGATAACCCGCGCGTTTCCGAATGATAAATAGACCCGATATTCTCTCTATTTGGAAACAAAAGAGTAACGTTTTCACATCCATCGATTTGAGTCGTCTTCGTCGCCGCTATTTCGCTCTCAAACGTAATCTCGCAATTCTTACAATCCCAAATCTCCATAGTCGACGTCTTCACAACTCCAGCGAACGAAACCGTCGTATCTTTCGCTCGTTCTATGAATAACTTAATCGGTCTCGCGCACGTTTTTATTTCAAATCTCTGTTTCGTACATTCTCTGATGTGTAAAGATTTCGTATTCATCTCGAGCTCGAATTCGGAAATTGTTCTTATTACTTGTTCATCATCATCATCGTCTCCTCCTCCTCCTCCTACGATTAATCTTCTGGACATTTCCTTATCTTCTGATTCTGACCATCTCATCTTCGCCTCTTGCAGCATCTTCTTCTTCTCCTCTTTCTGTTCCAGTTCTTTCCTCTCCACGTACTCCTTCGCCTCACTGCTGCCATCGTGATTACGACAGTTAATACCTAACGAAGTGCTCGCTAATTTTCTCTCTATTTCGAGTTCTTCTTCAAGTTTAGCGAGTTCTTCTTTCGTGACTTTGTCCCATTTCTTGTGATAGTTCGCGGATGATCTGTCATCATCCCTATTCGTCATATCAGTTCTATCGCTACTAATAATAGAAAAGGAATAGCGAATAGGAAATAGTATGATAGTAGGGAAAAGAACGGCCAAAAAGGAGTTCAAAAAGGGGTTCAAAAAACACCTAGTTACTACTGTCACTGTGTACGCGTGTAAATAATTTCTTGATTTTCGCGGGCACTAATGCCTCACCAGCACTTTTTCGGGATATATATAGAAGCCCTTTTCCGAAAAGAACGGCCTCGTGCCGATGTATGAGAAGAGCATCGGCATATCAGTCGCTGCGGCATCAGTCAAAGTCAGACAAAGTCGGAAAATCCAAGAATCGAATATATCAAAAATACGACTTGATTGCTCGCTAAAATAATTTCAAAATATTAAACCACCACCCGTGCGCGCATACCTACACTAGGTTTAAAAAAATGAACGCACGCGAAGAAGAAGAAGAAGAAGAAGAAGAAGGGGAAGACGTGTTAAGGAACTTAGTGCGAGCGGCAGAGAACTTAAACGATTCATGCGAGCGAGCGCGACTGAAATTATTGGAACAACGCAAAGCCAATCAGAACTTACTCGCACTGAGTTCTTTGTTGGAAGAAATATATCACCGCGAGAGCTTGAGGGCGAGAGAGGAAGAACTTAATTGCGTGAAATTGAAGAAAGATATCGCGCGCTTAGAGCACGATCGCGAGAGAAACGAGCACGACGAGCATATGAAACAGTTTATGTTCTTCGAGAACTATCTAAAAAAGGACGACGCGAAGATAGAAGAAGAAGATCAAGACGGTATCGTCGCCCATAAAAAAGCTTTCCTGACGCTGAGTGCTTTTTCTTTCGAAGCAGAAGAAAAGGAAGAGGAGCAAGAAGAAGAAGAAGAAGAGGAAGAACGCGGCGCGTTCACGCGCGCTAAGAACGAAGCGATTCAACTATTACAAGAAGAACAAATTAAACACTTGCTCGAGTTTCGTAATAAAAAGCAATTAAATGTTTCATCGCAATCGATTTCAGATAACGACGACGCAGTCGACGAGCTTCTCGCTTCTATTCGTTGACTCGAGCACGTGATTGGTTGTCGTATTTTTAACGCGGGTTTTTTAATTAACAAACAATAAACTCTGTTTTTTGACACTATCTGACTATGTACTTGCTGATGATGATGATCTCATTATTCTCTACTGTACTTATTCCCTTAAAATTCTCTCTTCTCGTCTTCGTCCAAAATCTTCCTCGCGTGGCGTCACTCTATTCCAGCACGGAACACATACAATAACGATAACAATAAATGTCTCAACAACTCCTCCTTCGTGCGAGTAAGCGCTTATTAAGACGAACGAGTAATAATACTCTAATTACTCAGCAAAGAACAGAAACAACAGCACTACAACAGCAATTAATTAATAACAGTTACGTTAATAAGTTATTTTATTCTACCCATGACGACTTTAAGGCCAAATCGCACGTGAACGAGGAGAACATACAAGCAGTTATTGCCGAAGATGTTAAGAAAGAAACGGTCGTCATATTCATGAAAGGATCTCCAAATGCACCACAGTGCGGTTTCTCGAACGTAGCGTGTCGTATTTTAGATCATTACGGTGTCCCATACGCATCAAGGAACGTTTTAGCATCAGAGAGCTTACGAAACGGGATTAAGACTTATTCGAACTGGCCGACGATACCGCAAGTCTTCATTGGCGGAGAATTTTTAGGCGGAAGCGATATTTTAATGACCATGCATCAAGACGGGAGCTTGAAAACAGAGTTAGAGAAAGCCGGTTTAACGATTAAGACGACGACGACGACTGCTTAATTACAAGATGTTAACGGCGTTTGGCTAAACAGGAATTCGCACGCGTGTTTGAGAGAAGCAATAATATTAGATATATATCTATAATATACAGAGTACTGCAGTAATAATAATACAAATAATAAGAAACAAATAGTGAGTCATAGTAATCAAGACGAGGTATTCGCGTTTGCGAGATGATGATATGTGTAACGTGCGTTTTGCACTATATTTGATATATCTATACAGACTGCTAACAATAATAACAATAATAATAATAATAATAATAATAATAAACAAAGAGTGAGTCATATTAATAATCGGATTATGAATTCCAATCGTTCACAATTTTCATCGATCGTTCTTTCTCAACATTAGACGCCGATCTATCGTAACTATTATTCCCAACATTATTACTATTACGCGCTTTCAGTTTTTGTTTCATCTTCTCTGAATGTATTCCCCTATTCGTACTCTTCTGTTGTCTCTCTTCGGCTGCTTTTAACACGTTCTCCCTCCTTGCGGCTATTTCTTCCGGTGTGTCTGCCACTGGTGCTTTCGAACAACACGCTCCCATTAGTATTAGTATTTATTAACAGGTTTGTATTACCAGCAACGCATAGTAAATAAAATATTCTGAGGACTTTGCCAGTACAAAATTCCAAATCATCATCAGCTTCATTTAATCAATTCTTTTGCTCGCGCGAAACTCTAATAATAATAATAATAATAATAATAATAATAATAATGTTACGCACGTGCTGTCAACAAGTTGTACAAGCAAGAGGAGGAGCTTATTATACAACGACAACAAAAACAACAACGTCTTCATCGCAATCAACAGCAGCAGCAGCGCATTCTTGTTCTTCTCTCTATCGCAACAGTAACAGTAACAATAACAATAACAGTAAGAATAGTAATAGTAATAACAATAACAATAACAGATTTCTCTTCGCGATCAATAGTAGTAAGGGAATAGTCGACAGACTGTTACGTTCGTATTCACAAAGAGCAACGGCGCCAGTTAACAACGAAGAAGAAGATCGTGATAGTAACAGTAACAGTAATAGGCCCGAACGAACTATAATAGCTCAGCCAGCGATGAGTAGTGGTAATAATATTATTAATAACAATAATTTGAAGATTACGCCTTCGCGCTTGGACGCATTTATTGCCGAGAACTTAAGGGAGGAGCTAATAACGAGAGGGTCGATCGCGCGCTCGATTGCGAACGGGAACGTCTTTGTTAACGGCTTGCAAACGAAGAAGAAGACGTATAAAGTGCAGAGAGGAGATGTCATTAAATGTATATTAGAACCGGCGAAGACGTTAACAGCAGAACCGGAGAATATCGAGATAGACGTCGTATACGAAGACGAGGACGTAATCGTCATAAATAAACGAGCCGGTATGGTCGTACATCCAGCGAGAGGGCACTCGAGTGGGACGTTAGTGAACGCGTTGTTATATCACTGTAAGTGTCCCGCGTTAGTAGTGCAAGAAGGGCGGAAAATACCAAAGAGTTTAGATTTTGCTACTGCGGAAGATGAAAATGATGATGAAGACGATGAGGATGAGGATGTGGACCATGATGATGATGAAATTATGCCATATTTAGGACCAACAGCATCAGAAGAAGATACTACCGTTCGTCCAGGAATAGTGCATAGACTGGACAAAGGAACGTCTGGACTTTTGGTCTGCGCAAAAAACAGCGCAGCACACCAAAATCTTTGCGATCAATTTGCTGCAAGATCAGTCAGAAGACTCTACGTCGCGTTAGTTCTAGGCCATCCAAATCCATCCGAAGGTGTTGTCGAGCAACCAATCGGTCGCGACCCACGTAATAGACTTCGCATGAGCGTAGCTATGAGTCTCACAAGCGGGCGATTCGCTCGATCAAATTATAGAACTCTGGAAACATTTCCTTCTTCACAGAATACTGCGACTAGCGCGAGTCTCGTAGAGTGGAAGCTCGATACTGGACGAACGCATCAAATTCGCGTCCACTCAAAATTTCTTGGTTGCGGTATTCTTGGAGATGAAACTTACGACGGAAATAAAGAACGCGTGAAGAAACAGTTATTGTCCAATCCAGGAATAAAGAAAGTAAACGCAGAAGCAGTCGGTAAACGAAGCGTGCGACCGATGTTGCACGCGCGTACGATTGGATTTACGCATCCCCGAACTGGTGAGAGCTTAGATTTTTCTCGAGACGCTCCAGATGATTTTCTCGATCTCTTAGGTGCACTAAAAAAGTTATAGATTTAGAAGGAAGAATAGTATTTTGATATGTTCGTATTTTCTGTGCGGTGCTTTACAATGATTAAATACAACTTATTAATTCGTTCTGTATACAGTAAAGACAACGCGGTCGAGTTCTCTTCTCTCGCGCGTGTGTCTTTCACCCTCTTATCTAATTTTTCTCTTATTTGTGACCCAAAGCGCTCTTTCGCGCACTATTTCCACCTATCGACTAAAATTCTCTCACCTATTTAATCCAAATAGTTCTATTTCTCTCTCTCTCTTTTCCGCTAAACACCCTCCAATGTTTTTCGTACAATTGTCTTGTTTTCCATTATAAAACAAGCAAAACATTTTACATTATTTACAAATGTATTTTAATTTCTGTTTAAACAATTTTCAACCAACTTCCTCGATGTGTGTATGTAAAGATGCGCGCGCAAACAATTATTTGTTCATGTTGCTGTTATGCGCCTTTTCGAGGAGTAGTCTTAAAATCCGCTTCCCAAAGGGCGAATTTTTAATAAGCGGCAAGTGAGGACGAATTCTCTCCACTAAATCCGAGTGTAACGGTCCTTTTGTAACCATAAGTGTGCTTTGAACGACGTAATTTCCATACGGATCCATCAAAAGTCTGTCCAGTAACGGACTCGACATAATTTCACGAACAACGACGTTTCTGTGCTCTTCCAACTGATGGTCGGCGAGTTTCAAACACTTTTCTACGACGTTGGAGGAGAACTTTTGCATTGACAATTCGGCATAGTTTCCAACTAAACGCATCATAACCTCTGCATTCGCCCAAGACAAACCTAGATCCAAGATGTATTGCACGACGTAATTTCCAAACGGATCGCGCGCTAAAACCAACGCTTGGTTGGCAATTTCTTGAACGAGCGGTCGCTTTTGTTCTTCAGTCGCATGGTCGATGCATCGCTGTAATACACAGCAGCCGTGACGATGAGTCGCAATCTCAACCGAGTGCTTTTTGGCAGCGTCATAAATAAACTGATTATCTTCCGCAGACAAACGCTGCAAGCAACGTTGAACTACGTGATTTCCGTTCAGATCTTTGATGAGAGTGACGACGCCAGGACGTAAAGCCTTTGTTGTGAGCTCAATTTCTTCTTCTGAACTTAAAGTTTCGATGAGTTTTTGAACCGCTCTCGTTCCGTGCGCGTTCAAAGCAATAGATACCAACTCTGGCAAGCCAGTGTTTGCGTTTTCGTTTATGACTGAGACAGCACGGACAACGTCAGCTCTTTGTTTATCCGAGCAACACTCCAAGAGTTTTTGCAAGAGATAATTTCCGAACGGATCCATCATCAAGTCTACAGCCTCTTCAATAATCTCATCAAAGCACGCATCTATTGCCGCAGAGCCATCCTCATCAAACTTGCGCTGTAAGAAGCGACAGCCGTATTGGTCTCTGGCCAAGATTGAAATTTGACCAACGCACTCTTCAATAGAGCCGAATCTCGAATCCATTTCCGCGAGCTCTTCCGCGGTTGGAGGAGAAGATCCAGTCGGTACGGCAGAATTCAGAGAAGATAACTCCGGGTTATTCGTCATCGGATTACCACCACGATTGCCGCCACCGCCACCACCATCGTTATTTCCCCACGCATTGTTCCCACCATTTTTACCACCGTTGTTATTATTTCGTCCACCTCTGGACCCTCTTCTTCTTTCACCATCTCTGCCATCATTATTATTTCTTTGACCGTTTCTTTGACCATTACCACCTAAGTTTTGTTGTTGTTGGACAAGTGGATTCATTCCGTTTACGATGTTCGTGAAACCCAAATGCGGATTGCCATTAAGTTGCGAAGCGAGTAGTCCAGCGGCAGCGGCGTTTGCGCCGTTCGTTAAATCTGCATATCCACCAAGATTCAATCCAGCGCCTCCTGCATTAATATTACCTACAGGGAATCCCATACTTTGCGGATTTACCATGCCAGCGCCGCCTTGCAAACGCACCAAGTGCTGCAGCTGCTGTTGCTGCGCGTATAGCGCCGCCGCATATGCAGCTTGATAAACTTCAGCAACGGTGCCACCATTAGCTGCGACTTGATTAACTGCGCTCACATCGAATCCAGGTAAAGCGCCCATACCGCCCGCCGAGTTTGGCATCTGTTGTTGCAAACCCATATTCGCGTTGTATTGCATCTGTTGCTGCATTTGTTGAAACTGGTTCATCTGCGCCTGCTGCGCAGCTTGCTGTTGTAATAATATTTGCTGTGCGTATCCCGAAGCGTCTGATGTTCCGACAACACCTCTTCCCATCAAATTGGAAGGCATGGCTGCAACTCCAGCAGACATTGTCGTTTGGTCGCCGCCAAGTCGAGATGAACTATATAAAGAATTAAGTCCGTTTGAGGAACTGTGCGGTGGTAAAGGTGCAGTTGATGGTCGCGTTAAACCGTTCGCGACTCCAACCAAATCAATGTTACCAAATGCAGAGGCTAAACCATCCGTGCTATTTGGATTTAATCCTCGACTGTCTGCTCCGCCGCCGCCGCCACCACCGCCGAGGGAATCTCTAAATGTTCCTCCGAAGCCTCGTGGCGCGCCACCAAGTGCATCTACACCGGTCTTTCCGTTCGAATCTACAAGGCCACCGTTTGTGTTCACACCGCTATTGTTATTTAAGTTGTTTGTATTCGCGAAACTCCCAGAGTGGTTATTCGAGTAAAACGAATCGCCAAATCCGCCGGACTTGCCTAAACCAGACTGTGACGATGAGGACCCAATCGCCGATGCTGCTCCGCCTACGTATGCCTATAAAAGAAATATATATGTTAGTATTCTGTGCGTCTATTTTATATATCATGCTCTCTCTCTCGCTCGCTCGCTCGTTCATTCATTTCACATCTTTCACTCAAAAACAACACACACACACACACACTGTAGAAAAAAACATTTTCGAAATTTCAAAGCTCGCCGCCGCCGCTCGAAATCGCTGTCGTTCATACATATGCGAAATCCAAAATCGAATTCGAACAAGATTTTCACGCGGAAAAATAATGGTTACTGTTATTAAATTAACGCACCAAGTCAATTGCCGAAGCACTTCTTGGTGGAATAAGTCCCTCGTCGTTTTGTCTCTGTTGCGCCTTGTTCATTATGTTCGTATTTCCGAGACCACCGTTCGAGATTTCGTCGCTCAAAAGTCTCGAAAAACTCGTCTCATAATCCCTGTAAAAGAAAGAAAATAAATGGTTAATACAATTCTCGTTCATTTTTGTGATTTTCTTTGAATAAATCAATTCGCATTAAGGTTTTCGAAGGCCATCTATTCGTCATCACGCGTGTCGGCGGAAAACAGCGCAAATTTACACGCGAGACAGAGCGAGAGAAGGCAGAAAAAATATGATACATAAAACGTACCGCCAAGATGGAGACGTCGATAAGTTATCCTTTCCTGGTGGACTTTTAGAATAAGAGTCCATTTTTCTTCGAATATTCGGGCCTTAATGGCTGACCAAATCTTCGAAAATATGCGGTTTGCGTCCGAACTCGCGTCTATTAGTTACTATGCGCGCAAAAATTTATGTCGTCCGATGTTGGAAAAGTGGAAAAAGTGGAAAATTGCAGAGAACGGTTTTTTCCATCATCGCGACACAAGAAAGTTTAACTGCCTCTGTCTCTCTATCTCATATTACTATTATCATTATTATCATTATTAATAAGAAGAAGAGGAAGAGGAAGAAGAAGAAGAAAAAAGATGATGAATGATTGGTTTCTTCATGGCAGACGAAGGAGTAGTGTTCTTAAGTTGGACGAATTAACTGTAGTAGGCCGTGAACACCCTCCAGATGATGATGATGAGATTAATAAAGAACGACAACAGTCACAGACGACTTCGCCTGTTCAAGCATCTGATGTTCGCGCAATAGCACGCTCGTTGCACGTTGAACAAACGAATAATAGTAATGATGATTCTAGTACTAATTTTGGGCAGACACCAACGACGAAGAAGACGACGACGACGACGATTAAGAAATCGTTCATAAAAGAATACGTTCTAGCAGAGCTCGGATTGGCACCCTCGACTGAAAGCGCTAACGGAGAGAGAAACAACGCAGAATTAGCAAACGCGAGACAAAGAGTGTTTGATTTACTTTGGCACTTACCGAGGGAGTTAGAGCGCTTGTGTTTTTACGGCGCTTTGTTATGCGGCGACGCAATTTTGGGCATCTTAACATCGCTTCCAGTACGCGTGTTAATGTTAACATCGAGAGGGTTCTTCGCGCTCGTTAAGAGTTATTTCAATCCAGCAAAATACGCAGCTGCTGTTGGATTGCGCAAGAAAACTGATTCATCCACCGCAGATGCAGAGGCAGATAGTGGTCAATACTCTCCAGTGACGAGAAGGAGGTCGTGGGCAAAACATCCGCTTGCGAGAGAACAACTGCTAGATTTTCTTTGGTTTTCCATGCTCGCCGCGGCTATATTTTTAAGCTATTCCTTGGACGTTTCCGTTTTGTATCATTATGTTAGAGGCCAAGAAGTGATTAAACTCTATATGGCCGCCTCTGTATTAGAATGTTTTGATAAACTGTGCTGCTCGTTCAATGGAAACGTTTTAGACGCTTTGACGTATTCAGTCGATCGAATGGTTGATACGGCTCAAGATAAATTTTCCAGGAGACGAGACGTCTTCGTATGTGCTTTAAACTTACTCGTTGACGTGATATTATCAACTTTTGCAACGGCTTCGCATACGTTTGTTTTGTTGCTTCACGCGGTGACTTTGTCAGTGGCGATGAATTCGCATACCAACGCAATGTTGTTAGTCTTAATCTCTAACAATTTTTCTGAAATGAAAGGACACGTGTTTAAGAAGCAAGACGAAGCGAAATTGTTTGGAGTGACGAGATTGGATATCATCGAACGCGTACATTTGACTGTCTGTCTTCTCTTTGTCGCGGCGCAAAGAATAATCGCAGCCGGGTCTATTTCAGGAGGATTCACGAAGAAATTTGGCACCGATTGCGTCTTGGTTTTGGGTAGCGAAGTCTTTGTCGATATTGTAAAGCACTCGTTCATGGCAAAATTTAACAATTTACGACCAGCGACTTATAGAAGATATTTTAGGCAATTCTGCCGAGAGCACGTAAAATTGGCACAATCGTATAAAATTCACAGAGTTGTCGGCTTTGTACCACTCGCTCCGGCGGCTTTATTATTAAGAGTTGTTCCTCCGTTATATGAAACTTTACGCGTTGGAGATTCATATCATTCGCGCAGCAAAAATGAAGAAGTGGCATATACGGTAACGGAGTCTTTTGCTGCAGGCGTGTTGGGTTTCTGTATTTTAGTCATCCTTAAGCTCATCTTTGGTCTGTTGTTACATCACTACGGCGTCAGAATGCTTCAATCTGAGATTGAAGAAAAACAGCGCAAATTAGAGAAAGAAGAGGTGGGAAGAAAGAAAGCTGATGATGATGTTCAAGTAATTAGTAGGAAAATAGCAGATGATGATGCTTTACAAACGCCGAATTTTAAGGTGTCTATGTAGTATTAGAGTCTTTTAGTGTACACAAGTATATAGAATTTAGTAATATAAACATGAATGTTTCTTTCTTACTCAAGTGCGGTAAGAACCTCTTCATCTTTGCAAATCTTCACCGTCAACCTTTTCAGGTGGTGTTGGTGAATTCAGCGTCTCTGACCATTCTTCTGGAGATGCACCCAACTCTTCTGCTAAATTCCGCCACACGCTTAACGTTCTTTCGGCTTGTGCCACTTGCACGCGTGCTAAGCCTAAAAGCATGGATGAAAAGTCTTCCACGCGCTCCTTCTCTGATCTAGCAAATTCATTCGATTGTCTCGCTCGAATGCAATCATATTCTCGTCTCGCGTTTTCTGCCAATCTGTTTGTTTCTTCGAGTTCTCTCTTTAACTGCTCAATTTTTGCATGTTTAGTAATATCCGGAGCGAGCTTACTAATTCTTATCGTTAATCTTTCCTGATCGGACAGTAGAGTTTGTAACGAAAGCAATGTTTCCGCTCGAAGTTGTGTTGCTCTTCGCACCGATGGCATTAAGTTTAAGTGCGCATGTAACGGGTCCATCGCTTTAGCCAACTGTACAGTAGCAGCACGCGCGATTCGAGAGGCTCGCACGGAGGCATTACCAACTTTACGGAAGATTTGTGCAGCCGTTGCCAATCGCGTGCCCGGTTCAGAATAACGACCTGAAATTCCCGAAGCTTCTTCTTCGACTCGCGCAAATTTCATACACTCTAATCCAAAAGCGCCTAAAGAATCTGCAAATTTCTCTTCTCTTTGCAAAATTTTCTCCGTTTTCAAGCTCAACCCACACAGTTCTGTCTCAAGTTTTGTTGATTTCTCTTTATCGACTAGAAACTGCGCATCTTCTTCGACAATTTTCGGTTTTGCGGATTCGATACCGAAAGCTCCGCCAACTGCAACGACTGCTGAAGACGTTGCCATCGATTGACGAAGTTCTCGAAAGAATTTACCGACTGATGACCGACTGTTTGGAGAAACTGCTGGTGCTGCTGTCGCGTGAGAAGATACGGGAGTTGGAGATGTCATCATCATCGATGCTGAAACATTTTGCTGCGTAAAAATTGCGCTCCCACCGTTGCTAGCTGCTGCTCCCATCGGAGAAGTAGGATTTATGCCTCCAATTGGCGACGAGGCCATCATGTGACTATCCGGTGCAAATTGCATGCTTGGAGACGATTGTTGAACCTGTTCGTGTTGCTGATAACCTGGTAGCAGAGAAGAAGGTGGTATTGAGGTAGTAGAAGGCGTGGCTAAAGCGTGCCATTCTCGCGACTGATGTAAATCTTGCTGCGTCAAAAACACTTTCAACGCTAACGATGATGACCTTAACGATGGATGTTTAATCAATTTTTCGAGGTAGTTTTGTAACATGAGCTTCCTCGACTGTACGAACGCTTCGTCGCCTAGTCGTTTTATCGATTTCTCTGGTCTCGGAGGAATGAAATACCCACGATGAGATTCTAACAATCGATCGTGTAACTGCACAAAGTCCGAAAAACGTCGCCAAACTATTGCTTCTTTTTGCATAAACTTTTCCGAATTCGTCTTGAAATTAATTTTATAACGAGTTACTTTCTTTGAAAGCCCGGCGCCGCCTTGCTGATTGAACTCCGATTCCGTTTTTGCTTCAGAGATGTATGCAATGAGCTCAGTTTTCTTTTCGTCACCTGGATTGACTAACGTTTCGTCTTTCGAAGGATCGTAAGGAGGATAAAATTGAAACTGCGGCGAGAGCAACCCGCTCATTTGTTGTTGTTGCTGCCGTTGTTGTAGTTGAGTATATATTGATTGTTGCTGCTGCTGCTGTTCTGGTAGCAGTAATGGTTGTTGTTGCATAGAAGAATCAAACGTTTCCGCGCGCATCATCGCCGGCGCCGTTGAATTCATCATCATCATCATCGAATTCCCTGGCTGGATAGCTGGATTGGCGTACATTACCGAGTCTGCGTACGAAGGAGGAGGAGGTTCAAAATCACTCGAGGAAGATGCTAATGTTGGTGCTGTTGTAGTTGTAGTTGCTGTTGCTGAGACTGACTTATTGAATGGCGAATTGAATCTTTCACTCTCTGCCGCTTTGTAATATCGCCTGTTTTGTTTTTGTTCTTCTTCGTCTTCTTCATCCAACTGGATTTCCACAATTTCGTCTACTACTTTTGCTTCATTTTTGTCGCCGCTTCTATCTTGCAATTCGACTTCTTTCATTGAGTCCGATCCTTCCTTCTTTCGTGCGCTCATTGATGCTATTTCTTCCTCCTCTCTCTTGGACAAAGCCGATTTACTTCCCGGTATGAATGTTTCAAACGCCGCTAAAGGCGATGCTAAATTATCATCTTGCATAATGCTCCCATGAAAGGAATACGACGTTTGTTCGTGATAACTTGCCATTTGCGATAAAGGATCGTTTTTCGCTGAGAGGAATGATGACGCAACGACGACGTTCTGAGCCGTGATATCGACAACGTCTTCGTCGCCAAAGAAATTACTATCATTATTATTCTTTTGCCCATCTTCATCTTCTTTTTTGTTTTTTTTCACCTTGCTATTATTAGTATTAGTATTAGTATTAGTATCATCATCATCATCATCATCATTATCGCCCCAAAGTGATGTCTTTTTCGTTATTAACATACTACTATTATTACTATTACTCGCGCGAGCTGTATTCTGTTCCATACCATTATTATTATTAAATTGTTCCTTTTTATTATTATTAATACTATCGTTTCTTGTTGGTGGTGGCATGAGATTATTATTATTATTATTATTATTATCTTCGTCGTCGTCGTCGTCTCCACTGGCGAATGGATTCTCGTCCATTTTGTCTTTTGTCTTTTTCTCTCTACCGTATGCTCACGCTTTCTTTAAAGAACTTTAAAGAAATACGCGCGTCTTTTTATTGTTCGTGCCGAGTTTTGCTCTACTTTGATTTGTTGGTGTC
>Ga0209830_10002152_pt1 | contig 16114 bp, 20 predicted proteins | sample ArcticOcean_MG_C_12_FD_187439 | JGI IMG/M metagenome (GOLD analysis project Ga0209830, IMG submission 187439) | Marine microbial communities from western Arctic Ocean - ArcticOcean_MG_CB8_130 (SPAdes) (version 2) | ecosystem: Environmental > Aquatic > Marine > Oceanic | place: Arctic Ocean...
GAATCAACCAAGCAAACTCCACGGAGAAGAAGTGTTAGAGTTAAATCTGAACATATACAACATGTCAAGTTAAGACAATCACAGGAGAGATATTCAAAAACTATAGAAAATAACGATGTGACGTTTTGTCATGGGCCGGCTGGAACCAGCAAAACGTTTACTGCATGTTATACTGCGCTAAAGATGCTTGCAGAAAAGAAAATAGAACAAGTAATTTTATGTAAACCTATTCAAGAATCTGGTGAGAAGCTTGGATTTTTGCCTGGTAGCATTGAAGACAAGGTAGACCCATATATGCAGTCATATATTTCTAATATTAAGAAAATAGTTGGTGAAGAAATCACAGAGAGATTATTAGAACGTGGAGTTATTGTGTTTAAGCCGCTTGCGTACATGCGAGGGGATACTTTCGACGATTGCTTAATGATTTTAGACGAAGCTCAAAACGCTACCTTCAAACAATTGATGCTATTTATTACGAGAATGGGTAAAACATCTAAAACCCTGATCACAGGCGATGTTAGTCAATATGATATACCAAAGAAAAGCGCTGGACTCCCTGGATTTATTAAGCTGATGGAGGGAATTAAAGGAGTAGAGAACTTTGAGTTTACTGAAGATGATATCGTGCGAGCTGAAATCCTTAAGAAGATCGTGAATAGGTATGATATGTGGAAGGCTGATAACGAGTAATTGTTAATAACTTTTTGAAAATAAGTGCATCCAGATTTTTTATTTCGTTGTTTATTGATTATATTAAACTATAACAAACAAACAAATAATAAACACTTATGAGAATGCAAAATTTAGTAAACAAAAACATCGTCCTTTTAGATGAAAACATCTTCACAGTCGACGCACTTAGTCAATATACATCTGGTAAATTCAGACACATCGTTAAGACCAAACTAGGTATGACTTGTTGCGATGCAAGAGGCTTCGAAAATGAAAGAATGATGAAGCATCCAGAATCTGCGATCAGAGGATATAACAGAGGAGCCCTACAGACTGTACAATTTCAACCAGAAGGTTCATCAATATGGTTAACCATCTTTAGCAGAACTGGTAAAAGAGTAAAACTAATCGACGAGTCTATACTAGCTGATCTAACAGTAGGAACTATCAATGGAATGTACGACAAAACAAATCTATATTGCCAACATCAATATAACGCTGTTAAATCTACATCTTGGGCAAGTATGGCCTTTGTAATGAACAGTAGGACTAAGGCTACAGAAGTAGCCTAGTCTTAATCTAAACATTAAACTGTTAATAACTTTTTGAAAATAATCACCTCAGATTTTTTATTTCGTGCTTTATTGATTATATTAAACTATAACAAACAAACAAAAACAATATGAACTACTTCCTATCAAGTAACTACAAAAACATCCTGACGTTTATGATATCAACCTGTATATTATACCTTACAGGTACGGGAATCATCTTAGATTACATCGACTTTAGCGATCCACTTGGAGAATTGGCGGTATTCATGATTTCTGCCATGGCAGCGATACTATCATTATCTACATTAACTTTTAAAAAATAAAATAATGTTACTAACAGAAAACATGTTCCGTAACGGAACCGAAGTTGACATTACTAACAACTTCCACGAAAATCCAAATTTAACTCTAATAAAGAGCATTGCTGGTAACTACATTATCAAGAGCTATAAGACCAACAGCGTCTACTGTAGATTCCAAACATTAGCAGAAGCAATAGACTATTGTAATAATAATTTTGACACTTGCTTTAATACAGTGTACCATCAGAATTGGTTTTAAAAAATGGACCGGTAGCTCAGCTGGATAGAGCACCTCCCTTCTAAGGAGGCGGTCGAAGGTTCGAATCCTTCCCGGTTCACAATATGGTGGGTATAGCTCAGTTGGTTAGAGCGCTGGTTTGTGGTACCAGGGGCCATGGGTTCGAATCCCATTATCCACCCAAATTGATCTCGTAGCTCAGCTGGTTAGAGCTTCTCACTTTTAATGAGAAAGTCGTGGGTTCGAGTCCCACCGAGATCACAACAAATTGTTAATAACTTTAGTGAAAATAAGTGCATCCAGATTTTTTATTTCGTGCTTTATTGATTATATTATAATATAACAAACAAACTAATACTAAACCTTTAAAACAAACACAATGGCTATTATCTCAATCTCAACTCAGTATCACGAAAACTACTCAGACACGGACACTCCGTATTGGAAGCCTAAGGGCGAAGTTAAATTCCAAGTAGAAATTTCTTACGATATTTTAATGTATTGCAATAATCTAGAGAAAATCTTGACGAAGATGATTGCAGAAGAATCTAACGATTTTGGAAAATACACGTATTTATCTCATGACGTTTCTCCATCACAGCCTGAAGAGTTATGTTCAGATAAATTGCGCAATCGCATAGCAAATGAAGATACTTGGGACGATGGCCATGCATTAGATCAAGTAGTAGATGAAATGCTAAAATCCGAAATAGATATACCTGGATTTGAAGGTACATTAGATGAGCTAGATATATTATGCGACATCAAAACAATTACAGATGATTACGCTAGCAAACACTTAAATAAAAACTAAAATGAAATTACTTCTTTGCAAAAATTGCATGTCAATCTTTAACCTCACTCGTAAGCCTAAAACTTGCGAATGCGGCGAGAGCAAAGGACACTACATAGATAATCTTAATGCTGTTCATAGTGGACCTTCTATTCCTATTGGATTCGCTAATAATTCTTTTGTGAGAGCACTTCAAGTGCAAGAACTTCTAAACGATGCAGAGGGAGAAAATGACGATGTATGCTGTGATGGTGAAGAATTTACAGCCTTTACTATTCCAGCATGGGCTAAAACAGTTAAGAAACAATTAAAATAAAAACTAAAATGAAAGTAGAAAACATCAAATCAAACGGAATTAGTTATAATAAACCCGCTAAAAATACATGCGGAGATACTATTAAACTTGCAGTATCTTTATTCAGAATGAGACATACAAACCACGAAATCTTTGGTATGCTTTCGGAAGATTTTCGATATTATACTGGTAGCCGATTTAACGATGACGAAACCGTCGTAACTAGAATATGTTCAGCCCTTACTAAGAACGCAATATCACATCATATGTGCAGCAACTTCAGTGGAGAAGAACATGAGTTACTCCTACTTGAAGGAATTATCAAGTCATTCGTTGACAGTCTAAGTGGTTCAGAAATGGACACTATTATATTAGATGCCCTAAGAGATTGTGCAGAAGCTGATCACTGGTATAGGTTTGAAAAGGATTGGAATTAAAGATATATAGTATATGAAACATGTAAAACTATTCGAAGAACTTATTAATGAGATAGGTGATGCAAGTGCAAAACCGTATAAGCACAAACTACAACTAAAGAATCCCACTCGTGAATATCACGAATTCGAAACAGATTTAGGTACCAATTATGAAGTAGCATTTGAGTTTCAAGAAGACTTTTCAAAAGAAGGAGAATGGACAGTAGTAGAAATAAGCTATGGTACAATTGAAGACGGAAACTTAAACAACGTTGTCGTAACTAATAAGGGTGAAATGTTTAGAGTGATGGCTACAGTAGTAGATATGACAAAGAAGATTCTTAAAAAGAATAAGAATATAAAGTCACTCACATTTACAGGTTCTAAAAACAAAGGAGATAACGACAGAAGAAGAAACAACATCTATATGGCATACATTAAGAAACATGTAAAAGCAAAGAATATAGAAGATGATGGAAATCAAATTACAGTAGACTTATGAAACATATTAAACTATTTGAAGAATACGTCGATGAATCTAGTGGTGAATTATTGAAACCTAAAAAAGGTAAGTGGATGAAGATTAAACCAAGAAAACATCCAGAATTAGCTGGAGAATTCTTTGATTTAATTAATATAGCATACTCGACGTTAGGTGGACACGCAAAAGTTAAATCTCCTGATGATGTATTTTCTGATCCAGACTGGACATTCTGGCAAGGTATTGATATTCACGGATCGCCAGACCTTGATTTGATAGTATGGGGACAGAACACGAAATATGGAGTTAAGTTTAGTGGAGTAGGACATGACGGAAAGAAAGATTCTACTAGAGAATATTTAACACATAAGGCTAATATATTAAAAAAGCATGGATATTACGGAGAAGTTAGCGGTAAACTTGCTGATATTATGTTGGATAAATATGGAGTTCCTTCAATTGATACTCAAGAAGAGGTTGAGGAATTACTAAAAGGAAAAGATATTGAATGGCATGGTAAAGACCCTTCAAACCCAGATAGAAGCGGAAATGGATGGTACTCTAGAATATTAGGAGGAACTAAGCACACTAAAATAATGATTGGAAAACCAAAAATATAATATGAAAGTATCTTATCTTCACGGAATGGAAAGTTCAAACTATGGACCCAAAGTAGATTGGTTAAACGATAAGTTTGATACTTACGTACCTAAAATACAATATACCGATAGTAATATATTTGCTGAAGTTTTAAACGGATGTAAGGGTTCAGATTTAATAGTAGGATCCTCGATGGGAGGTTATTTTGCCTACTTAATAGGACAACACTTAAACATACCGACGGTATTGTTTAATCCTGCTGTAGTTAGTCGAGATTTTGATCCAGAGGTTGAAGTGTCTACCAAGGCTAGTAAAAATAAAGTTTACCTTGGCAGAAAAGATAATGTAATTAAAGGTTCTAAAATTAAAAAATACTTTTCTAATGAAGGCATAGGTTCTTTTAAGTATCATCAATATGAAGGTGGACATAGAGTTCCAGATGAAGTTTTTAAAAGTGCAATCTCAGAAAGTCTTAAAATAAAAGAATCTAAAGTACATTCATTTCAATCGTTTCATGATAATAAAATATTAGAAGAAGATACGTATTCTGATTACCCTGCAGCTGCTAAAAAAAATGCACAACAAGCAATTGACTGGAAAGAGGAGCATGGTAGAGACGAGGTAACTGCTGCGACTAGAGTTGGTTGGGCTAGAGCACATCAACTTGCGAAAGGAGAAAACTTAAGTGCAGATACCGTTAAACGAATGTCAGCATTTAATAGACACCGAAAAAACAGTAAGATAGATTCAAAATATAAAGATACTCCATGGAAGGATAATGGATACGTTGCTTGGCTTACTTGGGGAGGAGATGAAGGCGTAGACTGGGCAATAAGTACTTCTAAAAAGATACAAAAAGACTAAAGATATATAATCTAAATAAAAATATTCAAGTTATGATTAATAAAATGAAAATGTACGAGGTGTTTGTTGGTGAGGAAGATTCAGTTTCGACTGACGATAAATACAAGGTTGCTGATAAACTCAACGAGTGCTATAAAGAAATCGTTGGAGAAGCTAAAGAGTGGGCTAAAGATGTACATGATGAGCATACAGAAGAATCATATATGAAAGAAAATGCAGCTTTAGTTGCGACACTTGCGGCAAAAGCTTTGAAAGAATCTAAAGAACATACACCAGAGCAATTTGAAGCATCTATAAATGTTATGAAGGAGGCGTTCTCTAAAAAACTTAACGAGGTTCTAGAGATGGAGAACAAAGGAGAAGAAGAGTAGCATTAAACAATCCAAAAAGTATCTATATAATATAGAATGCTTTTTATATGCCAAGATTACCAATAGATAAAATATACATGCAGGTTGCGTATCAATTTGCAAAACTTAGTTACGCTGAACGTCGTAAAGTAGGTAGTGTAATTGTAAAAGATACTCAGATTGTTTCATTTGGATATAATGGAACTCCACATGGATTCAATAATTCGTGCGAGAGCATAGATGCACAAACTGGAAAATTAACAACAAAGCCTGAAGTCTTGCATGCTGAATCTAACGCTCTTGCAAAAATAGCGAAATCAACAGTAGATTCTAAAGGAGCTGATCTCTATGTAACAATGAGTCCGTGTTTTCAATGTTCTAAATTGATTATACAGTCAGGAATTAAAAATGTATTCTATAGTGAGGAGTATCGAGATACTAAAGGAATTGAATTATTAAAAAAAGCAAATATTAACGTAAATAAAGTAATAGTCTGGAATGAGTTTTAATAAAAAGTACATACCAACCAAAAGGGAATTGATAACTATTTTATCTGAAAATGGAAGCAGTAATTTCTATAATGGATATGTAAAAAAAGTCGATGCCTATATTGGTTCTCCTGAATCAATGGACTTTATAAATGAGTTTGTAGATAAGTGGAGATTAGACGATAATGAGTTTTATGATCTTGGGTAGATCCCTACTTAATAGAATATATAACTTACTAAAAATAAATAAAATGTCAGAAACAAAAGAAGATGTTAAAAAATATCAGTGGAACAAAGGCGATAACTTCGGTAAAATAGTAGAAGTTAAGGACATCACTGGTGAATTTACGAATTTTACAGACGGTAGTAAGATTTTTACAGAAATAATACATGAGTTTTTAACTGAATTTATTGATGGAGAAGTGCCATTGCCAGGTGCAGTACTAAACGACATGTCGTTACCATCCGTGAATCCTGTTGAACCATCTATAATTAATGAGATAACTAAAACAAAAGAAAAGAAAGTTCAAAGGGTTGCTCCTGTTGAACCAATATTCTCTCCACTTCAAGTTTTAGTCAAGACAATATCTAAGAAAAACGTCGAGGCTGTTGATGTTAAATTGAATATTAATATTCCAAAAAAGAAAGTTATTGATATGCTTGTTGAAAATTCTGAAGAAGAAAAATCAGAACTAGTAAATGCAGTGGTCAATAACGCAATCGCAGAAATTGAAATAAATAAACTACAAGAGTTTTTACAAATTGAAATTACTAACTTTATAAACAAATACTATGAGTAAGGAAAACGAACAACAACCCTCAATGCCTGCAATGAGCAGGCCTCAGAAAAGAAAAATGTACACCCAATTCGGGCTTCAAGATAAAAAGAATAGAAACACTGAAGAAGGAAGAGAATTATATAGAAGACTTAGACAAGAGGGAGAAGATGCTCATGCATTAAATACGAACAGAGCTAATGATTCTATAAGCGATCAAATTCAAACAAAATTAGATTCAGTTAAAGAATCATGGAAAACGTTTGGGCATAATAAAGACGAGATTAAACTATTAGAAGAAGCATGGCTTTTAACGACAGTTAAGGATAAAGAAACATATAGAGCTGACAAGAAGGAAGCAAAGAGATTAATGAAGGAAGCGAATGAACTAAGGATGAAGAGGCTTGATGCAAAAAATAATTCTTAAAATAGCAGACAACGGCGTCATCAAAGAAATTAAAGATGACAACATAAATGCCGGAGGAGACTCGTATGAAACTGTCACGGTTTATGATTGGAGCAGCGGAACTGATCACAAGAGAAGGTTCATGAGAGATATATGCCTCGACGTAGGCATGGACTTTGGCAACTCAAGACAGTCAAATCAAATCAAGATAGCTGAATCTTGGGGGATGCATTATGAACCTTCAAAAATGGAGGCTGCTTCTAGAATAAAAGAACTTGAGCTTGAAATCAAAAGTCTTAAAGATAAATTAAAATAAAGTGGAAGTGACTTCAATAGACTGTGTTATATGCGATTCTACTCGTAAATTTAACAAATATGTTAGAATCGAGAAGGACGAGATCACGTCTGCTGTAGACTATGTTTCAATAACATCGAAGCTTATTAAGTCAGATTTTCATGATGTCGAGCCGCATCCATTTATTGTGGGAATGGCTATTAGAAACGCATTTAATAATATTCGTAAAAAACAGGTCAGTGAGAGAGTAATATATCTTATGAAGAACCTTGACGAAGAGACTATTGATAACTTTAAAGAACTGGCATACGATATGTTCTGTGGTCTAGAAGAAATTAACTTAATTACTATAAACGTGGATGACGTTCCTGAAGATATAATTAATATGTTCGACAACCACGAAATCCTACAATTTTGATAAGGAATAGGGTATATTCTAAGGGTGAGATTGTGTATGCTCTCATTTCAAGCACAAGTAATCATGATGTATTATTTCCTACAAGATGTGTGATTCACGATGTAAAACACGGTGACACAATCACCGAGTATCATGTTAGAATAGACCAGTTCTTCGACGACCTTGACTTTCTTAAAAGATTCTTATTTGGAGCAAAATTCAAGAAGGGTTTTGGAGGTGGAGTGACTAAATGGAAACTGCTACGAAAGAACTATAAAACGAAATCAGACTTTGATGAACTTATGGTACGAAGTGGTGAGTCATATAAGGTTGTCGTGGATGGTCCAATGATATGCAAAACAAAAATAGAGATGATGGATTTATTTAATAAGATTCATAACTTCTTTATTGAACATAAAATATATGAACTCTTTGAGCTGTGTGGTAGGTCATCGTATTCTGATGGCGTATATTACTACAAGAGTAAGGGTGTTTTTAAAGCTCATCTTCTTAAGTTTTTAGGAGATAGGGGCTATGAGGGTGATAAATACCTAGACGATATATTATTTCGAGCAACTTCTAGAGAACTTGACAAGATTGATTAAAGATTATTAGATATATAGACTAAAGATAGTTAGTTTTATATGGGAATTTTTAGTGATTTTTTGACGAGTGTTGAAGACAATGCATTGAGCGTTGCTGAGAGCATTGAAAATAAGTTTGATGAAATATTAGGTGCTGATGATGATAATGATTCTACGAACGAAGCAACAGCTTCAGAAAATAATGCATCTGCAGCAGATGGAGAGGTAGTAGCTAGAACAATGGCGAAGGGACCATATCCAACATCTAAAGCAAATGAAGGAGATCCTCCAATTTATTACACAAAGGAACTTGAATCTGTTAGCTACATGAAGAAGGGTAAGGACGGCAAACCAACAGAAGAGGTAGTATCTGATAAAGCGCGACCGTACTCTGTATTCAATAAATATAGTCTAATGAACTTCAAGGGTCAGGTTGGCAATACATCAGAGATCGGTGGCGTTGAGCTAGCTCAATTCAATAAAATAGACCAGAACACTCTAATAAACCCAACAGCAACTAGAATTATAGAATTGACAAGTAGCATGGGTGGAGAGGGAGCTGCAGCGAATTTAGGTTATAGATACAATTATGGTGATTTTGCACTGGCAAAATACTTTGGTAAGATTCCAAATAACCAAATGCTAACTCTTCGAAGATTTCCATTTCCATGCGGAGATGATATTATATCCCCTAAAGAACTTGGAAAAGATGGTAAGGTAGTCACACTGTCTTCGCCTGACATAGCAAGAGCTATTACATGGATGGGAGAGAACACTGGAAATAATATAAAGGAAATACTTGGATTTAAACTTGGATTTAATTGGGAGGACGTAGAGTCTAAGGTACAAGAAATGCAAGCTAAAACCAGTGAAAGGTCTGGAACATTTGGCGCATTTATAAACGAAAGTCCTATTGCAAGTGCGGCAGTTGGTGCTGTCCAAGGAAAGAATTCAGTTGATATAGCATCACAAAAGGCTAATGGAGGATTTGATTCGTTTAAAGCGACTTATCCTAACCATATATTTGGTCCTTTAAATGTTATTAAGAATATAAACATGAGGAAGCAGGGTCTAAAGTTTGAACACTCATTCACTCTTAAATTTGAATACGAATTAAGATCCCTTGGCGGTGCAAACCCTAAGATTATGATGATGGACCAATTATCAAATATATTAGCTCTAACTTATAACAATGCTCCGTTTTGGGGCGGATCAACAAGATGGACTGGAGACGGCAGCGTTGCACAACCTCTTGGAGATTTAGATAAACTCAAGAGTGGAGATATTTCAGGATTTTTTGGGAGCGTCGTTAGCGATGTAAAGGGAATGTTTGCTAGTGCTAAAGATTCGTTTGGTGAGATGCTAGGTAAGGGGATAAAGAATGTCATTGGTGGTAAACTAATGGAGATGATGAACACTCCGCAGGGAGGGCAAGCTGTTGCTGCATTTTTAAGCGGAAATCCAACAGGACAATGGCACTTAACAATCGGAAATCCTCTAAACCCAATGGCAGTTATTGGAAATCTTTGCTGCGAGAATACTGATATATCATTTGAAGGTCCTCTTGGTATACAAGATTTTCCTGAAAGAATGGTGGTAACGGTAACATTAAAACCAGGTAGACCTAGAGATAAAGCTGATATCGAATCAATGTTTAACTGTGGCAAGGGTAGATTTTACCTGCAACCTATTGATGGAGTTGACGCAGATGCTGTTAGTGACGTTGATGTTTACGGAAGAGCAATGGGTAACAAGAATACTGTTAATGAGTTTATGAAAATTACAAATGGATAATGGATTTTAAAAGTTTAAATAAAAAGACTACGGACGGTGTACTAAATATTGTTAAACCCTCTTTGTTGTTTGACCAGATTGAGGGTTCTAAGTACATTGAGCATTATGTCACGTCTGATGAGGTGTGTCGAGTAGATTTAATATCTCTAAATGAATATGGCACAAATGCAATGGGAGATGTCATATTAAAGTTTAATAATATATCAAACCCGTTTTCATTTGTTGAAGGTGATATAATTATGATTCCAGACAGATCGATTGGTATGAGAAACTGGAAAGAGCTGGTAGGGTTCGATATTCCTGAACTTAATGAAGTTAAAGCTCAATTCTTAGAAACCAAAAGACTTACTGAGGCAGACGTAAAGAGAGTTAAATATCTTAAAGATAATGCTGAGAAGAAAGCGAACGGCTCAAGCGTTCCTGCACCACCTAATATATTAAAACCCGGTGATAGTAATATTTCAGTTGGAAATGGTAAAATATCTCTTAACCCAACTGCATTTAAAAAGTATAAAGCGGCTAAGGTTAATAAAACTCAGGTTAATAAAACTCAGGATAATAAGCAAAGTTTACGATAGATGGGATTAGATAGGCAAATTTTAACTAGAACTGAGCCGACTATCGCACTTGATGATTTGCAATTTAAGTCATACGGTGAAGAGGACGGAAAGGCTAATATTTCTAAAGACTTGGGAGGTAGAGCTCCCCTAGTACACATAAATGGTTATGTATTCGGAGAAGCTGACATAAAAACCATGATTCTCGACATGAACGGAGTATTACCTAAAATCACAGTCACAATCACTGATAGTTCTGGATATTTCATAGTTGATAATTACCCAAGAAGTGGAGACGTATTAAGTCTTAGAATAGCATCAAGGCAGACATCGACATATAAGGATATTAGAATTGATTTCGATATTGAGAAGGTATTAAGCGTTCCAAAGCCGGCTAAAGAACAATCTGAAAGTGGTGCTAAGTATACCTTTAGCGGTGTCATGAAAATACCTGGTTTATTTGCTGAAAAATGTAAAACATATGAAGAAGGAAGTTCATTAGACCATTTAGAATTGATAGCAACTGATATTGGTTTAGGTTTTGCATCTAACATTGATTCACCAAACGCTGGAGATTTAATGGAGCTTGTTGTTCCATTTATAACAATGTCTGACGCCATCAAGGAAACAGTCGAGCACTCTTATATAAGTGATGATAGTTTTCAAACATATTCTATCGATCCATACTACTACTTAACATATGTTGATGTAAACAAGGCTATAAACGCAGAAGATGGCGTAGATATTTCATTTGCCAATTTTGCTGAAAGATACGATGAGAATGCTGGAGAGCCTGATGATGAGATGACAGCTGCACTTGTATTAACTACACTTGATGCTGCAGAGGGTTCAAATACTCATATATCTAAATTTGCGCTTAAGTATGGTTCTGGTAAAGTTGCTAGAACGCATGGATATAAAAGAGTTTTGCAATATTATGAAGATAACCCAATGCATGATAATGGCGGACTTGGAGAAATTAGAGCTGACATCGAGGCTATTTCTAGCGATACGATATCTGATATTGAAGAACCTTTAAAGGGTAGGAGAGGAGAGGATAGATACCTTGATGAGATTAAATACAAATACACTGGAAGATCTTGTAATAGTTTTAGCGTAAACAACACACACCCAAACTGGAAATTTGCAGAGCTGCATAATAAACAAAATATGTTAGAGCTTGATAAATTAAAACTGGAGGTTGAGTTGTCAGTTTTTAATCCAGCAATATATAGATACCAAAAATTGCCTATAATAATATTCACAGAAGGTCTTAATCAAAAATTAAGTTCTGATGGAGTGGAGGATAAAAAGGAAGAGGAAGGGTTTGATAATACTGGTAATACTGATGGTAGCGAATCAGCAAACGGAGAACAGAAGATAAATTCATTCTTGACTGGGTATTATATCGTTGGGGGAATTCAATACATATACAACGCTAAGGATGGTGCTATAAAGCAGAAGCTCACATTGCTCAGAAGAGAGTGGGATAGCAGAGTTAATAATTTAGACGGCGCACTATTAGACTCAAAGCCAATGGATACGTCAACTCCAGAACCAATACCTCCGGTGGTTGAAGAAGTGGTTGAAGAAGTGGTTGAGGAAGTGGTTGAAGAAGTGGTTGAAGAAGTGGTTGAGGAAACAATAATAACGGTTACGCCGATCACGCCGTTAAGCTTTGAATCAGTTGAAGGCGGAGATTCTGATGCAAGATTAATAAATGTTAAAGCGACAGGTTTGGGCGTTTTCTCATTGACCGTTAGAATGCCTGGGTCTGATATTTATTTCGATTTTCAACTTCCTGGATCTGATAAAAAGACAGGGAATATAGACTGGAGCTTTCAACCCGCTGAATTTCCAGATCTACCAGAGGGAGAGATCGATATAGATATTGAAGTATATGTGGGAGATGCTATTGATGAAGGCGCAATTGGAGATATTATTATCAGTGGAGGAGATGCTCCCACTGTACGTATACCAGTAGACACGATATTTGTAGAACAATCAGAGTTCACTTATAAAGTAGAGTCCTTAGGCCCGAAGAATACCGTGGTATTCTATAAAACTGGAACCGAAATAGGTAGAAGCTCAACTAGTTTTGCTTCTTCTATTGATGAGTTAAAGGAGGAAGGGTTTTTAAACTTAGAAGCCTCACATCCAGGTATAAGAAGCGCTGCATTTGTAGCCTAATAAAATAGAATATATAAGTATATGTCAGACTTTAGTACATTTAACGATTTTAGAAAAGGATATAAGTTAGGTAAGAATAATCAATATTCTGATCCAACATATCTTTCTTTTGCTCTTATGTTCGATTTCACGGACGGTTCTTCTTCTCCACTTTTATCTGGAGCTGCAAGAGCATTTATAAAGCAAAACACAGATGCTGATGGAAAGGAGGCACCAATTCAGTCGCATGCAGAATATAGCACCGGATACGGACCTAGATTGAAAGCTCTTGATGATTTCATATTGACTTTAAAGAAAATAAATCAAGAGATGCCATGGTATTGGCAGTCTTTGTCTGGAATCGATGCTCTTCAAAAATACGACCCAAATAAACCATATAGAGGCGGTGAAGAAGCGAAAATAACAATTGGAACATTAGAATCTCTTGATTTAACTATTGCGGGCTTAATGCATCTATATAGAACTGCCGTTTTCGATGAAGAGAGATGGTCATATATACTTCCATGTAATTTACGTAAGTTTAGAGTTTGGGTATACGTAACTGAGGTTAGACCAATTAAAAACTTATCAAAAATGTCAGCTTCTCTTGGCTTTGATAAAAATGCTGCTAAAGATTCAATAGGAGTAGATGGCGGAGCTATAAAATTTAACCTTAAAGACGCGTTTAGTCCTGAGGCTGGAGTCACAAACGAAAATGATAATATTAGTGGATCCAAGAAGCGACCCTTTTTCATGTTTGAATTAGGAAGCTGTGAATGGGATATGACATTAGGTACTGCTCAATTTGCTGATTTACAAAAATCGCCGGAAGGTTTTGCAGCATCTGAGATTGGGTTTAGTTATTCAAAGGTTGGTAGGGTTTCAGCTAGAGTTCTTAATGGAACTATAGTCGAGGCTGAACAAGACGCCGCTAGACTTTCACCAGCAACTGCAGGAGAATCAGAAGAGAAAACGATAATGGGTATTCTTGAGGATAATTTAGAAAATAAGATTGAATCGTTGCAGGAGAGAGCGAATATGCTGTCGCCTGATGAGCTGATTGCCTCTGAGCTTGATGTTCTTGTAGGAAGGGCTGAGGAGTTTGGAGAGGATATATACAAGGCAAGCACAGTAAGCCTTGAGAACATATACGCTGATGCAGTCGCAGGCGTCGATACTGTTACTGATGTAGGTACTCTTTCGGAAAATATTCCAGAAAATATTTTTGGACTTGCTCCAGAAGAAGCGACAGTACAGGACGCATTAGATCAAAGCGCAGTAGCTGGTTTAAACGTTGGTGAAAACATTAATGCAGACTCTAATACAACAAACTCCGGGACTGGCGGAGGTAATACCTTAGGAAACATCCATGGGAAATGAACTATATAAAGATAATTTAAGAGATACTCATTGGCTTGGCGAAGTCGTAGATAACGTCGACCCTGATAATCTTGGAAGATGTAGAGTAAGGGTGTTTGGTAAGTTTGACTTATTAGAAACTGATAATATCCCATGGGCAACTCCTATGAATAGAGATAATGTAGGCTCTCATCACACTCCCAATATAGGCGACGTCGTTGCTGTTAGGTTCGACAACGGAAATATATACCACCCAGAATATTGGTTTCAAATCAATCAAAATAAAGAACTTAAGGGTGAGGTGCTAGATTCGTCAGGAGAACCTGAAAATGTAGTTTCCCTGGTATATGATGCTAAGCGAAATATTAGGATATATCAATCAGATGTTGATGGCTTAGTTATAGCACATGGAAAGGACGGTAAAAATTCTGAGCCACTTATTAGATTATCTGATGACGGTAAGATATTTTTATATGGCGCTAACATTTATATAGCAACTCCAGAAGGAGATGACTTTAATGATATGGGTAATACTAGCCAGCCTGCAGTGCGCGGTGGAAGTTTAGAAAAGTTTCTTACTGATTTTATAGATGATTACGCAAAACACATCCATCCGACAGGAACAGGACCTTCAAGCCCATCAACTGAAGCCATATCGTTTAAGGCATCAAGCACTTCAAAACATAGAAATTATCAACAAGACAGTAAGTCTACAAATGCTAACGAATAATGCCCGCAAACTGGCCAACATTTATAACAAATGTCACTGATTTTATAGTTGACGAAGTTGCTTCTAATGAACCGACTGCAGATGCGGGAGCAGAAGCCTTTGGGGAATTCGTAGCTAATGAATATTTTTCTGCAGTAGGAACCTCAACAACAGTATATGGACAATCCCACGAAGCTGGACTCATAAACCCGCTAGTTGATTCATATAAGGCACAATTTAAAAGACTTCTTGGTGAAGACACTACAGGCGATGGCGCACGCGATACACAACCAGATATTCCAAATAATAATCAAGTAGATTCTTCTGGAAAAGAAATAGCGTTTAGTGGCAAGAAAAGCGATCCAAGCAATCCAAGCCCAGCTGAACCAGATCCAGAGTATGCAGATCCTGATACTACTGAAGTACCTGAACCTGTAATAGACCCTGAAGAAATGGCTATATTTTTAAATGAATATAGTTCTACCTATGATTTATATACATATAAATATTTTGAGTTTCGTTTAAATGGAGGTGAAACAATAGAGGAGTTATCTAATATAATATCAAATAGGATTTTATTCTCTTTTCTCTTAGAAGGCAGCGGAAGTAAACGTGAAGATATGTATCACTGGATTTCCAGCTTTAATTCTTGGCAAACATCTACAGAAAACACAAGTCTTAATAATAGAAGAATAGCTTTCAAGGAGAAATTGTTAGATTCTATTGCTGCTAATGGGTATGATGCAGAATCTCTTATCGATAGCGTAAAGTCTAAAACGCTTGAAAAACTTAGAGTATCGTATGAATTAGAAACAGTTACTGAAATATATGGTGCTGCTAGTGGACTACCACCTAATATGGAATATAATATAGGTGCAAAAGATTTTAGAATTAGAGTGGTTCAGGAGGAGTTTGACGAAGATAACGATTCTGATGACTATATAGTTTCTCCTATTATGACAAAAGAATTTATAACATATTTTTCAGGTAAACCAGGTTTAATAACATCTTC
>Ga0209830_10002158_pt1 | contig 16098 bp, 18 predicted proteins | sample ArcticOcean_MG_C_12_FD_187439 | JGI IMG/M metagenome (GOLD analysis project Ga0209830, IMG submission 187439) | Marine microbial communities from western Arctic Ocean - ArcticOcean_MG_CB8_130 (SPAdes) (version 2) | ecosystem: Environmental > Aquatic > Marine > Oceanic | place: Arctic Ocean...
ACTATCTAAAATAAAACTTGTATTAACTTCACCTTTACTAACATCCTCAGCAACAGATAACATTGTATTGTATATTGCTCTTTCTTTTAAGAACCGTTCAGTATTTGAAGTTAATTCTTCATCATTAAAGTTCTTATCGATATTAGGAAAATTCTTTACAACTGATCTAAAACTTTCTTTTAGTTCATCATTAATTAAGTATGATTTTAATTCAGTAATAGTAGGTATACTCTGCCTCTTAATATAAAAATTAGTTATTAAACCAAAAACAGTCTTAATATTTTTATCATTAAAGTAGTCCGGCTTTATATGGTCTATAATTTGAGTTAAATAACTTTCGTTAGTTAAGCTCTTATAAACTATAACTTGCTCATAATAATCTAAATTTAATCTTCCTATATCTTCCATTATCTTCTTTCAATATCCTCTTCAATGCATTTTTCACCATATTGTATTTCACAAATAACACACATACTATTACCAATATTAGCTGGTTTATGCCACTTTTCAACTGGTATATCAATAAAATCATTTTTATGATATATATTACCGTTAAGAGATAATTCCCCTTCTAAAATAAACCAATGTTCATTTCTTTTAAAATGTTTTTGATCACTTAACGATTTACCCGGTTCAATATGTAAAGTTTTAATTTTATAATCTTCACCTTCAGATAAAACATGGTACCAACCCCATAATGGTTTAATTACTTTTCCCATTTTTGTAAAATCCAACTACTGCTATTTTTTTTATCTTCTCCACCGACCCCGAACATAAAAATAACATCATCAAAAATCATTTCTGGAATATTTTCTTTTGTTCTATCACCACCATTAGCAAAAATTATCTGAGAATATGGGTATAGCATTTTTACATTTTTTATAGCCTCAGTAGCTGTATCATCTGTATCATTGAATAAAATACAACCATCAACATATCTAATAGATGATATAATTGAGTAACGTTCCTTTTCAGGTAAAAAGTTTTTACCTTTTTTACGGACCAACCAATCATCAGAGTTTAAACCTACTATTAGTTTATCTCCAAGTTTACGAGCTGCTTTAAGATATGCTAAATGACCGGAATGTAAAGGGTCAAAACCACCTGTTATTAATACTATTTTTTCCATTTGTTTATAAAATATTTTTGACCTTCGTAGAATTCTTTGTTAGGGTTGGTTAATCCTGGGCTTGAATGAATTACTGGAATGTCTACTACCCCTATTTTAACGTTATTTTTATTACATTCTAAACTAAAATCTAAATCATAGTAATGAAACTTAGACGGGTAAGACTCATCAAATTTTACATTAGTAGGTAAACTTCGTATATTAATACCGATAAAGACCCCATCAATAACCAAAACACGACCTGGAATAGGACCAAACGAAGTATACAGATATTGGTCAGGATGTCCGTGAGCAACATTTCCTCTTTGGTCCTTTCTTTCGGACATAAGATGCCATAAGGCAGGTTCTTTAACCTTGCATGTACTAGCCCCTGCGAGACCAAAAACTGTGTATATTTTTCCATAATTGTCCAACCTATGCAACAAATCCCCGCAATTAATAAAAACGTCGTCATGGACAAACACGCAGATATCAACGTTATTACTACGAGCGTCTTCCAAAAAGCTGTTATAACAACTTTGCAAACTTTTAATATTTTTTTCTTCATAATGTACTGGTAGATCGTGATATTTTATTTTAAGAGATTTATATAATAATGTATCCTCCTTTATACCCTTGGTTGCCGTATAAATTTTATATTTCATTGATAATCATTCCTATCATCCATTTCAGGTTTATTATCTCTATTCCATATCATACCCATAATATTCCATAAAGCTGCTCCTAAATGGTCTTCAGTATTATCCCCGTTAAAATCCTGCATTAAATGTCTCATAGTGCTATCATATAAAACTGAATGCTTCATACCTTTCTTCCAGTTATTTTCACCATAAGCATCTGCACCTTGCAAGTATCTGACCATAACGTCATTTAAAGCTTTATGAGGTACTAAACTCATACGTAACTTATTATCAGCATTATCTCTTTGCGCCCCAGTTTCAAACTGCCGCGGTTTGCCAGTTTTTTTAAGTTGTTTACTATACTTCATCTATTATATTATAGATAGGTTCCTTAAAGATTATATCTTGTGAATTAAAATCATTATCTTCTAAAGTAAAGTTTTTTCCTAACCATTTTTTATAGAAAATAGCACCTTCACTTTTCGTATCTGAATTAACATAATAAAAACTTATTTTATCTTTATTTTTATAAATAGCATTTTTTATTAACAATTTAGCAATGCCTTGACCTCTACTATCTTTAGAAGTAACTATATAGTAAGTTTTTAAACTATCTTTATATTTATCATTAACTGTATATGCATGTAAACCTAAAACTTTTCCGTTATCATCTGTACATACTTCTATAGGGTACTTAGACCACCAATCTCTACCTGACCAAGTATGGCCAAAAGTATTTAAAATAAAAGAATTAGTATTCTCAAAGATAAATTTTATAAATCTCAATTTATCTATTTCAGTTAAGTTATCAATTGTAACGTATTTAATATTCATAATGTTAAAAATGGTGAGTTATATACGAAACCATCTAACTCTGTTAGACCTTCATATGAATAGTTATAAAGTATACCCTGTAATACTTCTTTATAGCCCTTACCCTTAATTGATGATATATTAGCATCTTTGTAAAACAACGTACTACCTTGTCTTGCCACATAAACGTTCATCGTTTTTATGTTAACTATCCAAAGAGCGAAAGTACCTTTAAGCTTTTCTATAGTATATAAAATATTTTGTACTTCAGTTTCTACATCTTCACACGGCCCATGTTCATATTCAAATTCATCTAATAATGCTGGTATTATACTACTATCTACAGGGTTATCATGCATCGGAATATACTCATCTATTAATTCATTATAATTAGTTAATACACCATTATGAGCTACTATCCAATCCCCAACCCAGAATGGATGGGATGTTTCCTCATTCCAATCCCTACCAGTCTCTGTTGGAGCTTGATTATGGCCAAGGTATAAATGACCTTTTTGATCAGGTATTTTAGTTTTATTCCAGTCTATATTATATTTTTCTTTGACTATATTATAATTTGCTTTATTATAACAATAAAATATACCAGTAGAAAAGTTACCCCTTTCTTTATTAGCCTGTTGTAAGACTTCAAAAGAAGTTAAATCGTTACTACAATAGATACCACACATATATCTATATTATAGTATAAAATTAAAAAAAATCAATAAATAATAATATGAGTTTACATAACTGGTCAAATAAAAAAATAATCGTCGAAAATACATCAAGTTACATGGATCATGAAGACTTTGATATTGTAGAAGAAGCTAGGGGTAAAAAAATTGTCGATCCTATTAGAGCTAAACTAATGGGAATGGAAGATATTCGTGATTTAAAAGGTACAATGACACCTAGATATTTCGCAACTAAGGTAATTAGATTTTTACAAAGAGAAAACCCTGAATTAGATTTGGAAAATTTATCTGATAATGATATACAAAATGCTATAAATGTAGTCTCTCAAGTTTCTAAACCTTTAGCCGGTAGATCAGATGTTAAAATTACCACGAGAGAAAGAGGAGCTGCTAAACAAGGTCTTAAGAAAGGTGATACTGGTTTTGAAACGTTACAATTAAATCTAGGTGATGATACATCTTTAGATTCACAGGGTGGTGTAGGTGATAATGATTTATACACGGTTGTTAGTGACGGTTTAAAGTATAGAGTTACCCTTAATAGCTTTAAAGGTACAAAAATTAATTTAGATGATATATCCCAAGATGATGTAGTATCGGTGGTTATTGTAAAACCAAGTGAATTAGAAACAGTTGATAAATTTGGCGGTGAAATAGAAATGGGTCAAAGAGAAAAATTAGTTGCTGATTTTCCTGAAGGTGAAGAAAATGGTATGGCAAATGCAATTAACGCTGTCAAACATATGAGTCAACAGGATCAGGTTGGTGCACCTCCTGAAGATGAAATTGATTACAAGAAAGCAGATATTGATAATGATGGTAAGGTTTCTGAATACGAACATGCACGTGCAAAAGCAGCTTTCGGCGATGATGATGAAGATGCTGAAAATCCAAAAGAAATTCACCGTTTAGATAAAGACTTAGATGATGATGGGGAAATTACCGATTACGAAAATGCAAGGGGAGAAGCTATTGCCAACGCAATGAAAAAGGAAAGAGATAGAGCTGGCCAATCTCATGCAAGAGCAGTTGCTGACCACTATGAAGATGAAGATGAACCTGCTGAAGATAATATATTACCTGTATTAGGTTTAGGTATTGCAGGTGGCGCAGCAGGTGCTGTTGGTAACCATATAATGAAAAAGGTTTTACCAAAAGATGAAGATGCTGAAAGATGCCCAGTTACAGGCAAGCTTAGAAAAAAATCAGAATCAGAAGAAGAAGAGCAAGTTGCAATGTCACCTCAACAGATAAATGATTACTTACTAAACCAGTACAGACAAAGAATGCAAAATGCTCACTCTCACGAAAGAGTTAATAGACACGGTTATTAATATATTATAGATTTACAATTATTATCTCTATAAACTGAATCTAATTTATCTTGCTGTTTATACTGCAACGGGTCTTGCAATCCTGCATCTACAAACCCTTTTAGTCTCAAAGCACTACTTGCACTATTAGCATCGCATGGATATTCACCAGAATAACAGGTATATGTATCTGTAAAATTGACTCCAAGCTCCACCCCATATAAAATAATCTCTTTTTTACTCATTGTTAGTAGAGGAGCTCTTACTCTAACATCTACTTCACGGTTTAATAAGCAAATCTGATTTATTTTATCGACAAATTGAACTGAACCGTCCCAATAACCAGCAAGACTATCAGCTTCTGCTGCACCATACCATACTTCATCAGCTTCCATTTTTTCTGCATATGATAATAATATGCTTAAAAACATTAAATTACGGAATGGTACATATGACTTAGGTTGAGCTTCACCCATTATATCTTTTACATCAGGTGTGTCTATATCATCATTAGTAAGAGAAGATGTATCAGCTATATCTTTAATATAAGTAACATCTAATAATTTATTAGTAAATGTAACATTAGGGAAGTCATGCTTGGCATTTACTAATTGCTTTTCAGCTGCTTCTAACTCTTTACTATGGCGTTGACCATAATTAAATGTTACGGTATGAACTTCATTATACTTTTCAGCTGCTTTATATAGCAAAACAGATGAATCCATTCCCCCGGATAAGGTTATAACTATTTTATTCTTCTTCTTCATCGTTTACTTCGTCTGGTATAATTTCATCTTCATCAGAGTTATTACTGTATTTCCATTCTTGTTTAATTTTTTCTTCTACAACTGGTATAATAGTATTATCCCATAATTCTGTATCATCTTTCCATTTACTATAATAACCAAGTTTCTTACCATCTGGTAAAGTATAAGTAGAACCAGTTTGTATTACTGCCCCTAAACCTACTGCAAGATCTAATAACCCATAATACTTGTTTAAACCTCTATCAAAAGATAGATACATTTCACCTTGTAAATATTGCTTAACGAATCTATTTTTAACCGTTAATGCTCTAAGAATAACTCCTGAATAATTCTTCTGCCCTACAGCTAACTTACCATCTGTATTTTTATCCTCTTTAACTGGCTTACGAGCTAATTGAATAGTAACTGAAGGTAGGTAAACAGTAGCAGTACCACCAGGCATTGCTTTAACCAAAGAAGGAAACATCGCAGCAGGGTCTTCATAGATATGATTAGTAGCTAGAATAGTAGTTTTAGTTAATCCTGATAACTGAGTTAAGGTCCGTAATAAAGATTTCATAGCTTTAGCTCTACTACCCATATCTGCACTTACATTACCTTTTATCTGACGATTAATCTGCAATTGACTTTCCATATTACCTAAAGAATCAATAGCAATAATAAACTTACCTTCTTGACCCTTTTCTTTTACTTTAGTTAAGAAATCAAAAATAGTATTACGACATTCTTCAATACTAAAAACAGGTACATATTTTACCTTGCTTACATCTAAACCTAATGCTTCTGCTCCATCTCTATCAATAGCATTTTCACTATCAAAGATAACTGGGGTTAATCCTTCTTTCTGGGCATTGGCTAAAATCTTTTGTAATATAAAACTCTTACCAGTCATACTAGGACCAGCTAACAATGTCATTCTATTTTTCGGTATACCACCGAATAAAGAACCTGATACAATACCATTTAGTACCATAGAGCCAGTATCTATCCAACCATCCACATTACTTAGAGCGCTCTCATTTAAAAACGAGGCGTACGGGTTAGATTTATCAATTATAGATAATACATCATCAGTTTCTTTACTCATATATACTATTATAGTATATGATTATCGTTTATCAATAAATTCTTTAAACTTATCAGCATCTTTTATTTTTTCAAATAGCATTGTATGCTCATAGACATTTGTCCATTTCATTTCATCCCATTGCCATTTTTCAAAATTTGCTTTACAGTAATCCACATACTCCATTTCCCAATCTGAATGGAATGGTACAGGAAATGAATTAGATTTCCATTTAAATTTATAATCAAATATTTCTTGAGGAGTCATCATAGTAAGCCTCTCATACTTTTGATATGAGAGGCTAATAATAATTATATTTTATTTTTTTTATTCGTCATCAAAAAGCTTAATAACTTCCGGCTCTCCACCTTCGCTATTAGGTGTATCTACTGCAACTAATTGTGGGTTTACAATACGTTGATATTGTTCGACAATTCTCGGTTCGATATTAAAATCTGAACCTACTGCAATATTGCTCTTAGGGTATGTAAAGAAATTATTTCTAACGTCATCATCACCAGGACTTACAAATTCTTGGAAAAATAATGGAAATAGCTGCACTGCCATTTGACCATTTTCTTGCTGTTGTACCGTAATCATAACCGGGTTTTTAACCTTTAATGAAACATCAGTTTCTGTTTCTACCTCGCTAAAAATAGCTCGGCCTGCGTTATCAATAAATGTAATATAATTTTTTTCTGCCATACTATTATTTTAATATATTTTTTTTATAAATCAACCTAAAAGATCGAATAAATTAGTCTGGACTGCATTACCAGGTTTTTGAATAGCCCACTTAACATTATCATAAAATCTTTCAATAACTGCATATAGATTTTTCTCGAACATCTTATCATAATCTACATGAAATATCTTTTTAAACTCTTCTGGGTAATAATATTTGTATGCTAAACTTGGTAGATTGTAAGGGTTAGGTTGCTGTAAATAAAAGTATCTAACCTTATCACCAGAACTAATAGTTTCATATTCCTTTTCAATATTAAACTTTTTAAGCAACATATTATGATAGTAAGCAGCTTTAACGTGGATAGGCATGCCTTTTGCAGTCTTCCAATCATCACATTGACCAGCATATTTTTCATAACCTTTTAACCCGGATACAAACGTTATATCTTCAACTGGTAAGTCAATGAATATTTTATAAACTTTATCTAGTACGGCATTCGTTTCAGCAAGACTTTGAGTAGATAACATCGTTTCAATAATATCTTTAACATGAGGTTTAATAGCATCTGGCATTGTACTTCTTACAACTTCAACCCCGGTATACTTATACTTATCCATCGGTATACCCTCATCATCTAAAATATGCATAACATAACGTTTCTTCTGTAAGAATATACCGGTATCAGCAATTACTTCTCGTTTAAAGATAAATCTACAGTCTTTTGAATTTAAGTTTTTAGTTCCCCATACTTTTATTTCATCATTTAAGAAGTCTTCAATATTCTGGACCTCATCGTGAAATGCTTGAGTTAACATACCATTTTCATCTGTAAAAGTCAGACCTGCTTTAACTAAAGGTTTAACTGAAATATAACTACTATCAGTATCATTATATATGATACAATCATTCAGAGTTTTTTCATCCTCAATATTAGCTTTTTCTTTAATATACCTTTTAAGTAATTCGTTGGATTGTTTAATAACTGCTTGACCAGTTAAAGTAATTGAAGCTGCAATATCATCATCCCCAAAAGGTGCATGCTTATTACCAAAATAACCATAAATTGAATTAATTAAAACTTTAATACATAATTGCTTAGCATCTAATTGATCGATTTCAAATTTAAGGTCCTTATTTTTTACCTTACTCTTTGAATACTCTCTTTTAAGTTTTCCTAGTTTAGTTTTTACTACAACTCGTTTATCGTAATAATAATCTAAAATTTCAGGCATCACCCCTTTAAACTTTTGAGTAAATAGCACGTTAGCTTTACTAATAGCTATCTCTTCCTTTTTACAGAACTTTAAAAACTTTTCATGAGTTAAAGTAAAGACCTGACCATTAGCATGACGTATAACTATTTCATTATCATTTTTATCTTCAATCTTACCCACTTTAGTTTCTGGAGACATATTTAGAGATATCATCACATTCGGGTATAGAGAGTTAGCATCAAACGATATAATATTTTCTTGAAAACCTTTCAAAGGTTCACCAACAAATGCACCTGGATTCTTACCTGTATCAGCATTCCTAATAAACGAAGGTACACACTGACCACGCTTCCTTGATATAACAGCTGTTGCACCGTTGATCACCGAAAGGGATCCCATAGCAGCTTCGAAGGTAGTTAGGCCAACGTAAGCCAACATCTTAATTAGTTCTGTATACTTTAGTTTATCTTCTAAGTTAGTTAGCAGTCTAACGTCCTGAATATTATATTCAACAAACGTTTGCCAATCGGTATCAGCAAGAGTAGCTAGATTCATATTACCAAAATCTACTTTCTTCTCACCCAACTCTGCCTCACCTATTGCATCAAGTTTATAACTTTCTTTTACCCCAACTGAGAAACGTTTATATACATCTAAATAGTCAATTAATGAAATACCTTCAACATACCAACGTTGTTGTTCTTGACCGAACTGACCACGTATTGTTCTACTATAAACCTTACCAGAAGGTGATATTCTATTAGTCCATTCCTCACCAAGTATACGAGTACATCTATTTAAGATATACGGTAAATCAAAAAACTCACTATTCCAACCTGACATAATATCAGGGTAGTCCTTTTCAACATACTCAACAAACTTCATAAATAACTCTCTTTCTGAAGAGCAATTCACATATGTTACATCCTTATCTTTATTATTATACTCACCTAAACCAAATGTATGGTATTGACGATTTAATGAATCAAAGCAAGTAATAACATTACATGTATGAGTAGGATCTTGAGGATTAGGAAACTCATCCGGGGAATAAGTCTCGATATCTAAAAACATAACCTTAATAGGGTTTTTACTAAATTCAGTCGTTTCGTTAACCTTCCAAAAAGTATCAATTAAGTATTGCTGGACCGCAGGTTGGTTTTCAAAGACCCTTTTAATTCCAGTATCTTTAATATACTTGAATCTATCATACTGAGTCCTAAAACTCTTTTTAACTAATTTAGTACCAAATATAGACTCATAATCACCCTTTCCTTCAACATACAAATAAGGGTCATAGGATGTAGTTACTTTAATTCTTTTACCATCGGTATCCCAGGTAAATAAATTAATACATCTTTCACGGGGATCATAGTATATATTACGATAACTCACCCATTAATTATATCGTAGTTCCTAATTATATCTACTTAGATTAACTCTTTTTGGATCACCAACATTATATTGATACAATTCGGTATAACAATCGATATTTTTATCATCTTCTAACCATCTAGTATCGGCATATTGACGACCTTTTCTACAAAGAGCTTTATAACGTTTTCTATCTTGTAGAGTATATTCTATTTGATTAATCATTTCATCCCCAGTTTTAAACTTTATTGGAGCGTTATCATATGTACACATATCTTGACAAGCAATGGGTAATCCGAGTGCACAAGATTCAATATATTTTAAATCTGATTTTGAACGGTTAAAAATATTATCTTGTAGAGGGGCAACTAACATATTGACGTTAAGATCATATAAACCCTGACCATATTCATATAATGTTTTCCATGGGTGAAACTCAACTTTACCGGAGCGTACCAAATCCATTAAAGGTAAAGGGTGAGCCCCTAAGAACACCCATTGAAACTTATCAGCAGTTTTTCTTATAACATCGTTAACGTGGTAAAAATCGTCTTCAAATTTAACCCTTTGTTCTACATCAAAATGAGCTCCGGAGCCTGCGTATAAAATTCTTGGTTTCTTTTTATTACGATCATAGCTTTCCATCGTTCTTGCATTATCGTAAAATCTATCTATCCAAAACTTAGGCATAAAATTTGGTATAACAGTAACATTTTTATTACCTGTTTTTTCCTTATAATAATCCCGCATAAACGGGCAGGTAACTGTAATCTCATCACACATAGCCATCATCTCTTGCGCGGATTTTCTTATTGCAGGGTCGGTAAATGCTGTCTTATATTTGTTATAATCTGGTATATCTTCAGAAAAACAAATATCATCAATCTCATATATTAATCTAAAATTATTCTTATCTGCTAATTGTCTTAACCATTTTACAAATTGCAATTGCTGAGGCGTAGCTTGTCTTTGAATGCGGACACCTTTCGCCTGTACATAATATCGCTCATCTAAATTCATTACTGTTGTACCATGTACACAAGCTTTACTATGAGCGTTCATTACCTGTTCAGGCCAAATCATTCTCCAATGTCCGCATCCAGAATAGTCTGCATAATAATTTAAAAATCTCGGCAAACCTTCCTCTGCAGATTTCGGAGGAGCTGCTACTTGTCTCGATTGCATATGCGCTTGCATAGGCGATTGAAACGGGTTACCTTGCTGAAATGGTCTGTTACCTTGTATAAGCATAATATTAATTAATCAATAAAATTTACTCTTCTAGTGATACCATTGTGTTTTTCTAAAAATATAACATCACCGTTAGCTGATTTTATACTTTCTTTCCGATGACTAATAACCATTACACATTCATTATATTTTTCAACTCTTTCATTTAATATTTCCAAAACTAAATCTACCCCTTTTTCATCTAAACTACTATCAAATAATTCATCATAAAAACTAAGATTATAATAGACATCTCCTTGGGATTTTCTCATATCCATAAAAGAAAATAAACAAGCTAAATCAATAGCTTTTCTCTCAGCCCCTGAAAAGTTATTATAAAGGCATATCTTACCTTTTTCATTTACGATTTCTTCTTCGAAATATTCATTAAAAACACATACACAATTACTATCTAATTTTTTCATGAAATGAGTTAACTTACCATTAAAATGAGATAATATTTTCTTCACAATAAAGCTCTTGACCCCTTCTTCACTTACTACAAATTTAACCACATCCATAAGATTTATAACCTTTTTAAGGGAATCTATTTCTTGTTTTATACCATTAATTTTATTTGTAGTTTCACTTATTAAATCATCAAATGAATTCGTTTCATTTTTAATACTATCTATATCAGTTTGATATTGATTAATAATATTCTCTATTTCAGATATATTACGTTCAAGATAAGAAATATTATCTTTTTGATTTTTTATACTTAAAAGTTTATTATCTATTTTCGTTTTAGCTGTAGAATAACTATTAATTTCTTTAACTATATTTTCATAATCTTCTTTGTTATATTTTATATCATTTAATATATCGTCTAGTATAATATTAATTTTTTCTTTTTCTTCTTCAATTAAATCTTTATCATGATCTTCTAAAGGTCTTAAACACATAGGACATGTAGCTTCGTCTGTACCAATTTTTGTTAATGTGCTTTTATTAGTAGTTAAATTAGTTTTTAACTGTACAATTTTTTCATACTTTTCATTTTTAATATTTTTTAAATCTACTATTTCTTCATTTAGTTTTTCGGATTTATTAATATAAGGGTTTTCGTCCAACGATTCAACTGTATTTTTTTCTTCTTTATAACTTTTTAAATCATTATTTTTTACATTTATTTGATTTTCAATTCTATCAATTCTTTGATTTTTATTTTCTTCGAAGTTATCAACTTGCTGTTGTTGTGTATTTAAATGATTATTAGTTTCCTCTAATCTAGTAATTTCAATATCAAAATTACGTTTTATTTCGTTGTGCTCATTACGTAACTCACCCAACATTTTACTAAAAATTTCTAAGTTAAATATTTGTTCAATAAACTTACGTTTTTCTGTTTTACTCTTACCCATGAAAGGTACATGATTATTAAGAGTCATAATAACACAGTTTTGAAATATTTCCGGTGTTGATGATAAAATAGTATTGATATATTCATTTGTATTAGCAATACTATCTCTAGTCTTATCATTACCATTTTTATAAACATACACTTTACTAGGGTTTAAAGTACGTATAATATCGAATTCATTAACACCGTGTTTCGGGTCATCGATAGTAAAAGATAATTGAACTTCACATGTACCAGAAGTTAAATTATTAGCTATAAAGTTCTTCTTGATATCTCTTAAAGTTTGTCCAAATATAGCAAAGTATAACCCATCAGCAATAGTACTTTTACCGACACCGTTTCTTCTATCTTCTTTATCTCTATTAACACCAGTTACAATATGTAACCCTTTTTCAAAATTTACAGTTACAAACTCCTCACCTATAGACAGGAAGTTTTTTATTTTTAACTCTTTAAAGCATACGTATTTCATTTAACTCTTTCATATAAAGATGTAGAATAATTTACCACATCTTTTTTATTTTCAATATCTAACATATTAACAAACTCTTCAATTGCATGTTTAATATCAACACCTGATAAATCATAATCTTCATCATTTTCAATCTTAAGTTTATTATAATTTACATCATAGTCAATCCTTAATTCGACTGGCTTATATGTAGTTAATTTAGTAACTAACGCATCTAAATGATCAGTACTAATATTTCTATCAATAATTAATTTAATAATATTACCAGGTAATGAGTCTTTAAATACATTTTCTACATCTGTTATATTCATTAGTTTAGATAAAATTATTTTAATATGCTTTGGTGTAATATTATTTTCAAAAAATTCATATGACATTTCATCTAAATCTAAAAGATAATAACCTTTTGTTTGCATTGTATCTCCAAAGTCCATTTCATAAGGATTACCAACATAGATAATAGAGCTATCTTGTTTCTTATAATGTTTTTCATCCCTTGCATGAAAATGCCCGGTGAATATTAATTTAGATTTCTCGACTAGTATATCAGGGTCATCCCCATGGTCACATATTTTAAACATATTCATTTTAAAATTTTCTAGTTCAAAATGACCAAATATTAAATCACTATTCGGTATATCATCTATTTTCGTACCCCATGGGCAAAATGATATTAATTTACCTTTATAATCTACAGTAGCAAGTTTATCATATACTGTTAAGTTTTTATAACCTTTAAGAATACTTAAACTATTAATTTCTGATGTATCTTTATACCATGCATCATGATTACCAGTTATCATAGTAATATTAAAATCCTTAAACTTATCTAATAAATCTTTAGCAAAATTTAAAGTCTTAACTGAAATTTCATCTCTATAATGAAAAAAGTCACCACAAAATATAATATCTTTAATACCCTGAGACTTTAAATTGGTAATATACCAATCAGCCCATTTATTAGCTATACCCAACCAGAAATCATTATTCTGGTGTACACCTAAATGTATATCAGAAAATATAGCTACTTTATTCATTCGGTTCTGTATCTACATCATCATACATCGGTTTAATATAAACCCGACCATCCATTGAATTTAACATTTCCTGTTCATAAATTTTCTCTTTATATTGGCTTAAGGTTTCAGCATGTTTCTTTTCCTTTTTAATTCTATTAATAAAAGCATGGAATGCAATAGTAGTAAAATATGAAAATGGATTGTATTCAGAATCTACATTAAATTTTTTATTAGTAACTGCTGTATACATCTTAACCAAAGCATCCCCTACCATTTCATCTCGATAAGTGTAGTTAATAAAATTAGATGAATAACTCAAACCATGAGCAATTTTATGAATCATTTCACCTAATTTAGGTGTACAATCTTCACATTCATAATATGCAACTAGTTCAGCTTTTAATTCACGTGGATCTACATAGTATTCAGTCTTTTTTGGTTTTGGACCTCTACGCTTACCAGTAGTTTTTTTAGTATTAGCCATATAACAATTATAGCATATGAATACTATTTTTCAACTATATCAGTCAATGTAAAATTAATTTTTTCAGATTTATAAATTTCTTTTCTTTTTTCTGAATGACGGTCACCATATTTTAATTTATCTGCAAGATCTATAATAATTAATTTATTTTTACTTTCATGCAATCTTAAACCTCTACCAATCGATTGTATTGTTCTTATAAAACTTTTACCCCCTGATGCAAACATAATCATATGTATATTTTTAATATTAACCCCGGTACTAAAAATAGAACTCATTGCAATACATATAACGTCATTATTAGTTTCCATTATTTTTTTAATTTTATCTCTTTCTTCTACATCAACTTCACCTTTAACGAAATAAACTTTCTTATTATCAATTTGAGATAAGTTATCAAATAATGCATCTCCATGTGCTAAATGATTAACCAAAATAAGAGAATTATTATTAAATTTAGAACATATATTTTTAATAACATTATTTCTATAATTATTGGTATATATAAAATCTAATTCTGCTTTAAAATTATTACCACCACTTACTACAAGAGGTTTATCTTTATAGCCTATATTGATAACCTTAATGTCTACGTTAGTTAGATAGCTCTCTAACCTAAGTTCATAACTATCCTTATCGTATATCACTTTACCCAATTTACCAATGACATTCCATTGCTCTGGTTTATCATCTGGTAATGTACCAGTTAAACCAAATTTATTAAAAGTATGTATTTTATTTACCATCTTACTAATTTTGTTTGATTTTTTTATCGTATGACATTCATCAACCACTAAAACATCGATATATTGTATCCAATCATTATCATCAAACTGACTCTGCAATATACCCCGATTAGCTATAATACAATTGGCAGTTAAATCAGGTTTTATTTTACCAGTCCATCTGGTAAATTTAAATAATACATTATATTCTATAAAATCATTAAATGTTTGATTAACTAAACCGAGATCAGGTACCAATATTAAAATTTTAACTTTTGGATTATTAGAATAAAGACTCATTAACAATGAAGCAATTGTTAAAGTTTTACCACCACCAGTGCCTAGTTTTATAATACCTCTTCCAAATTTTAATGCTTCTTTTACTGAATCTAACTGATAATCTCTCAATGGAAACTTTAAATTATCATATGCCCTTTCTTCTTTATATGTTGGTTTAATAATGGGTAAAATATCTTGGTCTATTTGATAATCTGTATTAGGGTATTCTAGCTTTATATGACTTAAAATATCGAAAAAAAGACCCGGTTCAAAGAGACCTGTGGGTGTTATACAATATACTCTAGAGTTAGAATAAAATCTCGACCTCCCTCTCATTCTAAAACGAGCTGTTTCATCCTTTACACTAAAATGTTCTCGTATATCATCTAAATCATCTGTTATTAATCTAATTTTTTCTTTAACTAATTCAAATTTCATTATAATTGTTCCATTTTCATTATTTCAATAATATTCTTAATATCGAAACCTACAGCACTAAATGTTTTTTCAGTTTTTTCTAAAAACTCAATAATTAATTCCTCATTACTAATTTTTTCAGATATTTCTTTCATTTTTTCATGTCGGTAACTTGCTTTTTCTGCTACCGGTATAGTGACTTTAACAGGGCTTTCTTCTATAATTTTTTGAACCACTTCTTTTTTTACTGAATCTCTAAGTATTCTAAGTTTTAATAGATTTTGTTTATGTCTTATTAATTTAGATACCCAATAATGCTTACGTGCTGGTGCTTTCATCGATGAATCTTTAAGATTAAATTCATTAATTTGTAAATCTTTTTCTATTTCATCTATATATTGGTCTAATAAACTCACTTATTAATTATAAA
>Ga0209830_10002165_pt1 | contig 16074 bp, 10 predicted proteins | sample ArcticOcean_MG_C_12_FD_187439 | JGI IMG/M metagenome (GOLD analysis project Ga0209830, IMG submission 187439) | Marine microbial communities from western Arctic Ocean - ArcticOcean_MG_CB8_130 (SPAdes) (version 2) | ecosystem: Environmental > Aquatic > Marine > Oceanic | place: Arctic Ocean...
AGATGTTCCCAGACGTCAACACGCCTACGTGTAACTCTCTCCACTTTCTCGTCCCTTGTCGACATAACTCGTGACTCTCTTCGCTCCTGAAATCGAACGAGTCCTGTTCGCGGTAGTAGTAAGTAGTTGAACGAAACAGTCAAAACAAGGACAATAAACACCTCTGCTGCTGAGAAGAAGAACAAGAAGAAGAAGAAGAAGAAGAAGAAGAAGAAGAAGAGGTTCAAAGAGATGAACGAACTAAAAGAACGAACATGGGAACATCGACGCATGAGACGCATAAAAGAGAGCGACGCACTGGTTCAGGAAGTGCCCTGAAACTACGACACCGTCGTCGTAATACGTCCACGTCCAGGTTCCCGAACCCGAACAGGTTCGGTATTCTCCCGACTTTACCGACGACCATGCTCTCGTGATTCGATCTGACCGAGCAGCCGTTCGAAAGCGATTGCGGTGCGGTCCAATCGATCGCGCCTATGTCCGGTTTCTCGACCGGTAAAGGTTTTATCGAATGTTTCTCGTTTGATTTCTTCAAAATCGTGCGTGGGACGAGACCGCTCATCTCTTTATGCTCATCACGTACGACGTCGCATCGCGCAATTATTTATCTATTTATTTATTTCATGATCAGTCAGTGTACTATTTATTGGTACCAGTACTATGAGTAGTACGCATACTATATTTATTGTTTTATTAAATACTTAGTACTTTGTAGTACACGAATGAAATGGGGATTCGTAGAAGAACGACAAGGGCCAAAAACTTCGCGAAAAGTGAAATACTACGAACGCTTTATTCAGTGTTATTCCGTATCGTATGAGTAGTAACGCACTATATTTATTGTTTTATTGAATAGTACACGAACGAAGTGGGAATTCGTAGAAGAACGCTGAGCAGAGCGCGAAACTACGTGCCGTGAAACGCCTTATTCAGTGTCGTTCCTAATGAAACAAGGAGCGAAACAATTTTTCCGCGACGTTCGATGAAGCTTACAGAGGCGACGAGCTTTGACGCTTGGTTTCAGTTTTAGGGCCACGCGCGAGTGCGAGAAACGCGCGCGCGCGTTCAAAGAGCCCAAGTTTACTTACTGTCGCGATCGATACGGCTCTCGAGTCAGTGGACTGAATTCGGATTTTTAGGGCGCAAGCGCCAGAAGCGGTTGTTTTTGCGCGCGTAATAGTACTTTTAATCGTATCTATACGCTCGAGAGTCACCGTATTCGCTACCGACTTCGGATTTAGAGTCGCCGTAGAGAGATTCACCAAAGACAGAACCTGTTATGCCGCCGTCGCTGATGATCGAGTTCACGTCGTCGTCTCTGTTGATGTGGTGGTGCGCAAAATCGAGGGCTTCGTGGCCCATGCGAGGCGCTGGAGGGATTTTCTTACCAAAGAAGTCGCCACCGCCCAAGTTGACTTCTCCGTCGTTGTTGTTCGTATTATTGTTGTTGTTGTATTCGCTATCTTCGTGAATGGTTTCTTTTGCGACGAATCGAGATAAACCAGCGGCGCGGGATTTCCAGCGCGGTTGAGGTAGAGCGACCATGCACTCGACTAAGGCGTTGATGTTGTTCCCTTCAACCAAGCATCCGTTATCGCGGAAATGTTGTAACATCTCGCGGAATAAAGGTTGTTTCGCGAGCACTTTTGGGTTTCCTACAATCATTAAACCTAACTTTGCTCGAGTTAAAGCGACGTTCAGACGTCTCGGGTCGTTTAAGAAACCGATACCTTGTCTGTCGTTACTTCTTACGCAAGTGACGATAATGTATTGTTTCTCGCGGCCTTGAAATGCATCCACTGACGCAACTTCGACTTCTTGATATAAACTTGGATGTAAAACACCAGTTCTCGTCATATGGTTCACGACGTATGCGCGTTGTCCTTCGTAAGGCGTCACGACGCCGATTTCTTCTGGTCTGATGCTGTTTTGGAGAAGATGCGTGACTATTTTTTCAACTGCCATTGCTTCGCCGCGATTTAAATAAGAAGTTCCACTCGCAGACATTTCTTCGACGCCCATTTGCGCCCAAAACATCATTGGTTTACTTTTCGAAGGCCATGGGAAAACGTCCTCAGAATCACTACGGTCACGCTCGTTGACACCGTTCTGGAGCGTTCCTTCATAAAACGCATTCGAGGGAAACTCGGATAAACATGGGTGCATTCTGTATTGTATTTGTAATCGAATTGGCTGAACGCCCATAAAAATCAATCGTTCAAAGAGAGACTGACTCAAACCCGCGCGAGCGGCGCGTCTGCACGTAACAACCGGTCCCAACTGACAATGGTCGCCAACCATGACGACTTGTTTTGCGCCCATGATTATAGGAATCAAAGTTTCCGGTTCAGTAGCTTGCGTCGATTCATCGAATAGAACTTGACGGAATCGATAAGATGCCAAGCGCACGTCGCCGGCGCCGACCGCGGTAACACATACAACGTCCGCGTTTTGAATGATGTCATTTTCTATTTTACGCATCGCTTTGCGATACCTTCGTTCGTCGTCTTTCGATAACTCGCCTATGGAATCTTTCAAACGTTGTAATTTTGCCAAAGTTCCATTTTTTTCTTTCTCGGCGATGCGTTGTACTTGGTAATGCAAAGCCAAGTGTTCGACTGAAGAATTGACGTGTTCGCGAGAACGAGCGACGATGCGTACGACTTTCAAGCCAGTTTTCTCGATCTTTTCAGCGAGCTGATCGACGGCGACGTTCGAAGGTGCGGCTACAATGACTTGACCATCTCCTTTCGTTGCCAAATGATATACTATTGATGCCGAAGTAACTGTTTTCCCCGTACCAGGTGGACCTTGGATTAACGAAAGCGGCTGTTGCAAAACCATCTTCACCGCGGCGATTTGAGATTGATTCAATTCTGGCAAGTTTGGCGCGGACCATTTCTTTATTCCAGACATATCTATGTTCAATCTCGTTTCGTTCACGTCGTGTCCTAGAAGTTTATGATAAATATATCCAGAAACCGACGTATCGTCCACTGCGAACGCTTTCAAGGCGGCTTGGCATCTGTCGTACGAAATAGATTTCCACACGCATTCGATTTCATACCCGCTCGTTACATTTACTGGACAATCAATGCTCGAACGAGCGTCGAGTTCTAGCCCAATCTCTTCCTCTTTCACGTTATATCTTATAACTGTCCCATCTCCTCGCCATACTTCCGTGCCATCCAATTTGTTCAATTTCACGACTAGTTCGTCCCCTAAAATAATTTTCAAATGTTCTTCGTCGCTCGAGAATCCAAAATACATAACTCTTCTCGCGTTCAAGCCGACGTCCCACCTCACTGAAACGTTCCCCATGTGTTGACTCTCTTTTTGCGATTTATCGTAATCGGCCTCGATTGCAATCAAAGGCCCGAACACGTTCTGATATTGATACGCGTCGGCGTACCTCAACGCAACCGGTTGCGGCTCCGCGTCCGCGTCTCTCTTCTCCACATCATCAATCGTAGCCTTCGGATCGCTTTTCCATAAATCCTCCAACGCAGTCGCTTGCGCCTGCGTCACTTGCCTCGCCCTCAACGTCTCCTGCTCCCCTGGTTCGTTCACTAACCAACTCAAAATCGTCTTATCCTCGGTCACGACCGGTTCCCATTTCGTTAAATCTAAATCGAGCGCTTTCAATTGCGCCGTCGGTTGCAGAACGACATCGCGCGATAGTAACGCTACCGTCGGTGGATCTTCATCTTTCTTCACAATAAACCCTAAATTAAACACGTTCGTCGAGTCCGTCACGTAACACGCCGGCTCCAATTCGCCCAAAGGGCTCTCCGGATGTAACACGATCGCGTTCGACCTGGATTTCACTAAATGAAAGACGATACAACTCGCGGGTAACGCCCCGGTCTTCGAATTACAGAACCACTTTTGTGTCTTCTTGCACTTCACTACGCACGAAGGGTTCGAGATCCCGCAGTACGCGCACGCCACGATTGCTTGAGCGTTCGTTTGATTGTTATCTTTTGCCAGTTTTTCGTCGTCTTCGTCGTCGTCTTCATCATCATCATCGTCTTCCAATTCTTCCAATTCTTCCTCGTCTTCTTCGTCTTCCTCTTCTTCCTCCAAGGTCAGCGCATCTATTTGTTTCTGGATCGATAGATCTAACTCTTCGTCGTATTCATCGACCGAAGCGGTCGTGGTAGTTATTTCATCCATTTATTAGTATCTTTGTTTCCAGGCCAAAACGCAAAAGGCGGCTTTTCTTGTGAATTAATTCCTTTTGTTTGTCCCTTTGTAGAAAGAGCAGAAGACCTTTTTTTTATGCGTATTGTTTAGGGTGTTGGGATTTAGGGTGTTGGGATTTAGGGTGTTGGGATTTAGGGTGCTGGAGTAAAATATTATATATGCAATTTCATTATGCATAAGCGCATTAAATATTCGATTGGAAGAGAGAGAGAGAGAGAGAGAGAGAGAGTAAGAGAGAGAATAAAGTACGGACCTCTGGTCGGTCAGGAGACGTTTTTCGTTGATGATGAAGCGCGCGTGGCGAAGAGAGCGATGAAACCTCGAGTCAGTCGAGGCCGCAGAGAAAGTGTCCGATGAACCAACGTCAACAGATATAGTTCCAAGTCCTTCGTTTTAACTGTACATGTATGCATAAAAGAGAGTTATAAACACGAGAATGAACAGAAAATGGACCGAGTCATGGTCGGCACTATTTATCACGGTATTAAGACGCGTTCGATAGATAGATAGAGAGAGAGAGAGAGAGAGAGAGATGAGTCAAATAATGCAACGTCGTCAAACTATTTGTTCGTTTGGGGCTCTAAAGAGGGTTACAGCGCGAGCGCGACGAGTAGTGCAACTTGGAGCGCGAGGTTACGGCGCAGAGCATCGAAACGATGATGAAAAGAGGAAGCTAGTGGAACGGATCATAGAGAAAGAACGCGGTTGTTTAAAGTTCCCTAGTGCGATGATCAGCGCGAGAGGAGTACGCTATAGCAACGATATATACGAGAAAACGTGCGAGAAAGCAGAGTATGAGGAGTATCAAGAGCGATGTGAGCGACGAATGAATACAGATTTGAAGCACGTGGAACGAACGATCGAGCGAGTTTCCGTGATCGAGAGGAATACGTACGTCGTGCTATGGACCGTGACGTTCGTGCCGGAGAAGATTACGTGGTTATACGAGCTCGCGATTTCTGTGAACGCCGAGATTACGAGGAAAGATATACTCGATAAAATGGGAGAACGAACGAAGTTTACGTATCGAGCGCTGTTTCAGACTTTGACGAAGTTGTTTCTAAAGAAGCGCTTGATAATTCCAGTCGCGAAGATCGAAGGCAGGAGTACTTTGATGTTTACAGATGGAGAGTTGTTTTCGCACGAAGAATCTTTGACGTTAGTGAAGTGTATTAATAAGAACGAAGTGAAAAACAAACGCGTAATGAGGGACGTGTTAGAGTATTTAGATTGTCGAAAGCCGCGAGGGAAAGATTTCCGAGAGTGGGATATCTTGGTCGAAGAGAAACTCGATATTTATAGCGTGCCCGGAATGCGAACGCTCGACGTGGATGGATTAGAAGATTTTCAACAACAAGCGAATATCGAAGACGCTACCGCTTTTCTTGGTTTCATGACGGTTATCGTTCTCGGTTTTGGCTTTGGCATTGGCGGGTGGTATTTCGATTCTTTAAGACACGATCAATTGATACAAAAGATGATCGAGCAAGGAGCTTATTAGTAGTAATCAGTTTTAGACGTTTAAATAAATAGTATACATAGTAGTAAATATATGCGGCAATAAAAAACAAAGATTATTATTTCGCATCCATCCACGTCTTTGCAGAGTTTCCATCGACAACGAGTTCGACGTCTAATAGGTTTACATCTTCTCCGTTTGCATCTTCAAACGGATTTTGCATGTGCTGTTTAGTCAACGCCAACGCTTCCTCTTCGTGCTCAATCGGTCCTTCCAAAATAACTTCGTCATGAATTTGCATGAGTAATTTATATCCCAACTCTTTCAATCTTTCACATTTTTGAATCTTTAACATGGCAAGCATTGCGATATCTGCAGCGCCTCCTTGAATTGGAGTGTTAATAGCAGCACGCAACGCGTGCGATTTGAATTGTTCGTTCTTGGACAAGGCGTCTGGTAACGATCTTGTTCGTCCTAACAAAGTCCGTACGTGACCGTGCTCCGATGCGTGCTCGCGTTGCACTTCTTGCCACGACCGTACTTCTGGACGATCAGAATACCACAACTCGACAGTTTTATTCGCTTCGTCTAAATTCGTCCCGAAATCTTTCGCTAAGCCGTGCGCTGTTTTACCATACGCGATGGAGAAATTCAAAACTTTCGCCTTTCGTCTTTCCGAGGCGAACAAATCTTTCAACAAAGGCGGTTGAGGCATATTTTCTTCTTCGCCTTCACGTTTTGGACCATATTCTAATAAACATTCGCCTTTATCCATGGCTTCGCGAATCTTTGGATACATTCCTAATGCCGTTCTCGAATGAAAATCACCACCGGCGATGAACGCTTCCTTCATAGATTTGCAATTAGCCATATGCGCGAGCAAACGAAGCTCAAGCTGCCCGTAATCGCAAACGATTAACGTTTTTCCTTCACCAGCAGTAAAAGCTTTACGAATACCGTAACGATCTTTTTCTAACGCTGGCTGATTTTGTAAAGACGGACGTCGAGCGGATAAACGGCCGGTTTCAGTGTTGATGTTCACCGCGCCGTGTACTCGTCCTTCTGGGCCTCTTATATCGTTACCTTGTAAGGGTATGATAAAGTTTGACAACAAAGTGTCCACCGCTGCGAGATCGTTGAGAGCATCGATCGCTGCACACGCTCGCACGCCTTCATATCCACGGCCAAATGCTAAATAGGCAGTTCCACAAATTTTCGATAGTTTTTCATTCGTCTTTTCTTTTTCGGGTAAAGTATCCCAGGTATCACAAACCTCGCGAGCGGCGCCTGGTTTACCAGCCAATTGCCTCAAAACAACGCTCGAAACGGCCGGTAAACCAGTCGCTGTATATGTCATCACTTGTAAAGGCTTGTCATAGATGCCGTGTAAAGTAATTTTCGTAGTCTTTTTTGGCGCCTTGCCCACTCGCCCGTTTGCGTCCCATTCAAGCCATTCTTGTGATTCTTGCGTGAACTCTCTCGTTTTCTCGACCCCTGGGGCTTTGTCACCACGCTTGTTTGGTGCACCGGCAAATAAAAGCTGACGGATTTGAATACCGGACCCAATATTCATAGTTTTCGCATCTTCGCATTTCGATGACGCCCACTCTCGGAAATACTCCTCGGCTATTTTCTTATCGGCTATAGCGAGCTTTTCGGCATTCGCCAAATGCTGCAAATCAACAAGCATACCGTTACTTTCCATTTGTGTCAATAGGTCACCAAACGGGCGCGTATATTTTGTGTAGAAATCCCACAAAGTTGTTGATTTCTTGTACTGAGTTTTTCTTGAAAGAATTGGACACGCGTCGCAAGATATCCCTCTTAGCTTTGCTTCCAATGATTCTCGTAAAAACCACGTGGCCATGGCATCTAATGCGGCGTATTCAATCCATCGATCTCTCGAATCCGATGTAGTTTGAATGACTTCCATTGGAGGCAACTCGATCGTTTTACCTGGAGTTCCGTCTTTTTTCAACTTTGGTTTCCCAAAGATTTTCTTCATCCCGAGTTTTGCACGCATCATCGTTTCCGAAGCCGATAACATTTCCCCGCAATCAGCCATAACATCCGGATCCGAGGTTAACGCTTCTAAAGAGTATCCACCATCAAGTTTCCGGTTCGTGTTCCACAGACGTGCCATGTGCATCGTATCGGCAGCGAATCCCGCTAACTTAATACCATGGTTTTCAACCACATGCCTATCGAACGAGTAGTTATGCCACACTTTCTTTGCTTTTTCGTTCGTTAAATATGGCGTAAAGACGTCAAATATTTCCTTGTTCCACGTTTCTTTATCTTTTTTTAATAAATCGACCCATAACAACGATTTTTTCATCTCTCCCGGTTTAGCAAAGTTTACATCCGGTCCAGCGAATACGGAAAAACAAATCACGGTTCCGTGACCGACTGGCGTTTGGCAAGTCACGTCGATGTGCGAAACTTCGGTATCCAACGCGTGATAGCGTGGTTCTTCGTCAGTTCCAAGATTCGCGTTCAAAATAGCCAACGCATGTTTCGCATCTTCCACGGTCGATACAACGAAAACTTCTTCTCTCAAACCTGTTGGCACTAATTGTTCGTCCCCAAAATCTTCGTTCAATTCGTTCATTTGCCCCGCCGTGAGATCACCGTTCTCATCGTCTCCAATGGCCATAACGCTCATATTAAAACTCTCACTCTTCGGCCTCCCAACACCTCTCTTCACTATCCCATTCACTCCCACGGCACCTCCATTATAACTATTGTTATTAATAGTACTCCTCGTCCCTATATATTTCTTCAAAGGTTCCTCTAAAGCTCTCATATTCTTCTCTCGCGTCATCTTCTGCGCCGCATTCATCGATAGCTGCCTCAATTCCCCGTGCTTTCCATTCGCTCTCTCGAACTTTGCGTATTGATATTTATTAAATTCCTCCTCGACCCGTTTTTCGTCGTCGTCGTCATCCGTTTCCGTGCTCGTTCTCTCTCCCTGTTCGTACTCCACCGCCTGCGCTTGCACTAAGTTCGCCGCGCTCCAATGACTTCCTCTTCGCGCGTAATTTCTTTCCCCTACGCGACGAGCTACACGCAGCGCGTTGCAAAAATTGCCTTTTCGACTTGCTCGAGCGAAACCAGTACTAGCGCAATTCAGATCTCTTCTCTCATCGCCCTGAAACCGCTTTGCTACGAAAACATTCGCACATGGAATCGCTCGCGATACGATCTGCCCATACTGCATCGTTCGCACGCGCTGTTCTTGTTTCAGTAAGTTAATTAAACTCCTCGCCCGTCCCATCGACGAATTCGATCTCTTCTTTTTATTCCCTACTTCCAACGCCTTTTCGTGCGTGAAAGTGGAACGATCACGACCGAAACTGCCACTACTTAACGCAGCGACTGCGTCGACTGCAAAAACGTTCGCCTTATGAAGAGCGAGAATGGCTCGAGATGATTTGTTCCCTGTCCTCTCGTTCCGTCCTTTTTGTTCGCTCTGTCGTCTGTCTCTCTGTGCTCTGAGTAAGCGCCGAAAAGACGCGATTCAATTTTTAGGGAAAACTAACAAAACCGAATCATCAGAATTTTGCACATCAGGCACCCAGCAATAAGTGTTTTTTTTGTAGAGCGAGAAGAGAGCGAGAGTACTTTATCGTTAAACATGTTTAGCGCGATGAATGCGTAGACATATTTCATATATATTAGGAACGCTGTATTACTAGTACGAGAGCGAGCATGCAATCACAGTCGATCGTCAGAGTTCTCGCTTATTTTCTCCTTCTTCTTCTTCTTTTTCTTCTTTCTTCGTTTTGAAGAAACTTCGCTCGAGGAGGTTCGAGAAGAAGCGGCCGCCGGATTCTTTCCGTTGTTCCGAGCGTCGTTCGCGTTCGAGTGTTTCCTTGGATGATGATGAAGTACTGTTGCTGCTCGTTTTACGGCTTCTTCCGCTATGACCGGCGTCGAGTGTTTCCTCGAGAGGGTCGTTTGAATCAGCGATTGCGGCTGCGTCGTTTATTTCCGCGGTTATCTTTTCGTGGTCTTCTTTAGAAACGAACATCGTTTTCATTCTCTCGAGCGCTTCGTCTTGCTCGAGTTCTTTTTTCGACTTGCGCGATTTCGCTTTCGCGCCTCCTTTACGTACTTTACAGTAATCGAGCTCTAAGCACGTTTTGTGCTGTTCGTCGATACCGAATTCTCCCGTTTTCTTCGCTTCTTCGATTTGATCGTCGAATTCTAGACTCTCTGTCACTCTCGCACACGCGTCTAATAACTCATTCGTGACCCAGGAATCGGCCATTATATTCGTCCCTCTCGTTTTCTCCGCGAGTTCAGGATCTGGATTCTCAAACATCTTCTCCCTCGCGTTCGTAAACAATTGAATGCCGAGCGTTACTCGTTGGATCTCATCAATATCGTTCTCTTTCGCGTCTCTACCGAGCGTATTTATGTGCATCATTGAATTCTGAATCGCTTTCGCGCCATCCGCGCTATATCTCCATCTGTTCGCAATACTACTACTACTACTACTACTACTACTTTGTTTATTATCAGAACTCCCGTTTTCTCTTCCCTCGGTCGTTTCAAGCAACGGCCTCGCACACATCTTCGTAATCATATCCTCAAACTTCGCGGTGAACTCTGCGACGTATTTCGATCGAAAGACGGTCTTTTCGGACGCATTGGATGATAAAGAAGAGTTTAAATCCAACGCCTGTTTGAACAGTGAACCGATTTCCTGAGTCACGGCCTTACAGGCGCCACATTTGATCCCAAAAACGACGTTTCTGGTGTTCTCCGAAATCTCGTTCGAGATATCGTTCTCGACATCTTCTGCTGAACATTTATGAAATAGCGATGATAATAACAGTAACGATAACGATAGTAATTGAGTGAACGTGAAAGGTTTCGTCGCTGACGGCATTTTATTCTGTGACGAGTCCGCGCGCGTGTTCTATTTATTATAAAAACAGCAGAGAGGATTTCCATTTTCCAATTGTTGCTGTTGTTGCTATTGCTATTCATGAATATAAACGATTTATTTATAAACGCGCATGGATTTCTCGCCGCGCTCGGTCGTGTCTATTCCCTTTAATGGGATGTTTATGTCCTCGGAAGAAGGACTGCGATGGATTTCAGATAAATTCCGGTTCGTTTGAGCGACGCCGTTCGCGGTTGACGTTGACGCGCGAACGATTTGTAACATCGCGAAACGGCCTTCGAAGCTCGTTTTTGTTGAGTTGTGAATACTCTCGTCTCGTCGTAAGATTTCGGCAAAGTCATCCGCGATTTCAGACCAATAGTCTTCGGCTACGGATGGTAAAACACGGTTCGCGTGACCGCCAACGGTTGTAGATAAGTGTTCGTCTTCGCCACCCTTTGAAGGTTCTATTCGCGATACGTATACGTGTACGAGTAAACCGAGCTTTCGACACTTTTTACAAAACGTTTCGATTAAAGCTTGTTTGCGAACTGCGAATATAAAAATGGCTCGACCGTGATCTGGCTTTAGTCTCCTGAACACGGTAGCCGCTAACGCCGTGCAATGTCCAAAATCGTATATCAAATCTGAACCGACCAAGCAATCAAACTTTGCGTCATCAGCGATTTTGAAATTTTCCTTCTCGAAACTCGTTTTATTCATGTGCACGAAGTTCGTTGTTGTACAAGTTTTTGTTTGCTGCTGCTGTGCGTTTAAATTAATCACGACTCCGTTTTCTTCTTCAGCGAGCGCCTGTAAATCATCGCGCCAATCGAGGAAGGCAACTTTGCAATAACCCTTCTGCTTCTTCTTTGATGAATAATTCAAATCATCGTCTTTAATAATAGTCAAAAGTTGTTCGTTAACACCGTTAGCGGTTTTATTCATCGCAGCTAAAGCGCCGGGCGCCCCTTCAGATATAATAACTTGTCCACCCAAACGCGCGATCGAGCTACCGATCAAGCCACATCCCGCACCTACTTCTAATATAGTTTTATCTTCAAAAAACTCGAACGCTAACAAGTCTACCACTTTGAAGAATATTCTCGCAGAACCCCATATACGCCACGCTAACCCAGCGTCTTGCCAACTCGATTCGTACACGGCCAATTCGACGCCTTTGTGTTTCTTCATCGTAAACATTTGAACGCCGGCGGGTCTTTGAGTCGCATCGGCGCCAACTTGCGAACACGCAACGGCTGTAAGTTCTAATACATCTTCCGCACCATCAGCATCATCATCGTCGTCATCATCATCGTCGTCGTCGCTTTCGTTCACAACAACATCTTTCTCCCTCTTCTTTTTCGTCTTCGCTTTCGCTTTCCCTATTCTATACAACTTTGATATCGAATCACCAACGTTTCCAGCTAACTCGTCTTCCCCACACCTCGTTAACTTCAGCATCATCTTCTGCAATAAACTCTCACAATTATTCTCTCTCAAACATATCTTCATCGTTTCATAATCATCGTAACCATCCTCTTCATCATAATCATAATCTTCCTCATAGTCACCGTTGTTACTTTTAATGTTTCCAATTTCTTCCACTAACGCCTTCGTGTTCGAAATCCCTTCCTTGTCAACGATCAAGTGTCGCTCGAGATTCGCACACAACGATTTTATCCTTCGCTCTCGCGCACTCGTGGTCATTACCCGGTTCACCTCTCCCTCTCTCTCTCTTAAAGAGTTATGTTGAGACTTGTGCGATTTCAATGAAGGTTTCTGTCATCGTCTATTTGTTCGGTTCGTTGTTGTTTGTGTTCACTATTTTTTTAAAAAACCTAAACCCTAAACCCTTATACCCTTATACCCTAAACCCTTATACCCTAAACCCTAAACAAAAACTACTACTCGAGTAATAGGGAATCAGAGGCAAGGAGAGAGAGATTAAGAGAGAGATCAAGAGAGCTCGTACTAACCATACTACTGAGAATAACAATAACAACAAATGACATCTTCGTACCCAAAGATAGGGAACGAATGGACGTGCGAAGACGGTGTGAGAAAAAATGAGAGCCGGAAAAACAAACTTCTCCAAATGCAGAATGGGTTCATGAAACCGGAAGGGTACGACGCAGAGCATTGGCGCGCGAGATGCGATTTAGCGGCGGCGTATCATTTATGTAATAATTTCTCGTTCAACGAAGGCGTTTGTAATCATTTAACGGTCATGGTCCCGGGAACGAGTGATAGGTTTTTATGCGTCCCGTACGGTTTACTTTGGGACGAAGTACGGGCGAGTACTTTGTTGATGTTGGATGAACGAGGGGAGATTTTGGAAGGCGAAGGCGAGATCGATGCGACCGCGTTTTTTATACACGCGGCGATACATAAATGTGGTGTTCAAGCAGTTATGCATACGCACACGCCGAACGTCACGGCGTTGTGTTGTACCGAAGATTTCAAGCTCGAGATGTGTCATCAGAACTCTTTGAGGTTTTCTGGAGACGTCGCGTATGATCCGACGTTTAATGGGTTAGTACTAGATCGCGAGGAAGGCGATAGACTCGTGAAAGTGATGAATGGGAAGAGGATTTTGATGCACGCTAATCACGGCGTGATCGTTTGCGGCGACTCAGTCGCCGAAGCGTTTGACGATTTGTATTACTTAGAACGAGCGGCCGAGGTGCAGATTTTAGCAATGTCTACTGGGAAACCTTTAAGGATCGTTCCTAAAGACGTCGCAGATGGGTTCTTGAGAGATATGAAGAAAGATGGAGGTAAAACGAATTGGGCAAAAATACATTTCGACGCTTTGAAAAGAGGGTTGATGCGCACGCCAATCGGCGCCAAGTTTTGTCAATAATTGTATCGATGATTGACCGCTACGACGAATACATCGTCATTCTTACAGTCCTCATCATTAGCATCATTATTATCATTGTACATATTAAGCAGCTGCTATAGAGTCATCCGTCATCGAAAACCTGATCTCATATTTCGTTATTTGTTCGAACTCTCAAACACCTAATGCTAATAATTCGCCCGCCTTCTTCATAAAATTCAAATTTAACGACCTCGCGCGCAAGTTAAACGATGTTCCATTGCTGTTAAATATACAAACGACGAAGACGAGCATCGACAAATAACGACAACCGCGATAAAAACGAACGAAAGCAATCGTCGTCATCATCATCATGTTTCGCTATTTATCACGGTCGAGGAGGATCAGCAGTGATGTAAAAAACATTAAAAACGTTCTTCTTTCAATACCATCATCATCAACGGCAACGACGACGACGACGACGACGACATCAACGTTCTCGAGCATACCGCGAGCAAGTAATCATAATCAACAGAGATTACTACTGCCCCCTTCGTTAGTAGTCACATCGAAAGGAGATCAGTTCAACTCAAAAAATGCTAAAACGAAACTGCTGCTGTCGGACATACACGCCAGAGACGCGCAGTTACTCGAACACGATAACGATAAGTTCACTGGAGTATCGGCGACTTTGATACAGAGAGATAAGTTTGTGATATTGAGGACGAACAGGTTTTCGGCTATCGTTGGAAACGAGTGCGTTCATTTATTCGAGAGCGAGAGCGCGAGCGCGAAGGCTGTTGCGACGAGATTAAGTAAGATTTTATGCAGCGATGATATAGATGGTAACGTGAATAATAATAATAATGGTAATAATAATAATAATAATAATAATATAGTGAACTTCCCTAGCATCGTAGCCGAAGTTTGTTTAGACGAAGCGAGTACTGCGTTGGAGGCAAAGTTACGGAGGTTAGGGTTGTTAGTCGACGCCGTGACGAAACCGTTGAGGAATCAGGAGACAACTGATTTCGAGGGCAACGTTGGACAATTTCAGCGTTTGCTACCGTTGAAGCAAGCATTGGATGAAATCGATACTGATATTAGGGAACAATATCAAATGTTAGATGAAGCGTTAAGGGCGGATTTTTCGTTCGTTGGGAAATTTAACAAGCAAAAGATATTGGACGAAAAGTTGAGAGAGGATTTGTCGTTCACTGGTGATTATGCGGAAACGAGTGGGGGTGATTCGTTGGACGATCATGAGGAGGATAACGACGATGTTTTGCAGTTGTTAACATCGCACGCTGGAAGAGCGCGCGCGATGGGCGGTAGAGTTGTAGAGTTGAAGAACGCGTTGCGTGCGACGCGAGAGGTTTGGGAATTACAACTAGACGTCGATCGAAATCGAGTCGTAAGATTGAACTTAAGGGCCACGATATTAGGTATGAGCTGCGCTGCAGCATCTTTGCCGGCAGCGGCGATGGGTATGAACGTGCCTCATGGTTTAGAAGAAGCGTCGATTGGTATTACTGGCGCGTTCTCGTTGATTTCGATCGGTTGCATTGGTATCGGCGCGAGTTTATGGACTGCATTTACGAGAAAAAGTAGAAGTACGTTTATTCCAACCTTATTCGGTGGCGGTAAACACGAGAAGAACGTACGTGAGTTACGTGCATTGCGCTACGTATTAGTCAATTTAGATAACTTGGACGACGCGTTAAGAGATGATATTCATTTAGTAGTCAACTCGAAAGGATTCACTAACAGAGATAGAGTGAAACTAGAGATAGAAAAAGTAGGCGGTACAGCGGATGCAGAAAGCGTCGATTTAGTGTTTGAGGTTTTTGATAGAAACAGAGATGGGAAGATCACAATAAACGAATGGGAAGGGAAATCGTCGTGAAAATGTAGCTTTACTGGGTACGTATTTACAAATCCTAGAAGCTGATACTATAGACCTACTACAACTATTCGAAATCGTGGTCTTTTGATATGCCACCAAAGGTAAACAAAATCATCAATCAAATCGTCACTGTTATTACTATTACTACTATTATGATGCGTGCGTTTTGAAGAACTGACGTCGATACCATCGCGTTTCTTTCTTTTTCTTCAACTCTTTGTTGGCCATCACAAGTGAATTTTCCAGATACAAAAAATACGAGAGTACGAGCGATACAAAATAAACGTTTACGATGAAAATTCCATCGATCAGAACGACTGCGCGTTCGAATAAGCGTCGTCATGAACAAAACGGAGAGTTAACCGAAGATGGTGATGATGATGATGATGATGATCGCGATGGAGCAGAAGAAGGCGAGGAAGAAGCGTCGGAGTCGTCTCCGATGAAAAAACAGAGAAGACAACGAGAAGACGAACAACAACAACAACGACAACAACAACAAGAACAACAACAAGAAGAAGAAGAAGAAGAAGAAGAAGAAGAAGAAAGAAGAGTACTCCCACATCCAGTGGTTGAAACGATCTATAACAGCGTGAAAGAACTCGCGACAGGATTCGATGAATCCACTCAAAACGTAATCGATAAACTAGAGATCATAAAGAAAGGTTTAATAGAGAACAACAGAATCGCTAAAGAGGCTTTGTTATACGCGTTCGAGGAAAGGATCGAAGCGATTTGTGAAATCGCGAGAAATAACGCGCTCGTGGATAAGAAAATTAAAGGGA
>Ga0209830_10002168_pt1 | contig 16061 bp, 15 predicted proteins | sample ArcticOcean_MG_C_12_FD_187439 | JGI IMG/M metagenome (GOLD analysis project Ga0209830, IMG submission 187439) | Marine microbial communities from western Arctic Ocean - ArcticOcean_MG_CB8_130 (SPAdes) (version 2) | ecosystem: Environmental > Aquatic > Marine > Oceanic | place: Arctic Ocean...
GAACAGCTCTAACAGCTCAAGACATTGCTCAGAATGCTTCTGTAAATAGAGATCTTAAAGACTTCGTTAGATTAAACCCATTAGTTTCTTTAGATGATGCTGAAGATAACTATGAAGCTATTTCTATCGCAGGCGCTCATCCAAGAACAAATGATTTAAGAGTTGATGGCGTATCTTTTAACGATGACTTTGGTCTAAATGCTAATGGTTATCCAGCACAAAGAAGTCCGATTTCTTTAAACGCTATTGAGCAGCTTTCTGTGAAAGTTGCCCCAGCATCAGTCGAGTACTCCGGCTTTAGAGGCGGTGTTATTGAAATCATTACTAAGTCTGGTACCAATGAGTTCTCTGGTGAGTTTTTTACATATGACAGAGGTGACTCTCTCATGGGAGATGAGTCGAATGGAGATGAATATAGCTTTGATCTAGAAGATACCTCAGAAGGTTTTGCATTTGGCGGCCCCATAATTAAGGACAAAGCATATTTCTTTGTAACCTATGAAGAAGCCACTATTAACAAACCTATTACTCATGGTCCTCTTGGCTCAGGTCTTCCAAATGTTCAAGGTATTACTGTTGCGGAAGTTGATCAAATTAGAAATATTGCTAAGACTAAGTATGGTTTTGATCCTCTTGGCTATACATCAAGCAATTCATCTGCTCAAGAGTTCATGACAGCAAGATTTGATATTAATATTACTGACAATCATCGCATAACTTTTAACCACAAAGAAGTTGAAAGCTCTAAATTAAATGGAGCTAACAGCTCTTATGGAAATTTTAACTTCTCATCAGGCGAGTATCAAAAAGGTGAAAATACAACTACCGATGGATTCTTGCTTGTTTCTAACTGGTCAGATGATTTAATTTCAGAGATCAGCTATTCAACAAAAGAGCAAAAAACTTCTCAGATGTCTCCGGTTGGTCAGAACCTTCCTCAGTTCACAATTGAGAATTGTGGAGCCGCTGGAATTAATTGTAATCTAGGTCCTGATATTTACAGAAGTGCTAATGCTCTAGAAACAGAGAACTCATTCTTCAAAGCTAAGTTAACTTACTATGATGATAATCATAAATGGACAGCTGGTTATGAAATAAAAGAATGGGATATCTACAACGTATTTATTGTTGCTCAAAATGGCTCATATGACTTTGATGGCATCAGCGGCTTTGAAAGCCAACAAGCAACAGGGTTTTTCCACAATAACTCTAGAGATCTAACTGAGCAGGGTGGAGCGGCAAAATTTACATATGATCTAACCTCTATATATCTTCAAGATGAGATTGAAATATCTGATAAGTTGAACGTATTAGTTGGATTAAGATACGACGAATTTGATTCTGATGATGCTCCTTCATTAAACCAAGGCTTTAAAGATGCTTATGGCTTTGCAAATGGCGGAATAGCAGGAACAGATCTTTTAAACTATAGATTTAGTTTTGAGTATGAGATCGATGATGTCAGCTCATTAAAAGGTTTATATGGAACCTTCTCATCTAAACTTCCAACAGTATGGATATCTAATGCTTATACAAATGATGGCGTCAGAATAGCTGCTTACAATGGTCGCAATGCTCCAGGATGCGATCCTACTTCTGGTGTAACATCCACGCTTCCAGCTTGTGTTAATACTGCCATCCAAAATGCACCGTTAACCGATGCTGTAATTAACTTTATTGCACCAAGTTTTACATGGCCTGAAACAAAAACCCTGAATTTAACTTATGACAGACAGATGGGTGACTGGTTGATGACTGCTACTTACTTGCATGCTGATCAAGAAGAAGCTTTATATAAAATTATTGATGGATCGCCTTTGAGCGGTGATCAGCCTTTAACTCCAACATTAAAAGCTCCTGATGGAAGACCAATCTATAATCAAACAGGTAGAAATACATATAAAGGTGGTCTTTATACTGAGGATGGTGGCGAAAGAGATGTTTGGTCAGTAGCTTTTTCAAGATACTTTAATGATGGTGATGGCTCATTCTCAGTTGGCTATACTCATCAAGATATTAAAGAACTAAGTGGAATGGCTTCTACTACCGCTAACTCTAGTTATGGTAAGTATGCTGCTTCTGATTACAACAACAGAACACCTCAGAGATCTATCTATGAAACAGAGCACAGATTCTTTGCAACAGCATCGTCTACTCATTACTTCTTAGGGGCTGATAAGCCTACAACTTTCAATCTATATTTTGAAAGAAAGTCGGGCTTACCTGGTACGTATTCTTGGGATACTTATACTTCAAGAAATTATGGTGGCACAGCATATCAACAAGAAGCTTTTGGTTATGAAAAGAATCTTAATGATGATAGCTCGCATCTTTTATATGTCCCATCTGGCGTTTCAGATCCTAATGTATGCTGGGGTTCATGTGCAGCTCCTGATTTAGCGATTGCAGCCCAAGTTTTAGATACTCTCTACAACACCTTAGGCTTACAAGGATATGCCGGTCAGATTGTTCCTAATGGAGTATACGAATACCCATGGAGAACATCTTTAGATCTCAAAATTACTCAAATTCTTCCGGGCTTCAGAGCAGAAGATGAATTTGTGATTAGCTTGGGAATTATGAATCTACTAAACCTAATTGATTCAGATAGAGGTGAAGCTAAGTATGGTCCTTACAATGGTAAAATGGCTGTATTAGACATGTACATGAATAGCGACTTTACTAAGTACATCTATCCTAATTACAAAGGTAGAGGCTATCCAGACTATGCTTATGGATATAATGCAAGCAATCCAAAAGGCATTAGAAAGTCAGCTGTTAATAGTATATGGAGAGCGCAATTAGGCTTTACATATAAATTTTCATTCTAAGAGAAGTTAATTTTAAAAAGGGCGGTATTAACCGCCCTTTTTTTTGCTAAAATAAATCATGTCCTTTAATTCGATACCTGAATTTTCTTTTCCCCTAATCAATAACCGGGATCCCGATACCATTAAAGCCCTAAAACATGCGCTAACAACTCATGGGTTTTTTACAATCACTGATCATGGCATTGATGATGACTTACTTTCTTCTAGCTACTCTATGAGCAAGAAATTCTTTGAACTGGAAGAAGTCACAAAAAATATTTATGCTCACCCTGAGATGGGAGGTGCTAGGGGATACACGCCATTTGGAAAAGAAACTGCATTAGGTGAAACTACTCCAGATATGAAAGAATTCTGGCATCATGGCCCAGTCACGGATGATTCATTTGATAAAAGAATCGCTTCAAATATAAATGTTGCTGAGCTACCTGAATTTAATTCTCAATTTGATGAGCTATTTGATGATTTGAATCTGCTTGGAATGAAAGTCCTGAGCGCTATAGCGGTTATATTACATAAAGAATCTAATTTTTTTGACGATTGGGTTAGCAAAGGAAATTCATTACTTCGACTGCTCCATTATCCCCCGGTCTCTGATATTTCAAATATCTATAGAGCAAGAGCACATGCTGATATCAACTTAATTACTTTATTGGTTGGTGCAGAGGAATCAGGTTTAGAAGTTAAGAATCCAGACGGTGATTGGATTCCAATTGATGCAAAAAGCAAATCAATTGTTTGTAATATTGGAGACATGATGCAGCTGGTTACAAGGCAGCAATTAAAAAGCACTTCTCACAGAGTAGTTGATCACAACGCAAGCGGATCCTCTAGATATAGCATGCCTTTTTTTCTTCACCCATCTCCAAATGTAGAGCTTCATTCTATTGTTGATGATTCCCTTGAGAGCATTAGTGCACATGATTTCTTAGAGGAAAGACTGAAAGCAATTAAGCTATACTAAGCCATGACTATTACATCTATTTTACAAATTCTAATTGGTTTCGTTGGCTTGGTTTGCATTGCCATTCCATTCTCTCAAAACCGCACCTCTATTAACTACAGATATATTTTTGTAGCTATTATTTTTCAAATCATCCTTGCCTTTGCTTTGTTGAAAATCCCATTTATTGTCCAAATATTTGCTTATCTTTCTGATGGCGTAAGTTCATTGCAGGCAGCGACACAAGAGGGTGCTGAGTTTGTATTTGGTTATTTAAGTAATTCCTCTAATTCTCCATTTGAGGTATCTGGTGCCGGTAATTCAATGATCTTTGCCTTTCAAATACTGCCCTTAATTATTGTAATTTCCAGTCTCTCAGCCTTGCTTTGGTTTTGGAATATATTGCCTTTAATAATTAGAGCTGTTTCAAAGGTCTTTGAGAAACTCTTTAATATTGGAGGACCAATCGGTCTAGGTGCTACTGCTAATATTATTATGGGTCAGGTCGAAGCGCCGTTACTAGTGCGACCATATCTTTCGCGTATGAGTGAAAAAGAACTTCTAATTTTAATGACGGCGGGCATGTCAACTGTGTCTGGCTCCATCATGATTGCTTTAGTTTCTATGCTCCAACCACAGTTTCCAGATTTGAATTTAATTCAACATCTTGTCTCAGCCTCGATTCTTTCTATTCCAGCGGCAATCATGTATGCAAATATCATGATTCCGTCTGCTGAAGTTACTAACTTCGATGGTAATTCAATTCCTAAAGTCTATGACAGTTCAATGGATGCAATTACCAGGGGAACTCGCGATGGCCTCGATATCTGCCTTAACGTTGGCGCTATTCTTATTGCTTTTATTGCTTTGGTTTCTCTACTGAATTCTATTTTAGGGATCGCAGGTAGCTGGGTTGGAATTACCGATCTTTCTCTGCAATTAATATTAGGGTATATGTTTTTTCCAATTGTGTGGTTAATGGGAATTCCATTGTCAGAAACCTTAGCTTCTGCTGAGTTACTTGGCTTAAAAACTGCCTTAAATGAATTTGTTGCATATGGTGCTTTGGCTAACATTGAGCCAGGCGTCTTATCTGAAAGATCAAAACTTATCACTCTCTATGCTTTGTGTGGGTTTGCTAATTTCTCTTCAGTTGGTATTTTGGTTTCAGGTATCAGCGCAATGGCACCAGAGCGAAAAAATGATTTGATTAAAGTTTCTTTAAAAGCACTGGTAGGAGCAACACTTGCCTCGTGCATGACCGGTTTGGTAATAGGAATTTTCTAATTTAAAAAAACAATTGAAGCATTCAAGAATGCAGCAAATGTTAGCCATAGGACGTACGGTAAATACAGCCAAAATAATAATCTAGATTCATTGATCAGGATTACTAAGATTTTTTGATTTAACAATATTAGTATTGATATATTTATTAGTGCCAACAAAGGTGCGTGCATATAAAAGAATATCCACGACCAAGCTGCATTTAGTATTAGTTGAGGAATAAATAGTTTCCAAATCCTTTCTGCTGATTTAAATGCAACGAATGCCATTAGCGCATAAAGAATTGGCCATACTATCCCAAAGACAAAGCTGGGTGGGTTCAACGGGCTTTTTACGAGATCCACATACCAAGTATCAGAGTTTATAAAGATATTGGCTAAAGATCCTATGACCGAGCATGCAATGACAAGCAAAGGCAGAAAATATTTCATTGCAGCCTTTTAAGAACGCTCAATGACTAGAGAGCAAATAGAATATCCAGCACCAAATGAACAAATTATTCCTTTATCACCTTGTTGAAGTTTGTTATTGAGGTGATAGGAGAGCACTGATCCTGCTGATGCAACATTGCCGAATTCACCTAGAATCATAGGAGCTATATCAGGATCATAGTCGCTCGTTCCAAGTATTCTGGTCATTATTACTCGACACATATTTGCATTGGCTTGATGAAGCCAGAATTGAGATATATCTGAAACTTTAATATCAAGACGACCCAATTGATCCATGATTAGGCTTGCCACCATAGGGCAAACTTCCTTAAATACACTTTTACCATTTTGTTTAAAAAATAAATCTTTCTTTTCTTTGGCAGGCTCTTCCACTCTATTCAAATATCCAAAATCACTTCTAATATTATTTGAAAATTTAGTTACTAATTTTCTATCAATAATTTTAGCTCTTTTATCTGATTTTGAATTTCGCTGAACAACCGTTGCAACGCAAGCATCCCCAAAGATAAAATGACTATCCCTTAGAGTGAAATCATTGTGAGGGGAGGTTAGCTCTGGGTTAACAACTAAAACAGTATCTGCTAGCCCCGAAGCTATATCGCTATAGGCATTACTGATAGCAAACGTAGTGGAAGAACAACCAATGAGCATGTCATAACCATAACCCTCTATGCCTAGCTCATCCATTACCTCACATGCTATTGCAGGATAGTTTCTAGAAGTATGTGATGTTCCAAGAATCACTGCATCAACATCTTTGGCTTCAATACCAGCTTGATCGAGAGCTTCTTTTGCTGCATGAATACTCATTTCTGCAAGTATTGAAACTTTGCCTGGATTTTCCTGACTTAAAATAGGCTTCATTACATTGGTATCTAAAGAATTCTTCTTATCAATTAGATATCTAGTTTTAATGCCAGATGCTTTTTCAATGAATTCAACAGAAGAAGGTCCCATAGCTTCTTTTGAACCAGCTAATATTGCTTCCTCATGTTCAATGTTATAGAGCCTTACATAATCATTAAAAGATGCAACAATCTCCTCATTTGTAGTTTGGTGAGCAGCCTTCCAGTGCCCCGTTCCAGAAATATATATATCCTGCATAATTTTTACCTATTACATGTTATTTTATATTCTTATGCAGATAATACCATTAGATAATAGTTCTTCAGTATCATTGGATTTTGCATTATTTGAATCAAAGAAGGATTTAAGTTACGGGGTTGTGCAAATTTCACATGGCATGGCTGAGCATTTGGGAAGATATGAAAACTTTATTAATCACTTAAATAATGAAGGCTTTCATGTAATTATTCACAACCATAGAGGCCATGGAGATAGGCTGGTTGATGGCAAGATGGGTTTTTTTGCTTCAAAGGATGGTTGGAGTTGTCTTGTGGATGATCTGATTTTGATTCATGAATGGGCGGTAAAACAATATCCAGAATTACCTCATATCTTACTTGGTCATAGTATGGGTTCCTGGATTGCAATGTCTGTTCTTCAAAAAGTTACAGATTTTAATGCAGCTCTTATTTCTGGGTCTTCTAAGCCACAAGTTCTTGAAACTTTTATACAAAAATTATTGGTTAGGTTTGAAACAATGAGGCTTGGACCTTCTGGCTATAGCAACTTTCTCCATAAAACTATCTTTGGAGGTTTTAATGCAAAGTTTAAGGATGCGAATACCCCCAATGACTGGCTCTCAAGAGATAAATCAAGTGTAGAGGATTACACTAAAGATCCCTTGTGTGGGTTTTTGGTAACCAATCAGCTTTGGTTAGATGTCATTGAGGGTGTTTCAAATATCTTCATTTCAGGCAACCTAGACTTAATTTCGAAAGAGATGCCTGTGTTAGTTTTCTCTGGCAGTGAAGATCCGGTTGGCGGCATGGGCAAGGGAACTACAGAGTTGCACAATAGCCTTGTTGAATCTGGCTGTAAGAGTACGTTATTATTAATTCAGGGTGCTAGGCATGAAACCCTTAACGAAACTGATAAAATGGATACATATCAACACGTAATTAGTTTTTTAAAAAATAATTTAACTGGGCTCTAATATGGATCTAGATGGAAAAATTTCACTTGTTACTGGCGCAGGCCAAGGCATTGGAGAGGGCATAGCCAAGGTTCTTGCTGCCCATGGATCGAAGGTTATGTTGGTTGACTTGAATGGAGATGCTGCCAAGAAAGTGTCAGATCAAATTAATTTTAATATCCCGGACGCCACGGTTAGCTTTCAAGCTGATCTAACAGATGAGGTTTCAATCTCAGCAATGATTGAGTTTGCACATGAAAAATTTAACCGTTTGGACTGTATTTGCAATAACGCAGCTGCTTCCAAAGGCATTGGAGCAGTTGAGAATTATGCGCTTGAAGATGTGCAGGCAACTTTAGATTTAACTTTCACAGCTTTATGGAAATGCTTGCAGGCAGAAATTAAGTATTTAAAACATCATGGCAATCCTGCATCAATAGTAAATATTTCCTCAAACTCTGCCTTAACAGGCTATGCATTTAATTCTATCTATGCTGCCAGCAAAGCGGCAGTTAATAATTTAACTCAGTCGGCTGCAAAAGAACTAGCAAGAAAAAATATTAGAGTTAATGCAGTTTCACCTGGAACTATAAACACACCAGGAGTCACAAAGTATTTTGAAGAAGAGCCAAGTGCCAAGGAAGCTTTAGAGAAGTCTTCATTGTTAAGAAGAATAGGGGAGCCTGAAGAGATTGGGGAAATGGTTGCTTTTCTTCTATCAGAAAGATCGTCATTTATTACGGGACAAATCATCTCAGTTGATGGCGGCTCATCTATCAATTAACTCCTTTTATGATTAATAATAAGTACACATATCCTGAGTTAATTCGCGTTGAAAAAAATGATGTTCGTTATTATCAAGATTCTAAGGAAAATTTAGTTCCCTCCGTTACCACAATACTTTCTGCAACCGGTGATCATTCCGGGATTGATGCATGGAAAAGAAGAGTTGGACCAAAAACTGCAAAGGAGGTTGTCCTTGAGGCCACAACTATAGGAACAGCAGTTCACTTAGCAATTGAAAACTATCTTAATGGGGTTGAGTGGCAAGATTTTTCAGAAGATCGGTTGGGTCTAATGGCGCATCAAATAGCAAAAAGATTTGTTGATGATTGTCTGGTTGATATCGATGAGGTCTGGGGGCTTGAATCTGGCTTGGTTGTTGATGGTTTATATGCCGGAACGGCAGATTGTATTGGAGTTTTTAAGGGCAGGCCTACTATCATAGATTTTAAAACTGCTAAAAAGATTAAACGAAAAGATTGGATAGAAGATTATTTCTTGCAAGGCGCGGCCTATGCCAATGCCCATAATGTTATGTATGAAACCAACATAGACTCCATTGCAATTTTAATGGTGGATAGGGATCTCCTGTTCAAGGAGTTTTTAGTTGAAAAGAAAGAATTCGATAGTTTCACTGGCAGATGGAAGCAAAGAATAATCGAGTATTATAAAACGCATGAAATTTTAGGGAGAGAATAAATGAATGATTTAAAAGATAGAGTTGTAATGATCACAGGTGCAAGCTCAGGTTTTGGAAGAGAGGCTGCAAGAATGTTAGTGAGCAATGGAGCAAAAGTTGTTTTAGGAGCAAGAAGAGAAGAAAAGCTGAAGGAACTTTGTGCTGAATTAGGTTCTGATGCCTCTACTTATATGGCCACAGACGTAACCTCCAAAGAGCAGATGCATGCTTTGGCTCAGCATGGAATCAAGACATTTGGACGCATAGATTCATTGGTAAACAATGCTGGAATAATGCCCCTATCACTTCTTAAAAAAGGCAGAACAGATGAATGGGATCAAATGATTGATGTAAATATTAAAGGTGTCTTATATGGAATTGATTCAGTTTATGCGCACATGCTTGAAAGGGAATCAGGTCAAATTATTAATATTTCATCGGTAGCTGGCAAAAGGGTGATGCCAGGAAGTGCGGTTTATTCAGGAACAAAATATGCTGTCCGAGCGATTTCTGAGGGTCTTCGTGTTGAGTCGGCTGGTAAAATTCAAGTTACTTGCATTTATCCTGGAGCATTCACAACTGAGCTTGCCTTTACAATTAAGGATCAGTCTATGATGGAAGCTTTGATGAGCAGAGGATTAGGCGATATTGCACAACCAGCAGAGAGAGTCGCAGAATCTATTGTTTACGCATTACAACAAGACCCGGGTGTTTCAGTCAATGAAATTGTTATAAGACCGACTGCTCAAGATACTTAATAAATAAATTCTACTATGACCTGCAAAAGATTAGTTTCAGCATTATTCCTTTTAATGCTATCCATTCCCAGTATGGCTGAATGCATATTTGCTGATTTAATTCTTGCAAATGGAACTGTTTATACGGGTAATAAGAATCAGCCAACAGCCAAAACTATTGCAATTAAAGATAGTTTGATTGTGGATGTAAGCAATAATCTTCTTGAAAAAGATTTATTTTGTGGAACCCCTAAAATTATTGATTTAACAGGCCAATATATTTTTCCTGGATTTGTTGATGCCCACGGTCATCTTAAAGGAATTGGTTATAGAGAATTGACTCTTAATCTTCAAGGAATTAATTCTTTAAATGAAACATTGGAAACCGTTAAGAAGTATGTTCTTACAAAAGAGTCAGGTGAATGGATTGTTGGAAGAGGCTGGATAGATAAAGTTTGGCCTGAAAAACGTTTTCCAACCAAGCAAGATTTAGATATATTTTCTCCAGAAAATCCTATGGTTCTTGAAAGAGCAGATGGCCATGCAATTGTTGCAAATTCTCTGGCCTTAGATTTAGCAAATATTACATCCGCCACTCCTAATCCCCAAGGAGGCTTTATTGAGCAAGATGCTGCTGGCGAGCTTACTGGATTACTTGTTGATACAGCTATGAGCTTAATCACAGACCTCACTCCGAAACCATCATTAGCGATGGATAAAGAAGCCTTTCTTAAAGGCTTGCAGAGGAATGTAAGCTTAGGCTGGACTCAGATACATACTCCAGGTGCAACATATGATGATATTGCTATATTAAAGGAAATTAAATCTCAAGGTAAATTATTACAAAGAGTTTATGTAATGGTTGATGATGGATTACCTGCAGAAAGATTATTGGAGGAAGGTCCGTTATTAGATCCAGATAATTACCTTATAGTAAGAACTATTAAGATGTATTCTGATGGCGCCTTGGGTTCAAGAGGGGCTGCCCTATTAGAAAAATATGATGACTATGATGGAAATGGACATTTTATTTTTGTTGAAGAAGAAACTAAACCTAAGCTATTAAAAGCTCTCAAATCAGGAATTCAAATTGCTACTCATGCCATTGGCGATCATGCAAATAGAGTTGTTCTGGATTGGTATGAAGAAGCCTTAAACATAGGTAATAATTCAGGACTTGCTGAGCCCAGATGGCGAATTGAGCATTCGCAGAATATTATGCCAATTGATCAGAAGCGATTTCTTAAACTTGGAATAATTCCTTCAATGCAACCTTCGCATGCAATTGGAGATCTTCATTTTGCAGTTGATAGACTTGGGTTAGATCGGATCGATAATGCCTATGCCTGGAGAGACTTAATTGATATTGGTCTCATTATACCTGGTGGTACAGATGCTCCGGTAGAGATTGGAGATCCTCGAATTGAATTCTATGCAGCTGTTACTAGAAAAGATGTAGATGGGTTTTATGATGAAGGGTGGAATCTCCATCAACGTGTAACAAGAGAGGAAGCGCTTAAAATGTTTACCATATGGCCAGCGATTGCTTCATTTCAAGAGGATGTAAAAGGCACCATCGAAAAAGGTAAGTTAGCAGATTTAACTGTGTTCAATAAAAATTTAATGACTATTCCGGATCATGAAATTTTAGAATCAAAGAATATTTTAACTATTGTCGGCGGTCGAGAAGTTTTCAGCTCTATAGATAGATGAACAGAAATTAAGACCTGCTTTTCCTTAAAATTAACTCAGCACATTTTGCCCCTACAGCATTACATGTTGCATTGGTATTCCCTGAAATTATTTTTGGGAAGATAGAAGCATCTGCAATTCTTAATGATTTAATTCCTATGACGCAAAGGCTTGGATCTACCACGCAGTCTTTCTCAACACCCATTTTGCATGTTCCTACAGGATGATAGACTGACAAGCATTCTTGCCTTATTAACTCTTCTATCTCTTCATCCTCTTGATGGTTCAAGCTAGGCATCATTTCTTTTGGATTAAATTTTTGAATAGATGGGCTCTCAAATATATGCCTAACTTTTTTAATTCCTTCAATCATAGGCTGAATATCAGATTTTTCTGAAAGATAATTTGCATATATCTTCGGAGGTTCTTTGGGGTCAGATGAATTTAGTTCAATGAAACCTTTGCTAAGAGGTCTGAGATTGCAAACAGAGGCTGTAATTCCAGAAATAGGTGCCATTGCTCCATCTTTATTATATTTTCCGGCTCCTGGAGCAAAGTGAATCTGTGCATTGGGTGTCTTAACGCTGTTGTTTGTTTTAAAAAATACACCAATGTCTGAGGCGGGGTAAGTCAGTAGACCATTTCCCTTAACAAAATATTGAAATAAGTTTTTTAACATCCTTATGGGCCTCATTAGCTCTGCAAATGTATCTAAATGATCGATGTTATAGCTAATGTTGACGGTGAGATGATCTTGAAGATTTTGACCTACACCCGGAAGATCATGAGCACAGGGAATGCTTACTTTCTCAAGAACTTTCTTGGGACCAATGCCTGAGAGCATTAAGAGTTGCGGGGAGTTGATTGCACCTCCGCATAAAATAATTTCTGATTCTGCGGTTATTGCATTAATACCCTGACGATTCTTTACTTGCACACCAACTGCTTTTTTATTGTTAATAATAATCTTTAACACCGAAGTATTTGTCATCAATTCAAGATTTGGTCTATTTAAAATAGGTTTCAGAAATGCATCAGCGGCGCTGTATCTTTGGCCATCTTTAATATTCACTTGGTATGTCCCAAAACCCTCTTGATCGCTGCCATTAAAATCATTATTTTCCATTAACCCAGATTCAGAGCATGCCTTCATGAATACCTGAGATGCTGGCAAGCTAGATTGATATGTTTCAACCCAGAGTTCTCCAAAGTTTCCATGATATTGATCTTCATAATTTTGATTATTCTCTAGCTCAATAAAATGTTTTATTAAATCTCTATAACCCCAACCTATATTTCCTAAGCTCTCCCATTCTTCATAGTCTTCAGCTTGACCTCTTATGTACAACATCCCATTGATGGAGCTGCTTCCTCCGAGTGTCTTGCCGCGGGGCCAATTAATCAAACGATTTCCTAAGTTAGGTTCTGGTTGGGTTTCATATCCCCACCCATACTTCTTATTTTTAAATAATGAACTTGCACCTAAAGGCATCTTTATTGTCGGATAATTGTCCTTTGGACCTGCTTCTATTAACAGCACGCTATTCGAAGGATCAGCTGAGAGTTTATTGGCTAAAACACAGCCTGCACTTCCGGCTCCAACAATGATATATTTATGGCTAAATTTCATATGTGTAATATCACTTAAGGTTTAATATGCGTCAAGTTATTGCGATCGGTGGTGGAGGCTTTGGAAGAACCCAAGCTTCTAATTTAATTGAACAATATATTCTCGATCAAGCTAGCAATAAAAGCTCTCCCACCATTTGCTTTATTCCTACAGCCACAGGAGATTTAGATCCGTATGTGGTAAATTTTTATAGTGTATTTTCTAAGCTGGACTGCAAACCAAGCCATATTAGTTTCTTTAAAAGAACAATCGATCTGGAAGACCATATAGCTAAGCAAGATATTATATTTGTAGGGGGCGGGAATACTAAGAGCATGCTCGCTGTTTGGAAGGAATGGAACTTAGATAAAATTCTAAAAACCGCTTATGAAAGAGGTGCAGTCATGAGTGGCGTGAGCGCAGGAGCGATTTGTTGGTTTGATAAAGGGTTGACTGACTCTTGGGCAGATGAACTCAAGATTATGCCATGCATGAATTTTATCTCAGGGAATTGTGCGCCTCATTACGATGAGGAGCCAGAAAGGCGCCCAGCCACAAAAAAACTTCTTGAAGAAAATGTTATCACTTCTATGTATGGTATTGAGGGTGGAGCAGCCCTTCATTTTATTGATGAAGCTCCTGCCTATACCGTGAGATTTGCTAAAAATAAGAATGCATACAACGTTACTCTGCAAGATAGTATAGTTTTAGAGAATCCATTCGAAGTTAGGGAGCTAACAAAATGAATATGTGGCGCATTATCAATCCTTTGGTTGTGTTGATTGCTCGATCACCAATTCATCTTCTAGTCAGTACCCAGATTCTTGTAACCCAATTCAATGGAAGGAAATCAGGGAAACAATATCGCGTCCCAGTTAGCTTTCATAAGAATGAAAATACATATACGTGCGTTACCCTAAGATCAAACTTATGGTGGAAAAATCTTATTGACTTAGAAAGAGCAGACGTTTGGCTTAAGGGAAAGCTGGTTAATGTTCACGTAGAGCTGGAGTACCAGAATGATGAGTTAGTGAAAGGTAACCTCCGGCATCTAGTTTCTGGCAATGCCATTGATGCATTCTTTGCAAAAGTTAAATTAAATAAAGATGGCAGCCCTGATGAAAAAAGTTTAGATGATGCAGCTAAACTTCATGCAGTGCTTAAATTTAGAACCGAATAAATAAACTAACCTTGAATTTTAATCTGTTTTTCAGTCCTTATTTCCATTTGCGTTTTGCCTTCATGCTCTGAAATTAATCCTTTTACACACACAGTTTTTCTTTTAAGTTTTTTTTCAGGTTTGTATGAAAAATAATCTGAAAATCTTCCGAACCATATCAATCCTGTCATTTGCTGATTAGGATAATCTCTACCAAAGTTTAAGAAAATAGGTCCCCCAGATGATCTTTTAAGATACTTGGTGGAAACAATTCTTCCGCAGACTATTTTTGTTTCTCCAACATACTTATATGCTTCTTTAACCTCAATAGCTTGCTCTGCTTGAGCAGAGACTGTGCTTGATAGGAAAAAAACTCCAATAAACACAAGGTTAATTGCAGAACTGCGATTTATATATTTCATGACTTAATCTTATTATATATTTCAATTTTAGTCTGAATAAGTTAATTTATAAGCTAGAAATTTAATTTTTATAAAAAAAGCTACCTATGTTTACAAGAATGGATCAAAGTACGAAGCAAGAGTGGGAGCATATCAGTGAGCAACATATGCCTCATATTTTTGATATGCCAAACAGGATTATGGGGATGTTAAAACAACTCCAGACCTTAACCCTTGGATTTTCAACGGACCAACTTCATCATGCGCTTCAAACTGCCACAATGGCAAGGCGAGCTGGTGCAGAGGATGAAATGGTTCTTATTAGCCTGATACACGATATTGGCAAGGTAATAAGTGTCCCCAATCATGGTCAAATTGCTGCTGAAATGATTAAGCCTTATGTGAGCGAAGATGCCTATCATGTTATTCGCACGCACCAAGATTTTCAGGGTGAACATTACTATCAGTACATGGGTAAGCCACAGGATTTACGCAAGGAATACATCAATGAATCTTGGTATGCTAAAGCTATAGAGTTCACGGATGACTGGGACCAGGCTGCATTTGATCCAAAATATAAGGTAGATTCTTTGGAGTCATTTGAGCCGTTAATTAATAAATTTTTTGCAGCACCCAATTTTATTTAATATTCAAAGCAAAGCCCTGGCAGTTATTGCCTTGTCCATTGTCATGCTTATTTCTTCTTGCTCAACAGCTCAAATGCAATCCAAGATTTCTGATAAATCAGACCCAAGCCTTTGCTACAGTATGATTTTTGAACAAGATTCTATGTCCACTGATTTTTTTGCATTGATGCTCTCAGAGGCATTGAGCAGGAATTTAAATTGCAAAGATATTGCTCAAGAGATCATAGATTTTAGAAAAAAAACTACTGGCAATGACAGCGGCGAAGGCCCCAATTCATCGGGTGAAGCCTCATCTTCAGATTATTCAAATGAAGGTATTAACTGGGTAACAGGTCAATCAACTTAGTTTAAATAACGAGTTTTATCTATACGTTTAATTTACTTTGCAGTAAAACAACAATTCATGTAATTTATAACAACTGTCAGCTCCGCTGGTGGAATAATTTTTAAATTTAGGGGAATTTAAATGAATACAACTAAAAGTTTTTTAGCTTTAACTTGCTTTGCCTTTTTATCTTTTAATGCTCATGCACAACAAGATATTGAAGAGGTCATGGTTACCGGTTCTTACATTAAAGGTAGTGCGACGGACGGCGCTTCACCTGTAGAAATAATCGATAGAGAGGAAATAGAGAATATTGGTGCGGTATCAATTGCCGATATTACAAGAAACCTTTCTGTGAACTCAGGTTCAGAAAATGCTTCTGATTCATTTACCCAAGGATCAACACAAGGAACATCAAACGTTAACCTTAGAGGTTTAGGTCTTTCTTCAACATTAATTCTTATCGATGGCAGAAGACAAACTC
>Ga0209830_10002170_pt1 | contig 16053 bp, 15 predicted proteins | sample ArcticOcean_MG_C_12_FD_187439 | JGI IMG/M metagenome (GOLD analysis project Ga0209830, IMG submission 187439) | Marine microbial communities from western Arctic Ocean - ArcticOcean_MG_CB8_130 (SPAdes) (version 2) | ecosystem: Environmental > Aquatic > Marine > Oceanic | place: Arctic Ocean...
CGCTTATTTTTTTTCCGCAATTGTTCTTCTACATTATCCTTTTTTTCAGCCATTAATAAATTAATACAAACTTTCAATCATTTTCTTGGTTAATTTAGGCGGTGTTTCAAAGGTGTGGAATGGTGCCGGTGATGGAACTTCCCATTCAAGCCCTTTGGCGCCCTCCCATGATCTAGCTCTAGATTTTTTTCCACCCATTGCACACTTGATAACTATATAAACAAATAGTAATTGGGTAATACCATATGCAAATCCACCAATACTAGAAATCATGTTGAAATCAGCAAATTGGATATTATAGTCAGGTATTCTTCTTGGCATACCTGCTAGACCAAGGAAATGCTGAGGGAAGAATAAAACATTTGATGAGATTAAAGACAGCCAGAAATGAATTTTACCTAGCCGCTCATCGTACATATTTCCTGTCCATTTTGGTAGCCAGTAATATGCAGCCGCCATTAGGGCAAATATTGCTCCGGTTAGCAATACGTAATGGAAGTGAGCAACTACAAAGTAAGTATCATGATATTGAAAATCAACTGGTGTAATTCCAAGCATCAAACCAGAGAATCCTCCGATAGTAAATAAGATTACAAATGCAACTGAAAAAAGCATAGGTGTTTCAAAAGTCATCGATCCTTTCCACATAGTGGCAATCCAGTTAAAGACTTTTACTCCTGTTGGGACAGCGATTAACATCGTTGCATACATAAAGAATAATTCTCCTTTAATCGGTAAGCCAACGGTAAACATATGGTGTGCCCAAACAAAGAAAGAGAGAATTGCAATTGATGCTGTTGCATAAACCATGGATGCATAACCAAATAGCGGTTTTCTAGCAAATGCAGGAATGATTTGAGACACTATTCCAAATGCTGGTAAAGCTAGAATATAAACCTCAGGATGACCAAAGAACCAGAAAATATGTTGAAATAAAACTGGGTCACCACCACCTGCGGCATCAAAGAAGCTAGTCCCAAAATATTTATCAGTTAACAGCATTGTCACGCCACCTGCAAGGACCGGTAAAGATGCAATTAATAAAAATGATGTAATCACCCAAGTCCATACAAATAAAGGCATTTGCATAAGAGTCATTCCAGGAGCGCGCATATTAAAGACAGTCGCAATAATATTGATTGCACCCATTATTGATGAAATACCTAAAAAGTGAACTGCAAATATAAGGAATGGGAATGCATCGCCTGTCTGCAAGACCAATGGTGGGTACATTGTCCAACCACCTGCTGGAGCTCCGCCATCCATAAATAAAGTACTCAGTAAAAGTGCAAATGCAAAAGGCAAAATCCAAAAGCTCATATTATTCATACGAGGCAAGGCCATATCAGGCGCACCTATCATTAATGGAATCATCCAATTTGCTAATCCCACACCGGCTGGCATGACCGCACCAAAAATCATAATCAACGCATGCACAGTAACCATTGAGTTATAAAACTGAGGATCAACAAACTGAAGTCCAGGTTGGAATAATTCTGCCCGAATAATCATAGCCATTGCACCACCAACAAAAAACATAGTTAACGCAAATATTAAATATAGCGTTCCAATATCTTTATGGTTTGTAGAAAAAAACCAGCGCTTAAACCCTGTTGGCTTATGATCGTGATGATCGTCATGTGCAAGTGTACTCATAATTCGCTTCCTAAATTAAAATAATATTAGTCAAATTAAATCTTTATTTACTTAATAACCTTTGGTGCTTTTCTTGCTTCAGCAACTTCTTTAGCTTGGATAATATCTCCAGTGTTATTTCCCCAAGCATTTCTAGTGAAGGATACTATTGATGCAATATCAACATCAGATAATTGCTCGCCAAAAGCTGGCATTAGCCCTTTTCCATAAATAATTTGTTGTATATGCCTCATTCTATTACTTGGCTCAATAGCAATAGGACTTTTAACGATAGAAGGAAAAGCTCCTTTAAGGCCTTGGCCGTTTGCTTGGTGGCAAACAAGACATTGCGCTTTATATACCCCTTCACCCTTGGTCATTAATTCTTCCATATTTAGAACAATATTACTCGTATTTTTTGATGCTGCTTGAGCTATTTTTTTCTCATCAACCCATGCAATGTAATCATCCATCGAAACAGCCTTTAAAACAATTGGCATATATCCATGTCCAGCGCCACATATTTCTGTACACTTTCCCCGATAAGTTCCAGTTTTTTCTATTACAGCCCAGTTGTCATTTATAAATCCTGGTATAGCATCTCTTTTCCAACCAAGATCTGGAAGCCACCAAGCATGAATAACATCTTGTGATGTAGTTAAAATTCTAATTTTAGTATTAATTGGCAATACGATTGGCTCATCCACGTCTCTCAAATAAAATTCATGGTCCATTGGGTCTAATCCTGAATCACGCTGACTAATTTCTTTGCTTTTGTCATCTAAACTACTAAACATAGTTATTCCCTCACCCACGCCATCTAGATAATCATATTTCCACTTCCACTGCGAACCAGTCGCCTTAATTGTGATGGCAGATTCAGATGTATCATCCATTTTGATTAATAATTTTGTTGCAGGGATTGCTAAAGAAATAATAATCACAGTTGGGATAATCGTCCATATAATTTCAACTGTTGTACTGTGTGAAAATTTGGCAGCCTTCGCACCTTTAGATTTTCGATGATGAAAGATTGACCAAAACATTACTCCAAAAACTAAAACACCGATCACGGTAACAACCCAAAGAGTTACCATATGCATTTGGTAAATTTCTTGACTAATTGGAGTTACGCCTTGACGCATGTTAAGGGCCCATTCAGCCATTGCTGGTAGTGGCATAAAAAATAAAGCTAGAACTAATTTTTGCAGACTTGATTTCAATTTTAAGATACCTTTTATCAATTAATTTTGATTAATTCGAACAGCAAGAGTTTTTTTAAACCTGAAGAATATTATCAGCTTATAAAATATATATCAACAAACATTCACCAACTAATTTAAACTTTTTGCACCTACATTGACAACGATTTTCTTAGAAAGTTTTAAGAAGGTTAAATAATTTTTTTCTATCAGCCTCATTCACTCTCTCTGCTATTAATAAAATTCTTCCTTTTTTTGAGATTGAAATCTCAGACGGGGCTAAATTAGTTGCTGGTTTAAATTTAAATTCTGCCCAATGCCGAACGAAATCATAATCTTTTACATTCTTTCTATTTACAAATGAAATGGTAATATTAAATTTATCAATTTTAACTTCTTCATAATATGAGCTTTTTAGTGCGGTTATATATAATGCATAACCTAAGAAAATAACTTCTACACCATAAAAAGGAATTGCTAGATACACATTAATCATACTTAATATCACAGCAATTACTAAAACGAACAGAGCGAAAGCTATATAAATTTTTTTTATCAATTTCCAGGACATCGCAGGATTAGGGCGAATAATTAAACGATGCTCATCTGACTTTAAGGGTATATGTTCAATCATAATCATTTACGATACGATAAAGAAGTTATAATTCAAAATTAAATGAATAAACTTTAATTAACTATATTGGTGCCGAGAGCGAGAATCGAACTCGCACGCTATTACTAGCGCTGGATTTTGAATCCAGTGCGTCTACCAATTCCGCCATCCCGGCAAGATAGAGCGGACATTATAACAAGCTATAACATTAAATGAATATTGAAAATTTTAACTACGAACTTCCAAAAAAATTAATAGCACAATACCCTACAAAAAATCGTGGGGATAGTAAGTTATTAGTGGCTGACCCATTTCCTCATTCACTTCAGGATTTATCTTTTCAAAGCTTTGTAAGCTTAGTAAAGCCTAATGATTTAATCATTTTTAATAATACTAAAGTAATAAAAGCTAGATTATTTGGACAAAAAGAGACTGGGGGTAAGATTGAAATTTTAATTGAGCAAGTTCTTGACAATCAAAAAGCATTGGCAATGATTAAGTCCTCAAAAAAAATAAATATGAATTTTAAAATAATACTTTCAAATAAGTATGTCATTGAGATTCTCGAAAGAAAAGAAAATTTATTCTTAATACAATTAAATCAAGGTTCATTTCAAGATTTAATGGAGCTAAATGGACATGTTCCTTTGCCTCCATATATAAATCGCCCAGATGAAATAGACGATATTCAAAGGTATCAAACTGTATTTGCAAAAAATAAAGGAGCGATTGCAGCACCAACAGCAGGCCTTCATTTTTCAGAGGCTGATTTCCAGTTATTTGATCAGAATAATATTAATTACGCTTTTATAACGCTACATGTGGGTTCTGGAACATTTCAACCAGTTAAAGTCACAGATATAGATCAACATATTATGCATAGTGAGGAATTTGAAATCACAAATGAAACAAAAATTAAAATTGAACTGGCAAGAAAAAAAGGTGGTCGTATAATAGCAATAGGCACAACAGTTCTTCGTGCATTAGAAAGCTCATTTATTAAAAATGAAATTATGACTGGACATCAAAAAACAACTATTTTTATTAAGCCAGGATATACATTTAAATTAGTTGATAGTTTATTTACTAATTTTCATCTGCCTAAAAGTACATTACTTATGTTAGTGTCTGCTTTTGCTGGTTATAAATTTACAAAAAAAATGTATAGTCATGCAATAGAAAAAAATTATCGCTTCTTTAGCTACGGGGATGCAATGTTTATTAAACAAAAATTTATAAATAATGACTAAAAACATTATTTAACATTAGGAAATAACATGCTCAAAAATATACTTATACTAGTTTGCTTAACAATTTTAAATATCAGTTATGCATATGCTGAAATAAATAAAAATGCTGAGTTTGTTTTTAAAATAAATCTTACAAAAAAACCAACCACTAGGCCTCAGACAGTTGCCTATGTTCCAGGTGAGAAAAAATATTATATTGCAGATGGTGGCTTGGCTGCTCGGGGTTCTGACTATGAGGCTCCAATATCAAAATCTCTTATTCATACGTTCGATGAAAATGGTAAATTTATAGAGTCCACAAGGGCTGGTTTTGATAATAGATCAATTTACTTTAATGAAAAGACTTTCACACTTGAAACAATTACATACAATGTATCAACTGCTGCTGGATTTGCTCCAATGACGGGCATATTCTCATTAGAATTAGATGAAAAGGGTTTATTAACAGCAAAATCAGAAGTTGTTTCTCAGCCTTCGGCATCATTTGGAAGTGCAGGAACAATGCCGACTTATGATTCACAAAATAACCTATATTATGCAAAACAAGAAAACTCTAATCGCGTTTTTGTATTAGATGGGAAATCGAAGAAATTAAATAAAGAAATTAAATTGGACTTTGATACGCCTAAGGTAATGCATCATGATGTTGCTTCACATTTTGTAGCGTTTACAGGAAGGCCTGGTGAAGAGTTAATTTTATTAGATATAGATCATAAAAGATTTCTTATTTATAACAAAGATGGAAAATATCAGGGATCGAGTGCGCTTCCTAAATCTTTAAAAATTAGAGCGCAAAATCATTTCAATGGACTAGGTTATACATTAAATGGTTACTACTTTATCTACTTAGATTCTGATGGTGAATTTGGAAGTTACCATGCCTACAAAGTACTAAAATAATGCTACTTTAAATATTTTTCTAAGGATTTTAAATCAATCAACTCAGGCCCTTCTGCTTCTCTTTTTTTATATTCTACTTTCTTTGCTTCAATCGTTTTATCGCTTATTGTTATGCGATGAGGAATTCCCAGCAATTCTGCCTCACTAAACATTACTCCCGGCCTTAACCCTCTATCATCTAAAAGAACATCAAAACCTAAAACTAATAATTCATTATATATAGAGTCTGTTACTTTTTTAACTTCCTCGCTTTTATCATAGCCAATTGGTGTAAGAATTACTTCAAATGGAGCTATAGAACTTGGAAATATAATTCCTTTTTCATCATGGCCTTGCTCTATGGCTGCAGCCACAATTCTTGAAACACCAATACCATAGCACCCCATCAATAAAGGTTTTGGTTTTCCTGATTCGTCAATAAATTCTGCCTTCATAGCCTCAGAATACTTTGTTCCCAACTGAAAAATATGGCCCACTTCAATTCCGCGACATGTTTTTAATTTACCTCGATTAGGATGATTTTTTGCAACTTCGCTATTTGCTGCAAAATCTGTCTCTTCGCTATAAACAAGTTCATCTTCTCCAGAGTCTGCTAAAACATGAAATTCATGTGAACCATCGCCACCTATTGCTCCATTGTCAGCTTGAACAGCCCTAAAATTTAACCCTATAGCTTCAAAGATTTTACTATATGCCTTATACATTTTTTCATAAGTATTTTTTAAACAATCAATATCTGTATGAAATGAATATGAATCTTTCATTAAAAACTCTCTTGCACGCATCACTCCGAACCTTGGTCTTATTTCATCTCTAAACTTCGTTTGTATCTGATAAAAATTAATAGGTAGTTGCTTATAGCTATTAATTTCTTTTCTTACAATATCGGTTATTACTTCTTCATGCGTAGGCCCAAAACAAAAAAGGCGATCATGCCTATCTTTTATTTTAAGCATTTGAGGTCCAAAAACATCCCATCGGCCAGACTCTTCCCAAAGCTCTGATGGTTGTATTGCAGGCATCAGTAACTCAATTGCACCAGTTTCATTCATTTTTAATCTAATTATAGATTCAATCTTTCTTAATATTTTTAGCCCCATTGGCATCCAGCTATAGAGGCCTGATCCTAGCCGGCGAATTAAGCCTGCACGAATCATTAATTTATGACTAATTAGTTCAGCCTCAGCAGGTGCTTCTTTAAGAGTGGAGATATAGAATCTAGATGCGCGCATAATTATTATCGATGCTTTATTGATTTTGTTAATTCTTTAATATCTTGCCACAATTTTTTCTTTTTCTCTGGATTTTCAACCATTTCTTTTAACGAAACAGACGAAATGTATGGAATAGTTAGATTTCCTTTCTCTATTAATATTTCTAGCCCCTGTTCAAGAAATATTGAATACTCACAACGCTCCATTTCATTTTTAAGCTCAGATTCCTGGATTCTCTTAATCGGTTGTAGCTGTAACAATTTATCTGATAGCGTATCCAAATAGGTGCTAATTTTTTTAAATAATTCTAATTCGATAGTTTCGGATCCGTTGGAATTAGAAATAGACGCAACAAATAAAATATTTTGTCCTTCTAATTTAATTTTTTTTAAGCAGAAAACAGATAAATTTGTTGGCGATTGAGTTCTCTCAACTTCGCTTTTTTTTGGAAAAGTCACCCATATTGGACTCAAGCCGAGTTCATCATAGATTAATGATTCATTTATTATGTCTTCATTCATAGAGTTATGCCCATTAAAATTGCATCTTCTTTACCGTCTTTATTTTGATAATAATTATTTCGAACCCCAATCTCGTTGAATCCAATTTTTTTATATAATCGCATTGCTAATAAGTTAGACCTTCTTACCTCAAGAAAGATATTAACAATATTTTTTTTCCTACACTCAGAAAAAAGATCTTTGAGCATTCGCCCTCCAAAACCTTTTCTCTGAAACTCTGGCTTTATAGCTACATTTAATAATTCACACTCATCTAAAGCAAATAAAGCAATGTAATAGCCAATAATATAATCCTCATTTTTTAGCACCTTAAATAAATTCTTAGCATCATATGCATCAATAAAATTCTTATTGGTCCATGCCGTTAAATGACATCTATTTTCTATTTTAACAACTTCAACCAGATCTTCTTTAGTAAAAAAATATATTTTATTATTTTTGGTCATCTAAACAATTATTTTTGGCTAAGCCTTTCTTTTGTAGTTTGAGCTACTTTATTCCTAATATAAATTGGAGTAGCATTTTTTAAATCAAAACCAATACCAAATTGACCAATAGCTAGCGAAGCAATTGCAGGAGCTAGCGAGCATTTATCTTCAAAATACTCTAGCTCAATATTTTTATATTGAGATTTTAATTCTTTTTTATAAATACTCAGACCAGAGCCAATAACTATCGCTTTTTTTATTTTTGGTGGTTTAGGTAATTCAGTTGGATCGAAAAGTCCTGGCTCTATAAGGGAGGTTATAGTGTTATTCCTATTTTGATATATTCCTAAATAAACTTGGCCCATCCTCGCGTCAATACATGAAATACAATTTTCATGATTTGATAAAAAAGCTAAGGCCTCAAGCGTGTTAACACCAATAATTGGCAAATTATTCGCATAAGCAATGCCATACGCAATGCCGCAAGCGACCCTAATACCTGTGAACGAACCAGGGCCTGCACCAAACGCAATAGCGTCTATGTCTTTAATCTTTAAATTACTTTCGCTTAATAACATTTTTATTTCTGGAAGTATATTTCCAGAATAATCCTTGCCTGATGGAAAGTTCTTCTCAGTAACCACCTTCCCAACTATCAAAGCAATTGAAATAATTTCAGTACAAGTATCTATAGATAATATTTTCATTAAAACATTATAAATGTTTTAGGAATTGTATTACATCATCTTGTTCTCTCGTTCTTTTAAAATCAGGGAGGCTACGCCAGAATTTTTTTCCATAGGGTTTAGATACAATTCTTTGGTCACAAATCATCAATACCCCTTTATCCATTTCATCTCGTATCAGCCTTCCTGCTCCCTGCTTAAGTGCAATAATTGCTTTTGGTAGCTGAAATGTAATAAATGCATTGATACCTTTATCTGAAAGCATATTAATTTTAGATTCGAATATTGGATCTCCAGGAGATTGAAATGGGAGTTTATCAATTATTACTAATGAAAGATTAGGACCCCTTACATCAACGCCCTCCCAAAAACTTAAAGAACCAATTAAGATTGCATTTCCATGACCCTTAAACTGCTCCAATAGTTTTGTTTTAGAACCAGCACCTTGAGTGAGAATTGGGTAACTAATCTTATTTTTTTCAAATTCGTCTTTTAACAAGCTAGTGATTTCATTCATTGATTTAATGCTAGTTGATAAAATAAATGCCCTTCCCTTTGAAGCAATAAGTAATGGGTAAATCTGACCCACTAAATGATTATTAAATAATCTATTAGAGGCTTCTGGCATCTCATTAGGTACATATAGATATGCATTTTCAGAGTAATTAAAGGGACTTTTTAGTAATTTAGTTTTTGCATTTTCTAAACCCATTAAAGACTGAAAATGCTCGAAACTTGAATTAACTGCCAGCGTTGCTGAGGTAAAAATCCAAGCTGTTTCATTAACCTCTTGAAATTTTCTAAAATTATCTGCAATACTGATAGGCGTTATGTTAAATTGAATTGATTTTATGAATATCTCAACCCAGTAAACATAGTTTTGCTCAGTTTGTTTATTCCAATTTCTTAGTTTGCTAACAATCTCTTCAGTACGCTCAAAAAGTTTTTTAAATTCCGTATGTTGATCAATATATAAATTAAAAAATTTACAAAGTTTCTCAAGCTGAACTAATAAATCTGTTATTTTCTCCTTAAAAGAATCTAATTTCTCTATTTTTTCAATGCCAATCCTTTGATTTCTTATATAAAAAAAAGAACTCAATGATTGAGTTGTGTCTATTATTGATTTTGATAATTCCATTAACTTTTCTTTGTCGTTAATATGATGAGAGAGAATCTGTTGCACATCCTGAATTAAGTAAATAATTTGATTAGTAGAAATATTTTGGCCGAAAAAAATTGAAGCTATCTCAGGAATTTGGTGGGCTTCATCAAAAATAACAGTACTAGCTTTTGGTAAAATTTCTGACAACTCAGCGTCTTTTAAAACCAAATCAGCAAAGAAAAGGTGGTGATTAACAATAACAACTTCAGAAGTGATTGCTTTTTTCCTAGCCTTTATTAAAAAACAGCTTTTATAAAATTCACAATCCTGTCCCATACAATTTTCTTTGGTCGAAGTTACATAGGGCCATATTGTAGAGGCTTCAGGGATGTTGTTAAACTCAGATATTTCTCCTGACTCACTATGGTCTGATATATTTTTTATTTCATGGATAAATTTTGCATCTTCTTTATTTAAAAATTTACCTTCAAGTAATGCATTTTCCATTCTTAACTGACAAATGTAATTTGATCTTCCCTTGAGGATATTAATATCAATAGGGATTTTAAGTGCGTCACGAATTGTTGGGATATCTTTATAAAATAGCTGGTCCTGCAAATTTTTAGTAGCAGTAGATATAACCACCTTTCCACCATTTATTAGGGCTGGAACTAAATAAGAGAAAGTTTTCCCTACCCCTGTTCCAGCTTCCACAATCAATGAATTTTTTTCTTCTATTGTTTCATTAACAATTTTGGCCATCTCAACTTGGTCTTCTCGCTCATGGAAATTGGTTACAATCTCACTAAGAGGGCCTGAATTTTTAAAAAAATTTTCTATTATTATTTTTTTTTTCATTTAATTTTAAGTGTACTATTTAGTTTGCTATTGATACCAGGAACTAAATTAGCATTGACTTGGTCCACATGGTAATTGTTAAAACACTTTGCGCTGTTCATGTTACACGCATTGATAGTCAATTTTTTGTACAAAAATTATATATTTACAATGTGTTTATTCATAATTAATTCTTTTCTCATTCATTATGAGAAGAATTTAATGTATATTCTAAGAATTACTAAATTACTAAATTACTAAATTACTAAATTTAAAGATGAAAGATTAAAATATGCGAACAAAAATTGAAAAAATTTTACTAATACTTAGTGGGGCAATTGTTGGTATTCTCATCAGCATTAACTTGCCATGATAAGGCAAAATCATCAACGCTTCCAATAGATGATCTTAGAACTTTCGCAGAAGTATTTGGGAAGATAAAATCTGATTACGTTGAGGAGATTGAAGATAAAAAATTAATTAATGAGGCATTAAATGGAATGTTGTCTGGGTTAGACCCACATTCAACTTTTTTAGATTTAGACCACTTTAAAGATCTACAACAAGGAACTTCTGGTGAGTTTGGTGGGCTTGGAATCGAAGTCGGCATGGAAGATGGGTTTGTTTTAGTAATCTCACCTATTGAGGACACCCCTGCATACAAAGCTGGAATGAAAAGTGGAGATCTAATTATGAAGCTTGATTCTACAGCTGTTAAAGGCTTAACCTTAAATGATGCTGTTAAATTAATGAGAGGAAAGCCAGGAACATCAATAATGTTACAAGTTCTCAGAAAAGGTGTTAACGCCCCTTTTGATATAAAAGTAACTAGGGCTCAGATTAAAACAAAAAGTGTTAAGGCGAAACTTGTTGAACCTAACTATGCCTACATAAGAATAACTCAATTTCAAGAAAGAACTGGTGAAGATCTTGCTATAGCCCTAAAAAAATTAAGAACTGAAAATAAATTTGCTTTTAATGGAATTATTCTTGATATGAGAAATAATCCTGGGGGACTTCTTAATTCATCAGTGGCAGTATCTGCTGCTTTTCTAAAAGAAGGTGATTTGGTAGTTTATACAGAAGGCAGAGCAACTGACTCAAAAATGAATTTAACAACATCTCCAGAAAATTTTGTAAGGAACAATCCAGAGAAAAATAATTTTCTTAAAGATTTGCCTTCAGATATTAAAGATACCCCCATGGTAGTTCTTATTAATAATGGCTCTGCTTCAGCTTCAGAAATTGTTGCAGGGGCATTACAAGACCACAAGCGAGCATTGATAGTTGGTACCAGGAGTTTTGGCAAAGGGTCAGTTCAAAGTATTCTTCCCATGATGAATGGAACTGCAATCAAACTCACAACTGCACGTTACTTTACTCCCAATGGACGATCTATACAGGGAAAAGGTATTAGTCCAGACATCATAGTTGAGGACGGTATGGAAGCTCTTGCTATTCGAGAATCAGATTTAAATAATAGATTATCTAACCCTCAAGATGATAAGGCTGAACCTAAAAAGACAAAAACAAAACTCGAGGAAGTAAAAGATGGTCCAACTGGTGATGGCTCTGCAGCTTTAAGAAACTTTAAGCCTACCAAATTTGGCGAGGCAGATGATAAGCAGTTCGTAGAAGCATTAAATATTCTTAAAGGTATTGATCTTTATCAAAAGAACTAAGTTAAAACATTATGCTTGATTCAATCATTAATGAAATTGACAAAGCCCTTAAGGTTCTAACTGTTGCTCCATCAGCTCAAAGAGCACGGCCAGATGTAAATCTTAAAAATTTAGATACCCTAACCCCTAAAGAGAAGAAATTACACAGTAAGTTTATGCGAGTTAATCATTCTGGGGAAATATGTGCCCAAGCTTTATATCGCGGTCAACTTTTTTTCAATAAAAATAATAAAATTGAAAAAAAATTAGAAGAGGCTGCGACTGAAGAACTTGATCATCTAGCATGGTGCCAAACAAGAATTAAAGAACTAAATGGCAAAACTAGCTATCTCAACCCAATTCTTTACATAGGTTCTTTTACTATTGGTAGTATTGCTAGTGTTATTGATGAAAAATATAATTTAGGGTTTTTATCAGAAACAGAAAAACAAGTATCATCTCACTTAAAAAATCATTTAAGCAAGGTCTCTCCAAAAGATAAAAGAACAATTTCAATAATTAAGCAAATGAAAAAAGATGAAGACAAACATGAAGCTTCTGCAAAATCAATGGGAGCCAAAAAATTACCCGGCATTATTCAAAAAGCAATGAAATTTATATCTAAAATTATGACTACATCAACATTTAGAATTTAAAAAAACTCTTAATATATAATAGTTTTATGGTGAAAAAAATTCAAGAAGCTTTTGAGCTTCATAAAAATGGAAGGCTGCAAGAAGCCAAAAATATTTATGAAGCAATTCTAGAAAAAACTCCGAATGACTTTAATTGCCTTCATCATCTTGGCCTTATTGCTAAAAATAATAAAGAATACCTATCAGCCTTTGAACTAATCACTCAAGCGATCAATATAAATCCAAATAGCGCTGCAGCTCACTTTAATCTTGGCAATGTGTTGAAAAGTCTCAATAAAATAAATGATGCCATAGCTAGCTACGATAATGCGATTAAGATTAGGCCAGACTATGAACTTTATTTTCTTAGAGGAATAGCCTTTGGTGAACTCAAAAAATTCGATGAAGCTTTAACAAGTTTTGATGAATCTATTAAGCTAAAACCCGATGCTTTTGAAGTATATTGCAATAAAGGAACAATTCTTGTTGGGCTAAAAAAAATTAAAGAAGCGATTGCTAATTTTGATAAGGCTATCCAAATTAACTCCGCCTTCTTGAGTGCAAGGTATAACCGTGCAATTGCTTTAAGATTGTTAGGAAGGAATCAAGAGTCTATAAAAGAATTAAAAGTGATAGTCCAAATAGAGCCTACCCACCTTGCTAGCCTATACGAGCTTGCTTTGATTTATAGAGTTTTAAATGAACACAATTTAACTTTAACTTACTGCTCAGAAATACTCAAAATTGACCCAAATAATAAACAAGCAATAATATTAAGCATAAAAACAAGAAAAATTACTTGCGATTGGTCTTATTATGAAAAAGACATCTCATATGTAATGAAAAATATGAATCATGATGATGAATCAATTGGTCCTTTTTCTTCATTATCATTTTTTACTGATCCAGCTATACAAAAAAAAATAATCAGGGCTTATTCAACTAAATATTTCCCACCTAATAATTTTTTTAATAAAATCTTACCTTATAAAAATCATAAAAAAATTCGTATTGCATATTTTTCACCAGATTTTCATAACCATCCTGTCGGAAATCTAATAGTTGAATTAATAGAAAAGCATGATAAATCAAAATTCGAAATATATGGTTTTTTTTTAGTTGATTGGCCAGATTCTAAAGTAAATATAAGACTTAAAAAAGCATTTACAAAAATTTTGAACGTAGAAAATATGCAACAAAAAGATATTGTTAGTCTAGCTAGACAAATGGAGATTGATATAACGATTGATCTTGCAAGTCATTCTGGAGTAAAAATTTCAGCTGACATATTTGCTATGAGAACAGCTCCGATTCAAGTTAATTTTCTAGGCTTTCCTGGCACATCAGGGGCCGATTATTTTGATTACATTATTGCTGATCGTATTACGATTCCAAAACAATATCAAAAATATTATTCTGAAAAAATTTTGTATCATGATATATGTTTCCCAATCGATACAAAAAAAGTTAGCGTCAAAAATACCTTTGATAGACAATATTTTAATTTACCAAATAATCGCTTTATTTTTTGCTGTATAAATAATAATTATAAATTTAACCCTTTTATCTTTAATAGTTGGATGAAGATATTGGGCAAGGTTGATGACAGTATGCTTTATTTGCGTGCTGATAATCAATTAGCCAAAGAAAATTTAAGAAAAGCGGCTGCGGCAAAAAATATCAATCCCAATAGATTAATCTTTGCTAAAAAATTAGATTATCCAATGTATATTGAGATTCTTAACTTAATGGATTTGGCTTTAGATACATACCCTTTCAATGGAATGTCTTCTTCTTGTGATCTTTTATGGTCTGGCTTACCAATACTAACTTTAATGGGTGATTCTTATTCATCAAGAGGATGCTCAAGTCTTTTAAATTCGGTTAAATTAAATTCACTAATAACTCACTCTATTAATGATTATGAGAAGCTAGCTATTGATCTTGCACAAAACCCAAATAAACTTATAAAACTAAGAGAAAAAATAATTAATAAATCATCACTAGATTTATTTAATATTGAGAAATTTACGGATAAGATTGAAGAAGGTTATCAAAAAATTTATGTCAGATTTCAGTCAAATTTACCTCCAGCACATATTGAATGAAAAATTTTAATAATATATTGGCAAAGTTACCAAATGCAGACAAGATAAAGGAAATTAAATTACTTAATGCTCATGGTTATGCGTTAGGTAATATTTTAAATAAGCCAGGGACACAAGCGTCGATAAAGTTATACAATCATCTTTTTCTTGTTTTTGGTGAATTGAATACCCTTGCAGCTATTGAAGGTTTAGAGCTTTATTGTGAGCATGTGGAAGATGCAAAAAAAAACCCAGGGAAACATCCCAATATAGATCGCTTGCTAGATATTATAAAAACAAAAGAAACTCTTAGAATAGAAATTATTTAAAAATTGATTCTAAAAAAATAGAGGCTAAGTTTAAACCCAGTCTTCCTGATTTTTGAATTAATATTTTTGCTTTATCTTTTTCTTCTGGGACAATATACCCATAGTAATAAAGAAGCCCAAGCCCAAATAATGCTTTTGGATAATTATTACCTGCCGCTTGTTTTAGCCATGTATAAGCTTCTGCTTTGTTAACCCCTTTGTCATTGACATATAAAAGCCACATTAAGTACTGAATATCTATATCGCCATCATTACCTTTTTTCCTTAATTTATTTAAATTCTTTTTATCTACTTTTACTATAGAAGAATAAGTCTGAAGAAACTCTTTATTTATTTTATTTATTAATCTTAATTCGCTAATAATTAAAGTTTTATCATTAGAAAATTTTCTCAAATAATGAATGGCTTTTTGATGGTCTTGTAAAGCTGCTATTAATAACCAATCAGAATTGTAACCAGCATCAACAGATGGCTCTTTAAGAGCTAACTCAAATTGTGATTCCGGATGGCCATCTTGAGCTTTATCTAACAAACTTTTTGTATAGCCTGTGTCAGATAAAAAGCATAAAAAAATTGGCAATATTAACTTTAGAATTAAATTCATTTATTAGACAATTATTCTTAATCGGAGTATTGTAAAGACTAATATTAAGGTAAATATTCAAAATTAACTATGAAATTTATAAAACATTTTTTAGTCTTTTTAACATTAATGGGTGGTTCTTTTATAGCCAATGCAGATGCTAATCCAGATGTATGGCCCTATATAAAAGAAAGAATGTTTGAAGATAAGCCAATTAAGGAAGTTAACTTTCTTAAAATTGATGGCCCAAAACGAGCATCAAGTGGTGCTCAAGTACCAATCAATATTAAAATAACTCCAGAAGCTGGTATCGAAATAAAAAAAATTACTATTATTATCGATAGTAACCCTGTTCAACATGCTGCAA
>Ga0209830_10002172_pt1 | contig 16045 bp, 16 predicted proteins | sample ArcticOcean_MG_C_12_FD_187439 | JGI IMG/M metagenome (GOLD analysis project Ga0209830, IMG submission 187439) | Marine microbial communities from western Arctic Ocean - ArcticOcean_MG_CB8_130 (SPAdes) (version 2) | ecosystem: Environmental > Aquatic > Marine > Oceanic | place: Arctic Ocean...
GAAGAACAAGTTCTTGCTTCAATGAAGAAAATGGCTCTGGTAGTGGACGGTCAAAATTCAGGAGACCCGGACTATGTAAATATGGCCCCGGATTATACGGGAATTGCTTTTTCTGCTGCTTGTGACCTTGCAATTAAAGGAAGAGAGCAACCCAGTGGCTACACAGAGCCTTTATTGCATTCTAAGAGGCTGAAGTTTAAGGCCAATTAGTATTTATTTTTTGAAGACTAATAATTAATATTTGTTTAAATATTGATCAGATTCATAGTAATATAAATATTAATTCTTATGAAAATTTTTTTATTCTTATTGCTGTTCAGTCCGTCGCTAGTATTCGCTGATTTTACTTCTTGCGATCATAAGGTTGCGATGACCGAAGAGCTTCTTCAAAAAGTTATCAAGCACAGGAAATCTGCGTTTAGTGTATGTTTGGATTGTCTGGGCAGCACTTGTTCTTTAAAGAACTGGAATCAAAATCAAATTCAAAATGAAGCCATTTGTAAAAGACTATTTTGTACTCCTAAGAAAGTAACTACAGGTTATGAGATACCAGCCAGCACTCCTAGAGGAAAAACTAATTTTACATACACTTACAGTATTTCAGTAGACGGCAAAATTTTAGATATCAATATTCTTAATGTTGAAGGCGTTTTTAATAAAAAGGATTCCAAGAAGTTTCTAAAGGCCCTGACAAGAAAGACGGAGTATGAGCCTTTAATACACCAAGGGAATGAGTATTCGATTACGGATTTAACTTCTTCAATGTCATTAAATATGCTTTTTAGAGACGAATAACTATTGATAACAAGGTTACTGAATTTTTTTCTGTAATGATATAGTTCATTGATGGAAAGAAGATTTCTCTTAAAAAAGCAAAAGAGCTATCCGAAAGAGAAGGAAAAATCTTTCCTCCTTTTCTAGAAGGACCCCTAAAGCAGGCCAAATCTCAGGCGAATAAATTATAAACAGACTAGGAGTAGTATATGAAAGGGTATTGGATCAATAGATGTCACGTGACCGATGCTGAAGGGTATGGAGAGTATGCAAGATTAGCAGGCCCTGCCATTCAAAAATACGGGGGTACGTTTTTGGCAAGAGGAGGAGAGCAAGTAGAGCTCGAGGGAGGGCCTTTCGAAAGAACTGTCTTGGTTGAATTTGAGTCCATGCAAGATGCATTGAAGGCTTATAATTCAGATGAGTATGCAGAAGCTCTAAAGCATTCCACTGATTCTTCAGAAAGACACGTCGTAATAGTTGAAGGATTAGTTTAAGAAGAATAAATTTTTATGGAATTCTTTTTAGAGAACTATTTTCTTATTATAAGTCTCAGTGCTTTTTTGGCAGGCGCACTTAATGCAATTGCTGGTGGAGGAACTTTTCTTACTCTTCCGTCTCTTATTTTTATAGGACTTCCTCCGGTAGCAGCAAACGCTACAAGCGCTGCTGCTTTGTTGCCAGGCTATTTAGGCGCTGCATTTGGATACAAAGAAGTCCTGTTTTCTGTAGAAAAGAAATATTTACTCAAACTGTTGCTTGTGGTCATGCTGTCTTCAATACTGGGCGCTTATTTACTGGTGAACACACCCAATACTGTCTTCTTAGAATTAACACCTTGGTTACTTTTAGTTGCGACATTGTTGTTTGCTGTAAACCCTTACTTAAAAAATTATTTAAGTCATTCTCAAGGCAACAATGGCATTCTTCATTTCATAGCAATCACTTTTGTGGGTGGTTATGGGGGCTATTTTAATGGCGGCGTGGGCATTGCCATGCTTTCCGCTTTATCGCTCAACAAATCGAACTCTATTGAATCCATGATTGCAATCAAGTCCATCCTTTCATTTTTCTTAACATTGGTTTCTGTTTTTATCTTTATTCTCAATGGCCTTATTGTTTGGTGGGCAGCTTTGTCTATGATGCTTTTTTCTACTCTAGGAGGTTACATGGGTTCAAAATTTATTCAGTTTCTGTCTCCTAAAGTAATGCGAAATGTAATCATCACGATTGGCTTGCTAATGACTTTGATTATGTTTTTCAGTCTGAATAGAATAAATTAAAAATAAACCATGATCATCTGCTTTCAAACTTTAATTAACACAACCATCTTATTTAAGAACTGGAATGATTAATTTTTCTAGAAAGTTTATTTATCTGCTTTTTGTAAGTTTGTTGTCTGGCCAAGTTTACTCGGAATTTATAATCTTAGAATGTTCCAAGACTAACAATTGGACCGATGAAAGAGATTTACTTTACAAACTTCAAATTGGTACCGGTTCAAAGAAAGTAGTTCAAGTTTTTAAAAGAAACCAACTTCAAATGCAGTTAAAAGAAACCAAGACGCACTATGAACTGGGTCAATACACCAGTGAGAGTTATGAGGAGTTGATACCGTTACTGAAGGTCAATAAAGAAACTTTGATGGTAGATTTTTCAACAGGGTCTCAGGATGACGACCCTATTTTTTGTAAGAAACAATAAAAGAATTTTAAGATTCCTTTATAAAGTTAGTTTAAAAAATTACAATAAAAAAATGACAGCTTACGCAAACGCAAAAGACCAAGACAACGGTAGAAAGTATCTTGTAGCAGACTCTTCAGAAGAGATCTCTAAATATTGTATTGAGCATAATCTTGAAATAATAAGTGAACCGCATTACGTAGAGCCGGGAATGGTTTGCCATCACTTTGATTGGGTGGGGAATAGACGACGACCTGCCATATTTAAAATATCTAGACCTTACTCAAAATAAGGTAAAAGAGCTTGGGCCTGGTATTATTGGTATATATTTAGATTGGTGAAGACATTGTTGTTGCCAGTGTGTTTACTTTTACTGATTTAGATTTTTATAAAATAAGCCAAGCAACAAGAAGGTAAGAGCTTCTCATTCAATTGTCACTACCACTTTACCCACAAGTTTCCTTTGTGAAAGGTAGTGAATGGATTCTTTGGCTTGTTCAAGGCTAAATTCTTTACACACGTATGGTTTAAAATGACCTTCTTCACAAATTTTAAAAATAGCTTCGTTATTTTCTACACCTTGTTTTGGATTTTTTCTTCCGTATTCCCCGGCTCTCACGCCAACAATTGAAAATCCTTTAATCAGTGCCATGTTTATAGGAAGTGTAGGAATTCTTCCGCTCGCAAAACCCACTATAAGTATTCTTCCCCCCCAATTAATACAACGTATTGAGTGGTCAAAAACGTCTCCACCCACTGGATCATAAATTACATCTGCTCCTTTTCCATCCGTCAGATCTTTAACCTCATTCCTGAAATCTACTTCACCATCTTTGTGGGTTAATACGTAATGATTTGCCCCCCAATCTAGTGTTTTTTTAAGTTTCTCTTCTGAGGTGCCGGTTGCTATTACATTGGCTCCTAGATATTTACCTAACTGTACGGCAGCCATTCCAACGCCACCGGTAGAGCCATGGACCAGCAAGTTTTCACCTTTTAGCAGGTTGCCTCGCCTCACCAGGGAAACGTATGCAGTTAAATAGGCTGTTTGGAAAGCTGCTGCTTCAGAAAAATTAAGAGTGGAAGGCTTTATAGCTACACTATTTTCTCCGACCACAACGTATTCAGAAAAGGCACCTTTACCCATTGCTCCAAAAGTTACTTCATCACCTTCTTTTACTTTCGTAACTTTTGAACCTATTTTATTAACAACACCTGACCCTTCCATTCCGAGTACAAAGGGCAGCTTGGGTTTGTGTTGATACATGCCTTTGGTCATTAAAAGGTCTGGAAAATTTACCGAAGCAGCTTTAACTTGAATTAAGACTTCTTTTTCTTCAGGGTCTCTCAGATCAAGACTTTCTAATTGCACAAAAGACATGTCTTCGCTCAGACCGCTGCAGACTAAGGCTTTAGTTTGAACCATGTTCTTTATGAGTCGCTTGGTCCTGCTGGACCGGGTCCATCGTATTTGAAGGCTTCAATTTTTTTGAAAGCTTCTCGTTCAAAGAGCATATCCGTCCATCGTAAGATGTTTGGTTTAAAAGCTTCGTCTATACCCAAGGATCTGGCTAAATAAAGAGCATAACTTACGCATATGTCAGCAATGGTAAAACGATTTGAACAAAGATATTCTCGATCATCTAAGGTAGCTTCAAGTAATTTTAATCGTGCTAAAAACCACCTTTTGTAACCTTCAGCAGCTTTATCAGCAACTCCAGGTTCTTGTAGTGTGTATCTTATGTAGACCGTTTGAGGAAAAGTAATGGTTGCATCGGAGTGCGCGAGCCAATTCAGATAAGATGCATAATCATCTTCTTCAACATTTACTTTTAAGTCGGTTGGGCCGTACTTCTCTACAAAATACTGACTAATACCAACAGATTCAGTCATTCTTGAATCGCCATCAATTAAATAGGGAATCGTACCAAGAATATTTATCTTCATGTATTCAGGTTGTAAAAACCTGGGAGGGAAGGGCATCATTTCAACTTCATAATCAAGGCCCATCTCTTCTGCAGTCCATATAGGCCTCATGCCCCTGGAGCCTTGAGTGCTGTATATTTTTATTGTCATCTTTTTCCTAAGTTTTTTGTACTACGTATTTTATAACAAAAAAAGAAGTCTCAGGCCTCCTTTTTTATAAATACATGAAAGTCTCACTTAAGATATTTGCATCCTCATCTTTGAGTTGAATTGTAATTTTCTTGTCTTTACTTAATTTGATTATTCCGTAGTTTGCTTGATAGAACATCTCGCCTAGTAGAAATTCATCCGTCTCTTTTTTCGTTGAATCCCATAAGGTAGCTAGCCATTTTGGAAGTGGCTTGTTCAGTGAAGATGATGTTATTTCAATAAGATTATCCATGTTGTAGATTCCTGCTTTATGACGATCACCAGAAACAATTATCACTGATTTCTTTGTTTGATTAAGCAGCTCTACAAGTCTTGTCCTCTCGTGAGGAAAGTTACCCCATTTTTCAAACCCATGATTATTTGCTATCACTTGAATTGAAGAAGCCAGAATGATCATATCTGCTTCTTTTGATAATTCATTTTCTAGCCACTTCCATTGAACTTTACCAAGAATTGTTTTTCTTTTGTCTTTGGTGGCCGTTCTATTTCTTTTATCACCTTCTAAAGGGGATCTGAAATACCTAGTATCCAGACCTATAACCTTTATCTTTATACCTTTAAGATCTACTTCTTTAGAAAAATAAATCCCTTCACGAGTTGATCTGGGATCTGTTTCACTTATATTCCAAAAATCTAGAAAGAGTTCTTGAGCTTCATCTTTCTTAGGATAATCAGAACCGCCATCATTAACTCCATAATCGTGGTCATCCCATATGGCGTTTATACTTATTTCATCAAGCCAAGTTGGCAGATTTTTTGTTTGGGCTTTGTATGCTGAACGCATTTTTATTAGATTCCCATCTTTGGAGTCGCCATAGACATTGTCGCCCAAGAAAAAAAATTCATCTATTCTCTCCTTCTTTATGGAAGACCATATCTTTTCTTGATCAGCATCCTGGTCAATGCAAGAACCTAATCCTAATATAAATAAATCTTCTGAATTTATAAATAATGACAAGAAAAGGAGCGGGGATAGAAGATTTAATTTATTCATTATTATTTTCTTTAAAATTATTGTGAGAATCCTCGGAAGGTCTACTCTTGTTTTGCTCAATCTATGTTAGCATTTTTAATTATGAACATAAGATTGAAACTCTTTGGTAGGTTTTTTTTAATTTTTTCAATTATTTACCTTACAAGTTGCTCAGGAGAAAAGGATTCTATGAAGTACCCAATAACAAAAAAAGAGAACATAACTGAAACCCTTTATGGCCAATCAATAGAAGACCCTTACAGGTGGTTGGAAGATTTTACTTCAGATGAATCTAGCGCATGGGTAGAAGCTCAGAATGCTTTTTCTGACCAAAAATTAACCAACAATGAATTTAAAGATAAAATTAAGAGTGATCTAGAAACAATTTGGGTTACCGACACTATGAGTATGCCTTATGTAAGAGGGGACAATACTTTCTATTACTTTAACGATGGAAGTTTTCAGCAGAATCTATTGATGATTAAAGACTGTGAATCTTGTGAAGCAGCCACACTTCTTGACCCTAATCTATTTTCTGAAGATGGCACCATTTCTTTATCTTCTGCGACTGTGAGTCCGGATGGAAAGTATTTGGCTTATTCAGTATCTGATGGCGGTTCTGATTGGAGAACGTGGAATGTATTAGAAATAGGAACCAAAAAGAAAACTTCCGATATTATCAATTGGTCAAAATTTTCAAATGCTACATGGGCTTCGGACAGTACCGGTTTCTATTATCAAAGATACGCAAAGCCCAGCGAAGCTTTAGCAGATATTAATAAGGGTCCAAAATTGTACTTTCATAAAATTGGAACGGATCAAAATGAAGATACAATTGAGTACGAAGATAATTCCCACCCTAATTGGTCTTGGGACATTACGGTACCAAAACATAATAAATTTAAGCTTCTCAGTGTCAGCGAAGGAACGGATGAAAGAAACCTTCTTTATATAAAATTTAAAGACAGTGAAGAATACACGCCGGTTATTGATGAATTTATAGGTGCCTTTAGGTATTTAGATAGCAAAGACAACCTCGTATGGTTTTACACAACGCACAATGCCCCAAGGGGCAAGGTAACCAGCCTGGATATCTCTAAAGGTGCTCCTCCTCAGTGGAATGAGGTGATATCTGAAGCTAAAGAAACCATCTCTTCAGTGAACGTTGCCGGCAATAAGATAATCGTTAACTATCTTGAAGATACGTTATCAAAAGTAAGTTTTTTTACTTTATCGGGAAGCTTTATAAAGAACCTGAACTTAGAAAGCAGAGGAACCGTGCAAGGATTTGATGGAGGTTTAGAGGATTCTTATAGCTTCTATGAATTTACTAATTTCATTTCACCCCAAAAAATATACAGATTGGACCTAGACAGCCTTGAATCTTCTCTTTTTTGGGAGATGAAGTTACCAGGATTTGATAAAGAGGATCTCAAAACAGATCTTCAATTTTTTAGTTCTAAAGACAAGACAAAAATACCCATTCATATTTCTCATAAAAGCAACTTAGAGATTAATAAAAATACTCCGGTTTTATTGTACGGTTATGGAGGTTTTAATATTTCTATTCTTCCTGCCTTTAGTAAAATTTTCTATTCATGGATGCAACAAGGCGGAATTCTTGCAGTTGTTAATCTAAGAGGGGGCGGTGAGTATGGAGACGTTTGGCATGAACAGGGCATGCTTTTAAACAAACAAAATGTTTTTGATGACTTTGCATATGCGGCCAAATACTTGCATAACAAAGAATTTGGATCTTCTAAAACTACAGTTAGTTTGGGTGGATCAAACGGAGGACTGTTAGTGGCCGCTACAATGTTACAGAATCCAGATCTATTTCGGGTGGCCGTTCCTCAAGTTGGAGTTTTGGATATGTTGAGATTCCATAAATTTACAATTGGATGGGCTTGGGAAAGTGATTACGGCTCTCCGGATGAGGAGGAGGACTTCAATAATCTTTTGTCTTACTCTCCCTATCACAACATAAAAGAAGGGGTTTGCTATCCAACTACATTAATAACAACCTCAGCAAGAGATGATCGAGTTGTTCCAGCTCATTCTTATAAGTTTGCGGCTCGTTTGCAAGAGCTTCAAGGCTGTTCCAATCCAATATTACTTAGAGTGGAGTCTAGGGCAGGGCACGGTGCTGGAACTCCTAAGGATAAAAAAATTGAAGAGATAGCTGATATTTATGGTTTTGCACTTTCGGAGATAAACAAAGACCTAGAGGTAATCAATAATGACTAATGTTTACGAAATACCGGGTTGGATTGACAGAGTTCAAGAAGAAATTATTGAACCAAGCCTTCCAATAATAGATCCTCATCATCATCTTTGGCACGGGCCTGTAAAGGAAGGGGGTGTGGATAATCCTTACAGGTATCTCCTTGAAGATTTATGGAAAGATACGGGCAGTGGTCACAACATAAAACAAACAGTCTTTATAGATTGTGGACAGGAATACTATCAAGATGGGGAGGATGCTTTTAAACCCGTTGGAGAAACAGAGTTTGTGGTTGAGATATCCAAAGAGGCCAGGCAAGATCTTACACAAGCGCAGATTGGTGGAATAGTCGGTCATGTAGATATGATGTTGGGCGATTCAGCTAAAGAAGTTCTAGAAGCTCATGTAGAAAAAGGTGAAGGCTTGTTTAAAGGAATTAGACATTCCGGCGGGTGGGATTCGGATGAATCAGTACGCAATGCCCATTCAGAACCCATAGAAAAAATCTATTTAGAAGAAAGATTTCAGAGAGGACTCAGTCAACTTGTTGATCTTAATATGGTTTTTGATACCTGGCATTATCACAATCAAATCAGTGACTTAACATCATTATCTAAAAATCTACCTGAACTAAAAATAGTACATGACCATTTTGGAGGTCCGTTAGGCATAGGTCCCTACGAAGGAAAGAGAGAACAAATTTTTGAAAAGTGGAAGGAAGACATAACTGAACTGTCTGAATGCCCGAACGTTTATGCAAAATTGGGAGGCCTTGCAATGCCTATTAATGGCTGGGATTGGCATAGGCAAGAAAATCCAGCAACATCAGATGAATTAATTGAAGCTCATAAAGATTATTACGATCACACCATAAGCTCTTTTGGGGTTGAAAGATGTATGTTCGAAAGTAATTTTCCTGTGGACAAGCAATCAATCTCATATCACGTGTTATGGAACGCATTCAAAAAAATGGCTTCAAGATTTTCTGCTAAGGAAAAGGAATTTCTGTTTTACGAAACGGCCAGAGTATTCTACGATCTATAGACCCATTTGTTTGATCGTTAAGTCTCTCATAATTTCTTTAGAACCACCGCCTATAGACATAACTTTCACTTCTCTGTAAATTCTTTCTACGGGATTCCCTCTTAAATAGCCTGCACCCCCTAGAATTTGCATGGCTTCACTGGCAATGGATTCTAAGCACTCTGAACAATAGAATTTTATCTTACTTATTTCAGCTACCGGTTTTTCGCCATCATTCATTAATTGCGCAACTTGATTAAGGTACGCATCCATGGCGTCTATCTTTGCAGACATGTCTGCCAGCTTATGACGTATGACTTGATGTTCTATCAAAGATTTCCCAAATGTTTTTCTTTCTTTAGCGTAGCTTACGCATTCATCAAAACAGCGCTGAGACATTCCCAACATTTGAGCTCCCATCATGTAACGCTCGTAATTAAAATTATCCATGATTGCATAAAACCCTTTATCTAATTCGCCCATCAGATTTGATTCAGGAATTTTACACTCATCAAAATAGAGCACAGCCGTATCCGATGACCACCACCCCATTTTTTTATCTATAGAAGTTCTTTTAAAACCAGGTGTTTCTGCGTCGACAAAGAAAAGAGATATTCCACCAAGTCCTTCTCCACCTGTTCTGGCACCAACAACAAAAAATGATGCTTGCATTCCGCCCGTGATAAACATTTTCTGTCCATTCAGCACCCATTCATTGCCTTCTTTTCGGGCAGTAGTTTTTATTCTTGCTACATCAGAGCCTCCTCCAGGTTCGGTTATGCCTAGGGCTCCGCCTTTTCTTCCTGATAAGAGTTCAGGAAGAGAACGTGCCTTAATTTCTTCATTGGCTAACTCCACAAGAGGTTTGAGCATTATGCTTCTAGAACCTATGCTGGCAAATAAGCCTCCAGCACTTGACCGTCCCATTTCAAAAGCTGAAGCTTTACGCATAAACTGATCATCAAAGCCAAGACCGCCGTACTGTTCTTCAATGCCAAAACCAAAAACACCAAGCTCACAAACCTTTTCATTTATTTCATGAGGGTAAGATCCTTGCTCGTCCCATTCATCAACGTTTGGCCAAATTTCAGATTCCATAAACTTAGAAACCATTTCGTGGAAAGACTTGCGCTCTTCGTTGTTGAATGGATTCTTCATTTATTTAAAAAGGTCTGGGAGTTCGTCACTAGAACCCGAGTCCATTTGATTTCTTTTACCGGTGAGCATGTCAGTTGATCCTAATTTTGATTTAATTTTTTTTTTAGCTAACGACTGATCAAATCCTTGTAGTTTTGCAATTTCTTCTCTAACAAGTTCCGGAGATCCAAGAAGTTGTCTGTTTAAACCTATACGTTTAAACCAATAATGCAGGCCCATCTCATCTGTAAAACCCATGCCTCCATGAACTTCAATTGAAGTTTTTGCAACCTGTTGTCCTACTTCAGCTACATGAGCCTTTAAGTGACACGCCATTTCTCTTGCTTCTTCTTCTATGTTGTCCTGACAATGCGCTGCATGCCAGACCATTGAGTGGCAGGGTTCAAGCTCAGCTGTCATCTCTGCACACATGTGTTTAACTGCTTGGAAAGAACCAATAGCTCTTCCAAATTGTTTTCTTTCTAAAGAATAGGCTACGGATTTATTCAACATTACTTGAGAGGCACCGACTGTATCAGCAGCCAGCATAAGCCTTCCTGAGTCTACTACTTTATTTATAATGGATAGATTATTGTCTGTTTCAGGTAGCATCTCAGCATTAACCTCTTTTAATCTCAGTTCAATGGAAGCTCTTGTCTTGTCTACAGTAGTGAGATTTATGACTTCAACTCCAGGATCAGAAGCATCAATAAGAAAAATATTACCCGATTTATTTGCCAATAAATATGCATCTGCATCCTTTCCATCTATCACAAAGAGGGATCTACCTGAAATCTTCCCATTTTTATAAGCAATTCCAGCATCTTCCCTTGCCCCCACATACTCGGATAGACCCACTCCAACAACCGCATCTCCCCCAGCAATTTTTGGAAGCCAGTTTTCTTTCTGTACATCACTCCCGCCTAGCTTCAAAGCAATTGGTGCCATGACGTATGCCCCTGCATACGGAGAAGGTGCTGTCCCGGCGCCTAATGCTCCAGCTACAACTGCAGCAAAAAGAGTATCTAATTCCAGTCCTCCATATTGTTCAGGAACCATCAGTCCGCTAATTCCTAAACCAACCAATCCTTGATGAATTTCTTCAGCCTTTTCTTGATCTCCATCTGCAACTGCCTTGATGGTATCCAGAGAAGCATTTGATTCTAAATATTTATTAATACTCTCTTCTAAACTCTTTTGTTCTTCTGATAATCCGAAATACATATTAAGCTCCTTGTACTTTTGGTTCTTTAGGCATGCCTAAACCACGTTCACTGATAATATTCTTTTGAATCTGACTGGTTCCTCCTCCAATGATGAGTCCCAGAAAATACATATAAGACATTTGCCATGCCCCTTTGTCTCTTAGGTTAGGACTGTCTTCGTAAAGAGTTCCAAATTCACCCATTGCATCTATTGCCAAACCTTCCAGGTCGTGTCTTAACTCCGTACCTTGAAGTTTGGTAATGAACTTCGCCATAGTAGTATCTTGATCTTTGTTTATTTGACTTGACAGTATTCTTAAGGCGTTCGATTGTTGGGCTATTATTCTTCCTTGAATCTTTAGCAGTCTGTCTCTGAATACAGGCTTGTCTATTACTCTATCTCCATCGATAGTTTCTCCTTTCATCAGATTAACCAATGAATTGAATCTATTCATGGTTGCATTTGGATCGGCCAAAGAACCTCTTTCATGTCCTAAAGTAGAGTTGGCTACTTTCCAGCCTTCCCCTCTTTGTCCAATAATATTTGCTGCAGGAATACGAACATCTGTAAGGAATAATTCATTAAAATCTGAATCACCCGTCATTTGTTTGATAGGTCTCCTGTCTATACCGGGAGTATCCATTGGCATCAAGAGATAACTTATACCTTGGTGCTTTGGTGCATCGGGCTCTGTTCTAACAAGAATAAAACACATCTGAGATAGGTGTGCAGTACTTGTCCATATTTTCTGACCGTTTATTACCCACTCATCGCCATCAAGCTCTCCTTTTGTTTGAAGACTTGCCAAATCACTGCCTGAATTAGGTTCTGAATATCCTTGGCACCAAATCATTTCCCCTCTAAGAGTAGGGCGAACGTATGCTTGTTTTTGCTCTTCGGTTCCAAGCTCCAAAATTGTGGGAACTAGCATTTGAATACCTTGCCCGCCAAGAGGTTTAGGTATGGAAGATTTTGCAAATTCTTCTGCAATTATTCTTAGTTTGATGATGTCCATATCCCCACCATACCCACCGTATTCTTTGGGAATTGATCTAGCAAAAAAGCCATTATCAATAAGTTTTTGCTGCCAAGCGACTCTGCTTTCGCTTCTTACCGGTCCAGTGAGTTGCACATCTTCATTTTCTTCAATGAAGGCTATAACTTCATTTCTAAACTCGTTGTATTCAGGTCCATATTCAAGATCCATGGTTATCTCCAGATTTAAAATGTAAGGATAAATTAAGTGGTAATATTGTAGTATAAATATTACCGATAGGGAACTTCAAAAGAGTCTCCAATCAATATAAATTTGGAAAAATTATTTTTCTTTCTTCAGGATAATCTTCAAAATTTTCTTCGTACCATTTATGGTTTGATAATGCTCTTGGGAATAAATTAGCAAAGGTCCATAGAAAAAATAGCAGACCAGCTAAATTCCAAGTCATAATTGCCCAGCCCAGCCATTCTATTATTTCTCCAAAGTAATTTGGACTACTAACCTTATTGAAAAGAAAACCATGAGGAATGTGATAACCGTCTCCGTGACTTTTTCTTAAACTCATTAGAATATTATCAGAACGAATATTGATGTACATTCCAACAAAGAACATACATAGACCAAGAATAAATGGAAAGCTATATAGCCAATTCATGTCGTAAGTTGTTATGTGAATTATCCAGAGTGCTTGAATAGAGGCATTAATTACATTAAAAATAAAACCCATGATTACAACGATCAATGACATTCTTTTATATTTTATTTGAGCCCTGAAAGGCCATATAAAAATTCTATGAGTGTAATGCAAAAGCCATATGCCAATAAATATAGCAGAAACCAACCCCATTGATATTTCTAATAAAAATACAAACACCAGCATCACTAAGACTGTAGGAGACTCCATCAAGATCCACCCTAGTCTAGATGGAATATCTCTTCCCCAGCTTGAAGTAGTGAAGCGACCGTAAGGCGCATTTTTAAAAAATAAAATAAAAAAGGCTAGAAGGGCTATGCCAGCCCAGAAGAGAAGAAATTGATTTGTAAAATCCATAGAATTATCTTTTGATGGCTTAAGTTTAAGGCATCTTAGATAATTCTTACATTATTATTAAAAATTAAATCCCAGAACCAAAGCCAAAGATATTGTAAATAAAGTACCAGTTAATACTATGTACATAGATGATATTAGTCTGTCTAACCACATATCGTTCATATTAGCTTCTATACTCATAGCTCCAAGTTTTCTTATAGCCATTGGTTGCCTGGAAGGCCTATTTTTCTTATATAAATCATTCATACTGTATAAATATACAGTAGTTTTTAAATAAGTCAATGTACTTAATATTCAAAATTAAATACTTTGTATATAGAATGATTACTAACTAATCTAATAGTGGAGAATTTCATGATGGCAGTTAAACGTTCGTTGATATTTATAGTCTTATTTGCTGTTCTTATTTCATTGTTTTTTTATTTTGGTGCTTTCTCTACAAAAGAAGACACTACAGACTTTTCTCTTAAGAAGTATTCTGAAAGAGAATCTAGCCCAGATTTTAATATTAATAAAAATGCTTATTTTGGAGATTTGCATGTGCATACTAAATATTCTTTCGATGCATTCATATTTGGGACAACAGCCTCTCCAGATGATGCTTATAGATATGCCAAAGGAAGCTCCATAAAACATCCTTTGGGCTTTGATATGCAATTGGAGCAGCCGCTAGATTTTTATGCCGTTACTGATCATGCGACCTTCTTAGGAATGTTGCCTGCTTTTGCAGATACTTCAACAACTGTTTCAAAGAGAGACTTCGCAAAAAAAATTCATAATTTAAATTCATCTGAAAACTTAACAGTAGAGTCCTCGGCTGAGAGATCTAGTCTTTTTAGAACGTTTATATTTTCTGATATGTTTCAGTTGTCCTCAAATCCTTTTAATATTTTATTTGCTTATCTTCAGGATAATAAACTTATGGCTGTTCGAGGCTTTGACAAAGAAACGCACAGATCTGCTTGGGCTGACATTGCTCATAGCGCAGAACGACATAATGATCCCGGAAACTTCACAACATTTATTGCTTATGAATACACTGCAAGTTCATTTGGACAAGGCAACCTTCATAGAAATGTAATATTTGAAAGTAGCGAAGCTCCAATTCAACCTTTTTCCTTTGGCGACTCCTCAAACCCTGAAGATCTATGGACTTGGATGGACAATTTAAGAGAAGAAGGAGTAGAGAGTTTGGCCATACCTCACAACTCAAATGGTTCAAATGGTCAAATGTTCAAATTGGTAGATTGGGCCGGGAGTCCATTAACTGAAGGGGCTTCTGATCAAAGAATGAGAAATGAACCTTTGGTTGAGATTACTCAGGTGAAAGGAACTTCAGATACTCATCCTTTATTATCGCCTGCTGATGAATGGGCTGATTTTGAAATAGCCGATCTTAGAGTAGCCTCACCTTTTTATAGTAAACCTGAAGGTAGTTATGTTCGTGATGCCTTGCTTAGAGGGTTAATGCTAGAAACGGAATACAGTTTCAATCCGTACGAGTTTGGTTTAATTGGATCCAGTGATACTCATACAGGAGCAATTTCAGATGACGAATCTAACTATCATTCTAAAGTAGGTATTATCGATGGAAATTCTATTCTAAGAGGATCGTCTCCTATGAAAGAGCAAGATAAGAATCTTATTCAACCTCCAGATGGAATCATATCTAGTGGCGGTGTGGAAGTGGATGGTAAAAATTACATAGCTACTAACTTTACTCAATGGGGAGCCTCAGGTCTAGCTGCCGTTTGGGCGGAAGAAAATACTAGAGAAGCTATTTATAGTGCATTCAGAAGAAAGGAAACTTTTGCAACTACAGGAAGTAGGATTAAGGTTAGATTTTTTGCAGGCTATGATTTAAAAGATTCACTATTATCAGATCAAGATGCTTTAACAACAGCATACAAAAGTGGAATTCCAATGGGTTCTCAGTTGATTGAAAATAATGGGAAAACGCCAGCATTTTTTGTCTGGGCTATAAGAGACAGCAAAAGGTCGCCCTTAGACAGACTTCAAGTGATCAAAGGGTGGGTTGATGCATCAGGAAAGCCCTCAGAAAAAGTTTTTGATGTTGCATGTTCGAATGGTGCATCGGTTGATCCAGTAACACACAGATGTCCTTACAATGGAGCCAAAGTTAACCTACAAGATTGCTCAGTATCCAAAGGAGTTGGCTCAAATGAACTAAAAACACTATGGAAGGATCCTGAATTTAATCCTGATACTAAATCATTTTATTATGTAAGAGTCTTAGAAAACCCATCTTGTCGATGGTCAACGTGGGATGCTATAAAATCAGGCAACAAACCCAGATCGGATATTCAAAGTACTATTCAAGAAAGAGCATGGTCATCTCCAATTTGGTACATACCACCTCAAGCAGCTCAAATGAACAATATAATTCCGGCAGATATGTGACATTAAATTCTTGGTAGACTGAATACGAAGATAGAACTATTATCTTTGTATTGATTTGCATTTAAGGGAGAAAATGATGAGTTTAAAATTTAAGTTTCTAGGTTCAATTTTATTGCTTTTAGGACTTTGGGGTTGTACGTCCGGTGATGATATTGTTGACTATTCGCAAGACCTGGAAATATTAGATCCTGTGCCTGGCTCCACGCCAGGTTTCAATGAGGACAGGAATGTTTATTTTGGTGATTTGCATGTTCATACGAAACATTCTTTTGATGCCTATATTTTTGGAACAACAGCTACACCTGACGATGCCTACGATTATGCCAAGGGCGGAAGCATTAAACACGCTCTGGGTTATGACATGCAACTTAGAGAGCCATTAGACTTTTATGCGGTTACGGATCACGGGTTTTTATTAGG
>Ga0209830_10002177_pt1 | contig 16021 bp, 12 predicted proteins | sample ArcticOcean_MG_C_12_FD_187439 | JGI IMG/M metagenome (GOLD analysis project Ga0209830, IMG submission 187439) | Marine microbial communities from western Arctic Ocean - ArcticOcean_MG_CB8_130 (SPAdes) (version 2) | ecosystem: Environmental > Aquatic > Marine > Oceanic | place: Arctic Ocean...
TCTTGGCGCACCTTCGGCACCTTTACCAAGACTTGCAATTACACCCAAATGTCCACCATGTATTCCATGATAAGCTTCTCTTAATGCATTAAATTGAGATCTGCTTGCTCTTTCATCGATATAGACAGCCATTTCAAATTGTCCTTTCAATAGATTACCTGGGGCATTTAACCACATTGCTACCCTTAGTCCACTTACATCAACGGTACCAACATGTCCTTTTTCAATATCCCATCCAAGAACTGCCTTACAAAATCCTTCTGTTGGATCAAGTAAAAGTAGACACGGGCAAATTGTTTCACACGTACAACTCTCAAAATATGAACCCCTAAGATACATAGTATGATCAGCTAATGCTGCATCAGCATCTTTAGCTTTAAATAATGCACCTACAACTGGAGTTGCGGCAGCTACCGTAGCTAGTCCCTTCATAAATCCTCTACGAGAATCAGAAATCTTAGACATTATTCCTTTATCTGATTTTATTTCTTTCATTTTAACCCCTTGTAAATTTATTCTTACTTTTGTATTTTTTTAAAACATAACCGACGCTAATTTTTTTTATATATATTAGCAAACGATAATATAACTAAACCTCATACAGTTATTCATTATATATTTTTTTTGTACCATTTCCTCTTTTTAATTTATCTTTTTCAATTAAATGTTTGTGCATTTTACTTAAGTAGCAGTATAATGGTTACTATTATTGATAATAATGCCAAACGGGGGGCTAATGAAAAATTTCAAAATAATGTCTGTCTTAATGTTAACTGCTGTCCTTACAGCTTGCGGTGGTGGTACGGGTACTCCTCCAAGTGAATATACAGCAAAAATTTATCCAATAGAAAATGATTACGATCGTTTTGAAACTGTTGGGCCATTTTCATCAAGAGATGAGTGTACAGCTAAAGCACAAGAGATGAATGCTGCTGCATATTCGTGTGATCCAAAGACAAACTAAGTAAACATAATACATAAATCGTTATTCAGACATAACGGTTTATGTATTTTCTAAAAGTTAATTATAAAATCTTGTGCGATCTCGTAAACCTTCATACTAATATTACCAGCTTTCCCATCATTGATGATATTGTCATCAACCTTCACAATTGGAACTACTGAGTTAGTAGAACTAGAGCACCAGACCTCATCTGCATTAATTAAATCTGATTGATAAATATCAGACTCAATGACTTTTAAATTATTTTGATTAAGAAGCTTAATCAACAAACCCCTGGTGACTCCCGGCAATAGCTCATTGCTAAGTTTTGGAGTATAAATAATTTCATCTTTTACTATAAAAACATTGCTTGTAGATCCTTCGGTTAATTTTTTATTCCTTATCAAAAGGGTTTCATAAGATCCATTATTAGATGCATAATTTTTTAATAAAACATTACCTAGTAATGAGATGCTTTTTATATTTGATTTCATCCACCTAAAATCATCTTGAATAGTTGCCTGGAAACCTCTTCTGATTAAGTCTTCAGAAAATGCAGGATAGTCCTCACACATTAGTAAAATCGTAGGCTCAATATTTTCTGAGTATATATGATTTCTAGAGTTCTGAACTCCTCTTGTTATATGCAAATATATAAAGAAAGTATTTTTTGTATTTTTTTTAATTAACGCATTAATTACCTTATCAAGATCTTTAATTTCATTCATCTGAATTAGATTTAAACTATTTTTTAAGCGTTTTAAGTGCTCGTCTAATAAGAAAATTTTTTTATTAAAAACAGGTATTAACTCATACACTCCGTCACCAAACAAAAACCCTCTATCCATTATTGAAATTTGAGCTTTTGATCTTGGCGAAAAAGTACCATTTAGATAAATTTCATCCATGGCTAAAAGTATCTATATAGAGAGTCTAAAGTTCGCCTGTAAAGATTGCCCTCTTTGATTGACTCCATTGCAAACAATTTATAGGTAGTAACTATCTTGCCTTCTAACTCAATGATCATATAACCAACGGCTTCATTCTGATTAACTGGAGCACTAAGATTCTGATCTATAACAAATTTTTTCTTAATATTTTTAATTTGTCTGCGGGGAACAGAAATATATGTATCATCTATAACTCCAAGACTTATATTATTTTTATCACCATTAAATACTCTGGCCTGGATTAACTCCTGGTTACTTGAAAATATTTTATGCGTCTCATAGAATCTAAAGCCATATTCTAGTAAAGCCTTCGATGCCTTTGTTCTCTGATCAGGGGACTTAGCTCCAAGAACCACAGATATCAATCTCCTTGATCCACGTTTTGCTGAAGCAACTAAACAATACCCAGCCTTCCTAGTAAAACCTGTTTTTATTCCATCAACTGAATCATCTAAGTATAAAAGCTTGTTTCTGGAATACTGTTTTATTTTATTAAAAACATATTCTCTCTGAGAATATAGTTTATATTCTTTAGGGAAATCTTTTATTAAAGCTCTTGATAACAATGATACATCCCTCGCGGTCGTATACAGATCCTCATTAGGAAGGCCTGTTGAGTTTGCATAGTTTGTATTGGTCATTCCCAGGCTATCTCCCATTTGATTCATATAAATTGCAAAAGTCTCCTCGTTGCCAGATATATGTTCAGCCATTGCTACACTAGCATCATTACCAGAAGAAGTAATAATTCCATGTAATAAGTCATCAATTTTAACTTTTTTACCAACTTCTATAAACATTTTAGAGCCGCCTGTTTTCCAAGCATTCTTACTAACTAATACTTCGTCTTGTAAATCTAATGTTTTATTCTGAAGTTCCGTGAAAGCAAGATATGATGTCATAATTTTGGTAATGCTTGCAGGTGGTAATACTAGATCTGGATTCTTGGCAGCTATAACCATCCCACTATCGTAATCTATTAGGATATATGAGCCCACGTCAGGATTAGGAGCTTTGGGTATTGGAGCAGAAAAAACCTGAGTGCTCAATAAGACCATTGACACTAGCAAGAAATTAAAAAATGTGTTTTTATTTTTCAAAATTTTCATAAATAATTACATAATCATATCATAAATTATGATTTTCTAACTCTGATTTATGTTTCTTAATCTGATTACTTAAAGAGTACACTGCTAACGCATATAGCCTACTACGGTTATACCTGGTAATGACATAGAAATTTTTGTGAGCAAAACTGTAAACCTTGCCTTCCTGTTCCTCTCTTCCAATAACAGATAACAGGGTGTTATTGGTAATAGCTTCGTCTGAATATAATTTATTATTCATAAATATCTTATAAGGAGTCTTAGGTTTATAGGTTTTCTTGGACTCATTTTCTACATATTTTTTGTTAGAATTTTCATATATTAAATTACTCATTATAAGCTGATTACTTTTCCAGCCATTTTTCTTAAAATAATTAGCAACACTGCCGATAACATCTTCATTCGAGTTCCATAGATCAACTACATTGTCTCCATTAAAATCAATAGCATAATGTCTATAGCTACTAGATATAAACTGGGGTTTGCCCAAAGCTCCAGCATAGGAACCCTTGATATTTCTTGGGTCTAATTTATTTTCTCTACACATTAATAAAAAATTTATCAGCTCATCTCTATAAAATTTTGCTCGTCTTCCTTTATTTGGTCCTAGAGACAGAGATGCCAAGGTATCAAATGTTTTAAAAGTTCCAGTCCGTGACCCATACTTGCTTTCTATTCCTATGATCGCAATAATAATTTCTGAAGGTACCCCGAATTTTTTTTCTGCCTTAAGCAAAGCATCTCTATTTTGATTCCAAAAAATAATTCCTTTCTCTATATTTTTTTTAGTAACAAATAGTCTCTTATAGTTAGTGCATTTTTTGTCATTAGCTTTGCAACCATTCCACATCAGGGTTCTTTCTGGGGCCTTTTTAAAATATTTTTTTATGCGTGGTTCTGCTTTAACTTCATTAAATAAAAGCCTAAGGTGTTCTTTGCTATAAGAATGCTTGGAATGCATAAAATTAATAAAATCATTTACTTTATATTCGTCATAACCTGCCATTGCAGTATTAGATAAAACTAGAAAAAGTAGTAATTTTTTAATCATTTTCTTAAGATCCTTTGATGTGATTTAATTGACATTATTATCCCCAGTGTAGCAAACAATGTAACCATGGAAGTGCCCCCGTAACTCATGAATGGCAATGGAGCTCCTACAACAGGTAAAAATCCAATAACCATACCCACATTAACCAATACATACAAAAATATAGTCAAACTAAGGGTCCCAGTTAAAATTCTACCAAAATTATCTGTGGATTTTATTGAAATACTTAATCCCCTTAATGCAATAAAAAGATATAACGACATTAATATAATAACACCTAAATATCCAAATTCTTCTCCAAAAGCAGTAAATATAAAATCAGTTGAATGCTCGGGCACAAAACCTAATTTTGATTGTGTTCCATTAAAAAACCCTTTACCAAAAAAACCACCAGAACCAAGTGCTATCTTAGATTGCATCAAGTGATAACCTGATCCCAAAGGATCACTTTCTGGATTAAAAAATGTTAGTATCCTTTGTTTTTGATATTGATGCATGTTAATCCATAAGATCGGGAGAAGTGATGCCGCTGAAATAATGCTGCCTAAAAAAAATTTAAACGACATACCTGCAAGTAATATAGTAATAGCTCCTGACATACCTATCAATAGCGCAGTACCTAAGTCTGGTTGTTTCATAATCATAACCACTGGAACTAAAACTATTAATATAGCCACAAAGATATATGAGATCTTTGGAGGCAGAGGTTTGTCTGCATAAAAAGTAGCTAACATTAAAGGCACTAGTATTTTCATCAATTCTGATGGCTGAAATCTTATAAAATATAAATCAAGCCATCTGTCTGCGCTATTACCAACGCCAAAAATAAGCACGAGACCAAGTAATAATAATGTAAATATATATAATATTGGTGCAAATAATTTTAAATTATCAGGATTAACCTGTGCAATAAAAATCATTGCAATTATTCCTATAGTAATTCTAGTTAATTGTTTAATAACTAAATCTAGATTCCCAGATGAACTGCTAAATATTGTAACTAATCCCAGTATCGTGATTATTATAATTGGTATAACAAGTTTGGCATCAATATATAATAAAGCTGAGAGCCCTGAAAAAGGTTTTCTTCTACCACCTATATAATCACTCATACATTGATACCGATGTTGGCTTATTATCCATATAATATTCTATTATATCTCTTGCTATTGGAGCCGCAGTTGACGAACCTCCGCCTCCATTTTCCACTACTACTGTAACAACAATCTCAGGTGACTCAAAAGGGGCGTAGCTTATAAATAACGCATGATCCTGTAGTCTCTTTGTGCCAGTCTTGCCTTTATCTAGATTGTAAACCTGTGCAGTACCAGTTTTCCCTGCAAATTCTATATTTTTTACCTTTTTTAGTCTCGAGGCAGTTCCGACTCCTCTATCATTTACAACACGCCACATTGCTTTCTTTACAATATCAAGATGATGAGAGTCTTTTACCTGTGTAGAAAACTTATTATTCTCATAATCATATATTGATAATTCACTAGTTTTGTTATTCTTATCACCAAATAAGAAATGAGGAGTATAAGTATTCCCATCTTTAGCTAAACTAGCGGTGGCTAATGTTAGCTGCATAGGAGTAGCAAGAAAATATCCCTGGCCTATACCTACATTTAGTGTTTCTCCGGGGTACCATGGTTCTTGTTTAGCTTTGGATTTCCATTTTCTATCAGGGACTAGTCCTGTTTTTTCACCATACAAATCTATATATGTCTTTTGACCAAATCCATATTTATACAAATGTTCACTTATTAAATCTATTCCTGTTAATTGAGCAACCCTGTAAAAAAAAACATCGCAAGATTGTGTGAGTGCATAAGATAAGTTTGCATTTCCATGACCTTCTTTATTCCAGCAGCGAAACGGTCTACTATGGTTATCAAGCTCATAAGCACCATCACAATTAACAAGTTTGTTCTCATCAATAATTCCCTGTTCTAAAGCAATCATTCCAATAAATGGTTTCAATGTAGAGCCAGGTGGATATTGGCCAGAGGTTACTCTGTTGATTAAAGGCTTTCTTATATCATTTAGTAAGGTTGAATACTGTTTGGTAGATATTGACTTTGTAAAAAGATTTATATCATATCCCGGAAAACTTACAAATGCTAAAATATCACCATTATTTGGATTCATTACTATGACTGCGCCCTCCTTCTCTTTTACTCTTTCATAAATAAAGTTCTGAAGATCCAGGTCAATTGTTAAAACGATATCTTTCCCTCGGATAGATTCTCTTTTTTCCAAGACTCTTATTACCTCTCCCCTTGCATCAGTCTCTAATTTCTCAAAACCAGGCTGACCTGACAGTATATTTTGATAAAACCTTTCTACCCCAAGCTTACCTATTTCTGTCATACCTTCATGTATTTTCACAACAGATGACTCTATATCAGTATCCGAAACTTTCCCAACATAACCCATAACATGAGCAATGGCTTCTGGAGACATATATCTTCTTTTGGATTTAGGTGACAATTCTATTATTGGGAGAATATACTTATCCACTGCAATTTTAGAATAGCCATCTAACGTTATATCTTCAATAATTGTAATGTCTTTTAGTCTTCTATTTTTATATTGATTATTTATGCTTTTAGTCATATTTTTGTCTAGATTTACTAATTTCCCAAGCTTATCTAAGAAATCTTTTTTGTCACTTATAAGCTCTTTTTTTACGACAAGATTAAAAGTACTTATATTGTCAGCTAGAATATTACCTTTTCTATCATAGATAATTCCGCGTGTTGCTTGTATTGGTCTGATTTTAATTCTATTAGAGTCTGACTTTACTGAATAATATTCATGGTTAGAAACCTGAACCTTATAAAGTTTGGTTGCATAAACGAGAAATAATGAAATTACGATAACGATGGCAATTAAAGCTCTAGCTTTATAAGATCTCCTCTCATCACTAGAGTCACTTAACCGGTCCCAGCTATATTTTTCTTCAATATGCTTGCGTTTTCTGATAGAGTCTCTTCGAGATTTCGTTTTCATTATATGATTATATGAAGACTTCTACTAAAAGATATATATAAATTACATTTTCAATTCAAAATATATAGAAAAAGTACTTATATGAAACAAGGAGACTGAATGTTTAATTTAGAATTAATACCACTTTACCTGGGGATTCTAGGCTTATTAACCGCATATTTGTTATATAAATTTATCCTTACTTTCCCTGCAGGCGAAGGTAAAATTATTGAAATTGCCGATGAAATTCATCTTGGGGCAATGACTTTTATAAAAAAAGAGTACTCTGTATTATTCTTTTTTGCTTTATTTCTAACAGTTGGAGTATATGTGGGACTAGGGCCAGAAAGTACATTAGCATTCATAATTGGAGCTCTCTGCTCATCTGCCACAGGTTTTATTGGAATGTATACTTCTACTAAAGCAAATGTAAGGACAACTAATGCTGCTAATAAATTTGGTATATCTGAAAGTCTAACAATTGCATTCTTTGGTGGCTCAATAATGGGGCTTACTGTTGCCGCTATGGGCTTGCTTGGCTTAGGCGTACTATATTTCTTATATGGTAGTGACCCGGAAACAACTTCTGTGATTCATGGTTTTGGAATGGGTGCATCAGTTGTTGCTCTATTCTCAAGAGTTGGTGGAGGAATTTTCACTAAATGCGCTGATGTCGGTGCTGACTTAGTTGGTAAAGTAGAGGCAGGCATACCGGAAGATGATCCACGTAACCCAGGAGTAATAGCAGATAATGTTGGTGACAATGTTGGTGACGTTGCTGGAATGGGTTCTGATATATTTGAATCGTACTGCGGTTCTATAATTGCTTCTATAGCTATAGCATCAACAATAAGTTTAACTTTGCTTGATAATCTTGGCTCACGAGAATCATTAATGTTTCTACCCTTAGCTCTAGCTTCTCTTGGTTTATTATGCTCAATAGCTGGTATATTCATTGTAAAATATTTAGCTAAAACAACATCAACTGAAAAAATTAGTGGGGCATTACGCGGAGGAACATTCTCAGCTGCTGTAATATTTGTAATCTTTTCATATTATGTAATAGGCTACTTGGGATTAAATCCAGATATCTGGTTTGCTGTTTTAGCGGGTACTGTTGGTGGTGTTGTTATAGGTCTTGTAACTGAATACTACACTGGTGGTGCACCTGTTAGAAAAATTGCTGGGCAAGGTAAAACTGGACCGGCAACTCTTATTACAACTGGGTTAGCTATAGGGTTAGAATCTGTAGTTATTCCTATTATTTCTATAGCTATAATCATTTATATTGCTAATGCATATGCTGATCTATATGGCGTAGGAATTGCAGCTGTTGGTATGTTAGCAACAGTAGGTATTACTATGGCTATTGATGCGTATGGTCCTGTAGCTGATAATGCTGGTGGTATAGCAGAAATGGCTGGTCTTGGAGAAGAAACAAGAAAAATTACTGATAGCTTAGACGAGGTTGGAAATACTACGGCTGCTATAGGCAAAGGTTTTGCTATTGGAGCAGCTGCATTAGCTGCCCTCGCAATCATCACAGCTTTTGTCCAAGAAGTTAATCATACTCATATATCTCAAGGTAGAGCTGAAGTTCAGCTATTACTAACAGATACAAATGTACTTATAGGTTTATTTATAGGAGGAATGATTCCTTTCTTAGTAGCTTCTTTAACAATCACTGCAGTTGGAGATGCTGCGTCTGAAATGATTAATGAAATAAGACGTCAATTCAGAGAAATACCTGGATTACTAGAAGGAACAGCTAAACCTGAAAACGGTAAATGCATAGAAATTGCAACAACAGCTGCACTAAAGAAAATGGTGTTGCCTGGAGCAATTGCGGTCTTTTCTCCTGTAATAATAGGGCTTGGTTTTGGTGCTGAAATGTTAGGAGGTCTTCTTGGTGGAGGGCTACTTAGTTGCGTTTTACTGGCACTAACAATGTCAAATGCTGGTGGTGCATGGGATAATGCAAAGAAATACGTTGAGCAAGGTAATCTTGGCGGAAAAGGATCTGATGTACATACAGCTGCCGTTGTAGGTGACACTGTTGGCGACCCTTTAAAAGATACATCTGGACCTTCAATGAACATATTAATTAATGTTATGGCGATTGTTAGTTTAGTAATTGCGCCATTGCTATAAACACAGGAGAAAATTATGAATATACTATTTCTAGGAGCGCCTGGTTGTGGTAAAGGTACTCAGTCAAAAATTATTATAAAAGAATTTGGTATTCCTCAAATATCAACAGGTGATCTTTTAAGAGAAGAAATAAAAGGGGGCTCAAGTCTTGGCAAAGAGATTCAAGATATAATGTCTACCGGAAAATTTGTCAGTGACGATTTAGTTTTATCATTAGTTTCTAAGAAACTTGGGCAAGATGAATGTAAAGATGGTTTTATCCTTGATGGCTATCCTAGAAATATTTCCCAAGCAAAAAGCTTAGACGAGCTATTTGTCGCTAAAAATATTTTACTAGAATATGTTTTTTTAATAGACGTTCCTTTTGAAACTCTGATTGAAAGATGTACGGGAAGATTATTATGTAATAGTTGTGGATATATTGGAAATATGGATAGAGGAGAAAATATTGATTCTTCTTGTCCAAAATGTGACACAGGAAAACTTTATCAACGAGAAGATGATAAAGAAGAAACTGTGAAAAATAGACTAGATGTCTATCAAGAGCAGACTGCTCCAATAATAGAATTTTATCAAAAGAAAAATATACTACATAAATTGATTGGCGGTAATGATCCTGCCATTCTATCTAGAAAAATATTAGAAATAATAAAATCTTAATTACAAGACGAGTCTGATAACTCTCTCTATTTTACTTTGGATTTCATGATATAATCACGGATATCATGAAAAAAGTGTTTCTAAAGAAAGCAAAAACCGTAGTCTTAACAGCTATTTTATGTATTATTACGGGTAATACAAATGCATCGATATTCTCAGATATTTCTCTTCCAGACCAAGAAATTTTAGAGTTTTTAGAAACTGGGCCCAGCTGGCTTCCCAAGCCTTACAGGGCACCTATCAAACAAGGCACTCTAATTGAAAATGAAAATCTTCAGAAACTTGTTCCTGGTTTAAGTAAGGAACAAGTAAAATTCTTACTAGGAACTCCTGCAATAATTGATGTATTCCATACGGAGCGTTGGGACTATATATATTACGAGAGAAATAAAGGCGTATTTTTGGAACCAAAAAGAATAACAGTCCTATTTAAAAATGAAAAAGTTGCTGCAATATATGACCAGCATAAAATTATTAAAAAGATGGGTGAGGACGTAAATAATTCCTATCAAGATGCTCCTGTAAAAGAAGTGACGTTAAAGAAAAATAATTCATATAAAGAAATAATTATAGCAAAAAGAGATGATTACCTTACTGCGACCTTAAAGAATAAGTTGCCCGTATGCATAGATAATCAATTTGAAAACTATTTAACACAAAAAACTCTATTTGACGCTGATGAAGAAACTCTAGAAGTGAGATCAGATGATCAGAATCAGGATGAAGCAGGTATTTTTTATGCTAATGGTAATGTTGAAATTGAAAGATCAAGTGATTTAGTCAAATCTAATAAAGCAAATTTTAATGCAGATACAGGAGTGTTAACTGCAGAAGGAAATGTTAAATATCTTACAAAAGATTTAACTTTGTATGCTAATAAAGGTGGTTATAATAGCCAAAATGATACTGTTAATTTTTCAGATACAACCTATCACTTCCCTGACCAAGAAAGACCGGGGAGCGGCAAAGCTGATAATATATTTATAGATGACGCTGGAATTATATACCTAACTCCAAGCAGCTATACGACCTGTGCGCTAGATGATCCTGACTGGGAAATAACTTCTTCAAAGACTATTTTATATCGTGATGAAGACAGAGGGCATGCTTATAATATATTTTTAAAGTACAAGGATGTCCCTATTCTTTATTCTCCATTTTTCAGCTTTCCTTTAAGCAAAGATCGTCATAGTGGGTTCTTATTTCCAAGCTTTGGAAGTTCTGGTGAAAGTGGTACTGTTATTTCAACACCTTATTATTTTAATCTTGCTGAAAATATGGATGTAACTCTCACGCCAACAAATTATTCTGGCAGAGGGCAAATGTTTGAAACTGAATTTAGATATAGATCCAAAAATAGTTCTAGTGAGTTTGAACTAGCTAATATGGGTAAAGATGATATTACTGGAAATAATAGACATGCATATTTTTTCCGAGACAATAGACTTTTAAAAAATAATTTAAAACTGAGTAATAATATTGGGGGATGGGAAGGGACTCTTATATCATCAAATATTAATATTGGTGGTACATCAGATTTAACATACTTTGATGATTTTGGTAATACGGTTTCTAGGGTTGGAAGAACACATATTAAAAGACAAGCAGAAATAAATAGAACAGATTTTAAATCATTTGGATATTTAAATACATCTATTAGGACTACAGATTATCAACTTGCCAAAACAGGCTTGACTGAACAATATAGTGTTTTACCTCAAGCTAGAGTTAAGTTTTATACTTATGAAAAAAATAAAGAATTGAAATATAACTTTGACGGAGAAATATCTATCTTTAGTCATACCTATTCTCATAAGGCTGATGGAACAAGAATAAGTCTATACCCATCTGTTGAGTATCCTTTTAAAAATCCAGGCTGGGAACTAACACCAAAAGTAGGTTTAAAACATAGAAGTTATAGTTTATCTAATAATACCAATAATAGTATTAGTCAGACCACTCCAATATTAAGCCTTAGAGGCAAAATGATATTTGATAGAATGTCAGGGAAAAATATACTTCAGACTCTTGAACCAGAAATGTTCCTGTTATATGTTCCGGCACCCAACCAGGATGATATTCCTATATTTGATGCTGGAGAAAATGATTTGAGATATAATCTATTTTCAGAAAATAAATTTTATGGAGAAGATAGGTTAAATGATGCAAGACAACTTACTTTAGCATTGAGTTCAAGCATGGTAGATACAAATAGTGGCAACGAAATATTAAGGGCTACAATAGGACAAATTTTCTATTTAGATGACAGGTCAGTGCATCTCACTAACAGCACAACAAATAGTTCAAGCTCATCTAATATAATGGGTTTAGTTAATGCGAGGTTCTCTGATTATTGGAAACTGAGTGGTTATACAGAGTATAATCCGCATAAAGACTATGGTGAGAAAAATCAGATTAGACTATCATATAAGAGACCTTATGGTAAACAAAATCAAATATTTAATACTAGCTATAGGTTTTCCAGAGGTGTGCAAGAAGAGGTTGATTTTTCTGCAGTCATACCCTTTAACAATAGATTATCACTTGTAGGAAAAATTAATTATTCATTCAATAATAAAAGAAGTAATCAAGAAGGTACCTTAGAAAAAATGATTGGTATTGAGTATGAGAGTTGTTGTTATGGAATTAAATTTGTTGTTCGGGATTACTGGACTGGAACTAAGATAGATAATGCATTTTATGTTGAATTCTTACCTAAAGGCATAGCTACTTCAACTAATAAGACTGCAGAATTATTAAGAGAAGGAATACTTGGATATCAGGATACTTTTAATTACTAGATTATGAACATAATACTTAAATTTATATTAATAATAACGTTTTACAGCATACCGCATCTTGTTATGGCAGAAAGTTATGATGATAAAATAATGGCTATAGTAAATGATAAAGTTATTTTAAAGTCAGAAATCCAGCTTGCTATTAACTATCTTCCACTAGATACAATAGAAAAAGAATACATGAATCTTAGCGACGAAGAAGTAATAAAAAAAGTCTTAACAAGACTAATTGAAACTAGCCTCTTGATTCAAGCCGCTGATAGATTTGGAATAAATATTTCTGATATAGCTCTTGAAAAAAAACTCTCTGAGATTGCAAGATCAAAAAAAATGACTATGAATGAGTTAAGAAATAATATTATTAAACAAGGTCAAAACTATACTAACTATATTGAAGAGATAAAAAAACAAATGACTATTGAGACACTTTTTATATCTCAGTTCTATTCTAGAATGAATGTAACAGAGGAAGAAATTGAAAACTTTATCGAGAGAGAAAGAGTTAATCAGTATGGTAATTTTGAATATGATTTGATTGAATTTGTTATTCTTGATGAAGATAAATTATTAGATGCAGGTGATATAAATAATATATATGAAAATATTAAGCTAGAAGGTTTTATTAATACTCAAAATAAATACTCAAATATATCTATTGATGTAAAGACTTTAGGTATTGTTACTCATGATAAGTTACCTGATATATTCATAAAAGAAATTCATGGGGTAAGTGATGAAGAATATACAAAAGTTATTACCAGCTCTAAAGGCTACCATGTATTAAAAATTCTGGAATCAAAAAATAAAGCATCATCTTTTGTCAATGAGTATAAAGTAAGCCATATATTGTTAACGCCAGATGTAATGACATCAAATGATACTGTGCGTGAAAAATTAATTACAATGAGGAATGAAATAAAAGATATAGAGGATTTCAAAGTTTTTGCTAAAAAATATTCTGCTGATAAAGCTTCTGGTTTTAGAGGTGGTGATCTAGGGTACGTTAGAGAGAAATCATTAGTCCCAGCATTTGCAAGTAAACTAAAAACAACTCCTATGAAAAAAATAAGTGATCCATTTCAAAGCAGATTTGGCTGGCACATTCTATATATTGAAAATATTAGATCAATTGATGATACAAATACCATTGTAAGGAAAAATATTGCGCAAAGTATTAGGATAGATAAGGCTAAACGTGAACGCGATGACTGGGTTGCTAAACTTAAAGACCAGGCATACATTGAAATAAAGGAGTTTTAAATTGAAGTTAATTGGCGTAACTTTAGGTGAACCCGCAGGAATTGGACCAGACCTTGGTGTATTATTAGCTCAAAAGAATCTTAGTAAAAATATAATATTTATTGCAGATCCTGATTTATTAATAAACAGTGCAAAAATACTAAAGAAAAAAATAAACATCAATATTCTTGAAAAGATTTCATCAAAGACAAAATCAGGTGACAAGGTAATTAATGTTTTACCTATTATGCTGAATTATAAGAATACACCAGGGAAACTTAATCCAAAAAATTCTGCATACGTACTTGATACTATTAGAACAGCTGCAGAATTATGCATCTCTAATGAAATAAGTGCAATGGTAACTGGGCCAATAAGTAAGTCTGTTCTAAATAAAGGTGGTTATAAAATATCTGGACATACTGAGTTTTTAGCTGGTATTTGTAAAAGTAAATCTGTAATGATGCTGATGAATTCATATATGAGAATTGCATTACATACAACCCATGTTCCCCTTCAAGATGTAAAAAAATATATTACCAAAGACTTGTTGATTGAAACAATAAATATTATCAATGAAGATTTAAAAAATAAATTTAAAATTAAAAAACCTAAAATATTGGTAACAGGGTTAAACCCTCATGCCGGTGAAGATGGAATACTAGGTTCGCAAGATGATAATATTATTAAACCTGTAATAATAGAGATGCAAAAAAATAAAATACTCATAGATGGGCCAGTACCAGCTGATACAGCATTCCTAAAAAAGAACATAGAAGAATATGATATTATACTTACAATGTATCATGACCAGGGTTTACCAGTAATTAAGTTTAATAACTTCAAAAAGACAGTTAATGTAACTCTTGGATTACCAATAACAAGGGTATCAGTAGACCATGGAACAGCATTAGATTTAGTAGGGACTGGAAATATAGATACTTCGAGTTTCCTAGAAGCTATAAAAGTAGCAAAATCAATAAGTAATGCAAAAGCATAAAAAAAGGCTTGGTCAACATTTTTTACATGATAAAAATATTATCAATAAGATTATTAGCAATCTTGCAATAAATATAAAAGATAATTTTATAGAAATCGGTCCCGGGGAAGGCGCATTAACAACCCCTCTCTTAGAGGAAGTAGAAAGTATTATTCTTATAGAGAAAGATAGAGATTTGATACCAATTCTTGAAAATAAATATAATCATAGAAAGGTAAAAATTGTTAATCAAGATATACTCAAATGTGAACTCTCTAATTTAATAAAAGAAAATACACGCATAGTAGGCAATCTTCCATACAATATATCTACAGAAATAATTTTTAGGTTATTACCATTTGCAAAAGATATTAAAGATCTCCATTTCATGCTACAAAAGGAGGTGGTAGACAGGATAGTTGCAGCTCCGGGTACTAAAATTTATGGGAGATTAAGCGTAATGGCTCAAGTCTACTTTACTGTGAAAAAATTATTTAATATTTCTCCTAATGTATTTACTCCTAAGCCAAAAGTAGATTCAGCATATATAAGGTTAGTTCCAAAAGATTATATTTTTGATAGTCTTGAACATGAACAAAAATTTAAAGGTATCGTGAATACTGTTTTTTCTGCTCGAAGAAAAATGATAAAAACTTCACTAAAAGGGATTATTGATAGTCAGTCATTACAGACAATTTCAATTGAACCCAATTCTAGACCAGAAATATTGTCAGTTCAAAACTATATAGATATATCTAAAAATGTTTAAAAAGATATTTTTATATTTAATTATAATTTATTCATTAGGGAATTATTTTCAATTCTTTTCTTGGTATCTAGGTGATAGTCAAATGGTTATAGAAGATGCGTTTAGCTTATCTCTTAGCTCTTCATTACCAATGTTTCTTGCAATATTTTTAATACATATTTTCTATTATCCAAAAATAAATAAAGATCATGCTTCGGTTATATCTTTCCCTCCTATAATATTTTTATTTTTTACAAACCTTGGTTTTTTTATATCAACTCTCAATCTTTACTTCTTTAAATTATATAATGTTCCAGAATTTTTGAATATACTTCGTTCTTATGAAATTGGTTTATTATTAATAATTTCCTCATTAATTATCCTTATAATCTCAGTAAA
>Ga0209830_10002182_pt1 | contig 15990 bp, 8 predicted proteins | sample ArcticOcean_MG_C_12_FD_187439 | JGI IMG/M metagenome (GOLD analysis project Ga0209830, IMG submission 187439) | Marine microbial communities from western Arctic Ocean - ArcticOcean_MG_CB8_130 (SPAdes) (version 2) | ecosystem: Environmental > Aquatic > Marine > Oceanic | place: Arctic Ocean...
ACAATCCCCACATTTATGATGTTCATGACCCATGGTCGGTCTTCACCGCTATGTATTATAAGAGGATGAAGGTGTACCGCCAAGGTGGTTTTAATATACACGGTAAAAACGTGGAAGAACCTAAGAGCGCCTTTCCTCAGGGAAAGTGTCTATTTTTATAATCTGAACATCTATTAAATGTCTGGTGCATTGATACAATTGGTCTCTAAGGGTATACAAGATGTATATCTCACGAGTGATGAAGGACATTCATTTTTTCGTATGAAATTCACACGACATACAAATTTTTCCCAAACTCCAAAGTTTATCAGAACTATTAATTCGAATGATACTTCAATCACCATCCCTGTATTGGGAGATGTTATCAATGGTCTTTGGTTTGAATCTAGTGAAACAAGTAATACAAATATAGCATCAAATCTATTTTACAATTCTACATTGGATTTATACATCGGTGGTCAAAAGGTGGATTCACAACATTATGATTATTTTGCTGAAATATGGCCTAATTATCTCGCCGATACGTACAATAAATCCCAGGAACTTAACAATAAAGCATCAACATCGAATCAGACATTTGTACCTTTACACTTTTTTTTCTGTGATCATAAAGCATTTTTACCTCTCATAGCGTTACAGCATCACCAGGTTGAAATAAAGATAAATTTTGATGAAACGGCTATAGCAAATTGCACCGAGAATGAAAAGAAAGCTGAATTTTACGGGAACTACATTTACCTAGATAAAGAAGAACGAGAATCCCTTATAAGTCGAACACTAGATTTTGTAGTGACGCAAACACAACGACTGGAATTACCTCTCGAGAGTGTGACTGACAATACCACACAATCAGGTGGGTACAACAAACTCGATATTTCATCGTTTAATCACCCAGTAAAGTCTTTATTTTTTGGGTATGGTACGTCGACCTCGAACTTTGCAGGTGACCGTTTCTCATTTACCAATGCAGATTTATTAATCAACGGTGTATCTTTCCTTGAAAAAATGTCTCCAACGTATTTTCATACAGTACAAAACTATTACAAATCAAATTATGGACAGACTGAATTTGATATAGATAGTCATACAGGTGTATATACACGTTATTTTGTATATCATTTCTGTCTCAACGCATCCGATTATAATCCAAGTGGTTCGTGTAACTTTAGTCGTTTAGATGATGCAAAACTCATACTTCGTGGGGTTGAAAAGGGTGAATTGAGACCATCAAATCAAGATATGTATGTACATGCTGTAAATTACAACGTCCTCAGGATTAAGGATGGATTAGCCGGAATTTTATTCGGTAACTAATGTATAAATGGGGAAGCTTGTGAGAGCTGGTCAAATTTTTGTAACCAGTCTAGATGCAACACCCAGAGAGAGTGACGTATTGACAGGTCTTGCAAGTATTGATGCTGGTGAAATCACAGCAGATGAAATCAAAGTAGCAAACCTGAAGATTACTGGTGAGTTAACATCAACGTCCGATACAACACAATTTGCAGGTACTACGAATGTAAACCGTCTTACTGCTACGCAGGTTGGTATCGGAACTGATAACCCCATTAATGATCTTCAGATTGGTACAAACGATTTTATTATTAACCGAACAGTTCAAAATCTTGTGACTGTTCAAGGTAATGTTGTTTCCACAAATGTATTCGCAACGAATACTTTCAAAACGACAAATGATACGTTTTCGGTTGAAGCTGGTAATTCTAATGTATTAACAGTCACCGGAAATATTGTGTCCACAAATACCATTATAAATAAACAATTGACAGTTGGTACAGATGTTACCCCAGGTACCGACTCCAATGTAGCCATTTTTGAAAATGGTAACGTTATTGTTCGTGACGGGTTTTTACGAGTATTTGGAAACGTCGACATCACTGGTAATTTAGCTATTACTGAAATTCCGTCATACACGAGTGTTGACAATCTTGTCGTATCAAACGCTGTCATACAAATGGGTAAAGGTAACAATGGGACCTATGATATGGCTGTACTCATGAGGGATGGTGCTCCGGATTCAGCTAATATATTTTTGGGGTATACCCATGCCGATGATAAATTTAAACTTTCTAGAACATATGGAACCCCTGAAGATGCAAACTTTACCATGGATACAGCAAACACTGTAAACCTTCACGTATTTGGTGACATATACACTCAAAACAATGTGGGTATTGCGAATACATCACCAGTATTTTCCTTATCAGTTGGTTCTAATATACATATCAATGATGTGGCGACATCTTCGAGTAATGTTTTACATGCGAATGGGTATGGTTTTTTTGAGGGTCTAAGGATTGGTGATAATGGACTCACGGTAGGTAGTCTCATTACACTCGATGCGGATGCAGCGATACCCATGGTAGTCGCTTCAAAGATTGAGTCCCATGCTATTCAAACAACTGGTGCGACCCCTTCGGGTATAGCGAATACCAATTCGACGAACATGTTGTCAATAGGTGATAAAATATTCATCAACGCAGACTCTGCTAACCTTATTACAGTACTTGGTAATACAGCGACTGGTCGTCTCATCACGCAGTCCATTCTAGTCCAGGATTTCATCGAAGTTGAGGGTGAATCTGGTATTTCTTCAGCTGCGAATGTTATTATTCACGGTGATATATCGGGGGGTGACTCTACTTCTAACACAGTAAGTTTTCGATGTGGTCCACAGACCTCAAATATAAGTGCGATTGAAATTAAAGGTGCAAAAACATCAGCGAACAGTCAAACTATTACATTCAAGACTCGCAATACCGAAAGAATGCGGGTAGCGTCGGATGGTAAAGTTGGTCTCTCCAATACTGAACCAAGTGAACTTTTAACTTTAGGTGGAAATTTAAAACTTAACGGAAGTAATGCAGCTATAGTGGGAAGTGATACAAACTATTTGAAAACTTTTACGGATATTACTGGTAATCAAACGAGAATTGAAAACCGTGTAGGAAGTGGAAAGGGTCTCAATTTTTACGCGAGTACGACTGGTACAATGGGAACACCAAAAATGACTATATTGGAATCAAGTAATGTTGGTGTTGGTACCGCATCCCCCGTGGGTCTTTTACACACAAGTGGTGGAACTGTGTTTATCAATGACCAAGTTGTTAATAGGGGGCTAGCAAGTCACCTTGATACACCACTCGTCGTTTCTAACACAACTGCAATTGTTGGTATTTCTGATTTTAACAACGTACTCCAATTAGCTCGTGAAGGTGGTTCTGGTAGGGATGGTGTGAGAAGTATTTTCAAGATGGGGAAGCATGACCTTTCCAGTGGAACTTCGCGTTCTCAATTGAATTTGTCGCTAGCGAGCGACGATTACGAAACTGACAGTCATGTCATGACATGGCGAAGTAATAAGCGAGTGGGTATTGGTACAACCACACCAACAGCCCACCTAGAAATTCTCGGAACAGGTATAGGAAATTTCAATACAAATGGTTTACTCGTTCATAATATTGAAAGTACACCTGGTGATGCGATTATGGCAGCAAGAACGAGTAGTTTAAGTTCAAATGCGTTCGCTTCTTTTGCGCAGACAGATGGAGATTCTGGATCATCTATTGATAATCCAGTTGGATATTCTGTAGGTTTAGCAGGTGCACTCCGAAACGGTACACGTGTAGCGGATTTTAGAATTACAAAAAATCCAAATGTAATTGATGAATCTGGAACTGTTAAATTATTCATAGATGGTGCCAATGGGAATATGGGTATTGGTACTGATGCACCCCGCGGCTCTTTAGAAGTAAATGGTAATCTCGTCATAGGTAACCAATTATCATTCAGTGGTATAGCTGGTGACGAATTTGGTAATACAATCATAAAAGAACAACTCTACTCGTCTGCTGGTCAAGGTAAAACTGAGTTATTAATATTCAAGGGTAATGAACGAACCGGTTTGGGTCCTGATAGAATTAGAAGTGTTGCAGCTGAACACATATGGGAAACGTTCCCCCTTGTACCAGGTTTAGAAACAGTAGCGGCCCGAGAAAACATTATAGCGGATAATGCATCTAGTTCTGGGTTTAAAACTTTAGTGATTACAAAAACAGGAAAAATTCTCATCGGGACTACAGATGAGACATCTTTAGCGGATGAAGATAGATTGTTCTGTAATGGTGGTTTCGCCTTCCCTTCGGGTCAAAAAATTAAAACCGGTAACATGAATCTATCTTCTGATTTATTCGATGGAGTTATCGATACATTAAACACAGCGAATTTAGTCATAAGAAATAACACCACAGCAACAGATACATATACTGAACGTGTTCGAATTACACCAGAAGGCTATGTCGGGTTTGGTACTACAGTACCTGAATCAAATGTTCATATTTATTCCGATGCGACGGGTGATATAGATATACTCAAACTCCAAAACCCTGGTACAAACAACAAGGTTGGTTTAACTCTTAATACAAATGATAACTATGGTGGATACGTAAGAGGTTTCAGTGATTCCACCCATTCTGTACATGGTACAGTGATAGGTGCTGTGAATAACGGTACCGAAGGAGATGGTATTCACGTGATACATACATCAAATGTTGGTATTGGTACTATAAATCCAAGTGAACACTTCACGGTGTATAATGGTGTTACCCGTTTAGAACATGCGACAAGTAATGCCGTATTAGAATTTAAAACAACTGGTGGGATTTCTAATATTTATGGTGACCATACAGGTAATGTATTTGTCGACCCGGTTAAAAGTTTCATCGTGAACAGCGATACAGAAATTGTTGGTGACCTTCAAATTGATGGTAAGATTGATTTAGGTAACCAGGTAGCTGTTGACCTCGGTGGTGCAGACGCCACTACGGCTCTGGAAGTTGGTGGTGGTTTCATTTCCAACTCGAATGAAGTCGCGTGCAAACGATACTCAAAAATATTTACACGCACAAACCAAGAAAGTCAGGATTTACAACTACGATTCAATAATAAATCCTTTTATGCTAAGATTGTTGCCATTCTGAGGTCTGACTATAATGTGAATGATATGAGTACTATGGTACTTGAAGTTCAGGGAGGTACAAGAGATGGGACGACACCATCTGAAAACATCACAATGGGTAATAAAAGTCTCTTTGGTGGTGGTAATTTACACCCTTGGAACCCCACAGTGTCTATTGGTAAAAATGGTATACTGATAACCCCAGAAGTAACATCAGGTCGTACGTATTATTACGACTTGTATGTTGAAATAGTCACTTCTGTGGGATGTAAATTGACAGAGATTCGAACAAATAATCCAGCTGTTGATAATTTCAGTGGAACACAATTGGCAACATTTACTTATTAAATTTACTACGAGGGAGTACCTCGCGGTAGATTCAACATTTACGCCCTGATGGAATCAGAGATGGCTAGTGCGACTACGCCAACAATGAAAGCCATGATGACGTAATTCATTTCAGTTTCTTCGCGGCCGACCTGTGGCTTTACAGGTTCGGCCTTCGTTTCGGTGACAACTTCTTGTTGTCGAACGGGAGGCTCGAGCTCCTCAAGCGGACAATACGCTATCATTTATATATATTTAGAGATTAATTTCGGTCTTCTTCTTTCGACGAGTTCTTTTGGGTTTGGCACCTCCAACATTAACTTCTTTTAGTTCACCACCTGTAGAGTCCCCTGATACGGAAATGATATCAGAGAGATCATCTTCCTCTTCCAAAATGGGGTCAATTGTTTTCGACTGTCCCATTGTTGTGTTCATTGGAGGTGGTGGGGGCATCATTATATTACCCATCAAATTCGAGATGTCCATACCTGGTCCCTGCATCTCGTATTGTCCCGTACCTCCTACAGGTGCATCAACCGCAGGTCCTCCTGGTGTGCGCGTGGTGTTCTGAACAGCTGCCATCATATTCTTCACCAAGTCTGGGTTCTGCTTCATGACATCATTCATGTTAGGCATCACAGACTTGAACATACTGTTGGTCAGGTGGAACATCATCGCAGAACCACCAAGCATCATAATAAGCTTGACCTCTGGAGCAACATTCACCTTGGAACGATATTTCACATAGAGTTCCTCAAATACGCCATCATAGTCATCAACATTCTCCATCACAGACTCAGACCAACCCTCAAGTTGAACCTCGAATGGATTGTACCGTTTATTCAAAAACTCAAGACCGGTCACACAGGCAACCAACATACGACGAGAGAAACGAACCGACTGTTCAACATCAATACTGTATGTAATCCTCTTCACCTCCGACCTTAGTTCATCAACACCTGAGTATGCATTCAGGCGCTTGTTGACTGCGAAACCCTTCTTTTCTAAACGTCCAAGTTTATTGACAAGGTCCGCCTTTTCCTCGTCAATTGATGTATACCCCTTGGAAGGTTGTTCCCCTTCGCCACCTGGACCAGGTCCCATTGGTTCATCATCTTCAAACATCATTGGTTCATCATCACCATAATCAATTTCCTCATCCTGATGAGGTTGAGCTGGAGCACTCTGTTTATTGGGATTCACAAAAGCGTCCATAGATTCTTGGTGTTGAGCGGTTCCAGGTCTTTGTGTTGGTCGCGCGGAAGGTCTGGGTGCTGGTCGAGGGGCTGAAATTTGAATTTCATCCATAAGAGCCTGTTCGTCAGCGTCTAATTTCATCACATTTGTTTGACCCCTGTCAAGTACGATTTCTTCGTCCATCTACTGTCTATGTAGAAACTAAGAAAATCTCTTTAACGCACTTTAAAAAAATCTAAGTCTATTATAAATGTTCAAACTTAACTTCAATCGTAGTGACCGAAATGCTCTCATGGCTATCGCCACATTGATGACCCTCATCTTTGTCCTGTCGATGATGTCCGTGAAAACCGCCAACTACCAGCCCAGGCCAATTACTATTACACCCGTCAGTGAGCAGAGTTTGTTTGATCTCAAGCCAGGTCTTGAATGTACAGCGGGTTCGGGTAAGAAGGATAGTGCGTACTCTGTAGGTCTCACTCCAGGTGGTCTGTGTGGTGCCCAGAAGCTGGTAAGTGACCATGCTGGATACGAGATCGCCGACGGAATTGGTGGATCTTTAATCTAAGCTAACTATAAATGGCTCTGATCACCTCGCCAACGGAAATGATTCCCGATCTTAACTATGAATATCATACTATTACGATTGACAGTATAGGTCAAGATAGTGCGAACACTTTTATTTGCCATCTTCAACAGCCTATTAAAAATGTAGTTCAGGCTAGACTTATTGGTGCACGAATCAATACGACTACAGCGACCGAACATTGTTACATTTCCATAAATGAACTTGACTCGAATTTTTCTGACAGAGCCTCGAATGTTCTCACGGGACAGGCACCTTTGAGCATTCTTCGGAATTCATTCGCCAGTCTCGTCACCACTGATGATACAGGTATAATAAGTTTCAGAGATAACTACCCCATTGCAACACAATATGTAAATCCAATTCGTTCAGTCGATAGATTTACAGTAAATATAAGGGATCAGGACGCAAACTTAGTAACCCCCCCAAACCCCGCTGAGAATAACTTTTTAGTTATTCGTTTTGTTTGTAGAAAACCCAACCTGTAATTTTTCTCCCCTTAAATTAGTATACCATGTCTGCAGGTGTTGTTCAATTGATCGCTATAGGAGCCCAGGATAAATTTATCGTGGGTGATCCTCAAATATCATTCTTTAGTTCAACATTCAAACGCCATGCTAATTTTTCACAATCCATTGAAAAACAAACCATCCATGGAGCGGTGAAAAATAATTCTATGTCCAGCGTCCAATTCGAAAGATCCGGTGATCTTCTCAGTTACGTGTATTTTACTATGGATGACAATACAGAGGCTCTTGACACCCAAAGATGGGACAACATTGTCGATAAGGTTGAACTTTTGATTGGTGGTTCTGTTATAGACACCCAAGATGCTGTGTTCACCGAGAATATTGCCGTCGATACGTTCGCCCAAAACGTTTCTAGAAGTGCACAAGGTACTCACCCGGGTATTTCTGCGCGTTCCTTTTTTTACCCACTGCGTTTCTTTTTCTGTGAGGCACCACAATCTGCCCTACCCCTCGTTGCCTTAAACTACCATAATGTGGAACTTAGGATTTACTGGGGTTCTGATGCTACCAATAAAAACATTGAAGCTTTTGCAAACTACATTTATCTTGATAATGAAGAACGCAGTCAGGTTATTTCACGTAAACATGACATGTTGATAACACAAGTCCAAAAAAATATTCCATCTGGAACCAATATGCAGGAGCTCACGTTTTCACACCCCGTAAAGTTTATAGCTTCGTCTAATACAACAAATAATAGTGCACTCACTTCGGTGACAAACAAAGTAAAACTAAATATCAATGGTGTTGATTTAAGTAATTATAGATGGGGTAAACCACATTTTATTGACGTGACACATTATTATCATACAAACTTTGTAGTATCTCCCGATTTCTTCTTGTACCCATTTTGTATATCCACGAGTTCGCATCAGCCCACTGGTACACTAAATTTCAGTCGCTTAACGTCGGCGAAAATTCTGAGTGAATCGATGGATATCCTCGACCCTATATACGCAGTAAACTATAACATTTTACGTGTGGAGAACGGACTCGCGGGACTTCTTTATGCAAATTAAAATACCATTCTATATTAAATGGTCAAGAATTTACCGACGGTCGAGCGTTCGACCAAGATTAGGTTCGGTAAAAATTGTACCAATGACCAGGCAGAAAATACGATTGTGTTCAATGCGAGTAATGTTGAAATTGATGTACCTATACCTGGGACTACATATCTCACACCTATTCGTATAGATCCGGTGCAAGATCCGGGTGGAGCTCCTAATGTAATGGTTTTGTCATATAATAGGGTTACCAAAGAGATTACAGATTCAAATGCAATTGCGAGTGAAATTTTAAACTTTACTCTTGCCGGTGCAACAAAAAATGGTAATGTAACTCCTCATACGATGCGTTTTGATTCGTATACGGATGATGGTGGTAATTTCAACCCCGCAGCGGAGACAAGTTTTGTAACTTCAGGTATTGTTGGTATTGCCAATAGTACACCAACAAATACCATGTCAGTGGGTTCAAAGTTACACGTTAACGTGAATAGTTCGAACGTACTCACCGTTTTAGGAAACACCTATATACAACATGGTTTGGTGGTTGATGGAGATGCAACATTTAACGGTCTTGTCACAACTCTACATTCAAATAATACAACCATAACCGACGCTCTCATAGAACTTGGAAAAGATAATACTGGAAGTGATTCAACTTTAGACCTTGGTTTTATTTTAAATCGTCCCGGTTCAAATGTAGGAGTTGGATTTAGAGAAAATACAAAAGAATTTGCAATCGGATATACAAATTCGAGTGCGGTGGGACACACGATGAATCCTCTCACGAGTGAAAATATCAACGTCCATGTGTATGGTCAACTCTTTACACAATCAAATGTGGGTATCATAAATACATCTCCTATACATACTTTGGATATAGGTTCAAATTTATTTGTGGATGAATACGGATCAAATATTCTCAATGTTACCGGAAATACAGACATTTCTGGAGATTTAAGTATCGGTGGAAATACTTTAATTGATAGTAAGATAGGTGTAAAAACTGACTCACCGGATGCAGAGATACATGTCGTAGGAAATGCATATGTAAGTTCTAACCTTACTGTCGATACGAATACATTACATGTGGATTCTACAACGAACCGAATCGGTATAAAACAATTGTATCCAACAAAAGAACTTGACGTAAACGGAACAATTGCCGCCACTCGACGTGTAGACAATTCTGGTTCAAATAGATTATTCATAGGTGAGGATACCGGTGCCACGCTTCACACTTCTTCAAATTCTCATCTTATATCTGTAGGTTACAGGGCTGGTTATGACCGTCAGCAATCCAATTCCATAGCTATTGGTTACCAAGCAGGTAGTATAACTCAATCTGAATCTTCCATAGCCATCGGTGAAAAATCTGGTGAAACAAATCAAGGTGCAAGCGCCATCGCCATCGGTGAAAAAGCTGCTTTTCAAAATCAAGCCGCTTCATCCATTGCCATAGGTGAAAACGCCGGTGGTCAAGATCAAGCAGGTAATTCAATCGCGTTAGGTAAAGATGCTGGTAGTCAAAATCAAGGTCAGAAATCTATAGCTATCGGTGACAGTGCGGGTAAGTTTAATCAAGGTGAGGGTGCTATAGCGATAGGTTACTACGCGGGATATCCATCGGGTCAGGCATCCGGTTCGGTAATCATTAACGGTGGAACTGATACAGCTGGTTTTAATAATACAAATACACAAAATGCACTTTTTATTAATCCTGTAAGAAATATTAACAATTCAAATATTTTAATGTATAATGCAATTTCAAAAGAATTTACATATGGAAATTCAATTTTAAATGAAGTTCATGTTTCTAATAATTTCACAGTTGATACAGATACTTTATTTGTTGATTCAGTGAATGACTCTGTCGGTATTAATAATACATCACCAGATGCCAACCTTCACGTGGTTGGAAATACATACATAACTTCAAATCTCACTGTCGACAACAACACTTTACACGTGGATTCAGTAAAACATTTTGTGGGTATCGAAACAAAACATCCCGAAGCAACCCTCCATTTGATGGGTAATGCCTATATTTCCGAAGATCTTACCGTAGATACAGATACTTTTCATGTTGACTCTGCGACGAATTCTGTGGGTATTGAGACGAAAACACCCCAAGCTAATCTTCATGTCGTAGGTAATACGTACGTGAGTGCCAATTTAACTGTGGATACGAATACATTCCATGTAGATTCTGTGAACAACTCTGTTGGAGTCGGTACGTTGACACCTGATGCAAACTTTCACGTTGTGGGTAATACTTATGTATCCTCCAATCTTACGGTGGATACTGATACACTCCATGTCGATTCAGTGAACGATTCTGTTGGAGTTGGGACAGTGAACCCGGACGCCAATTTACACGTGGTTGGTAACACATATGTGAGTTCCAATTTAACAGTCGATACAAATACATTACATGTAGATTCAGTCAGCAAGTCTGTTGGAGTTGGGATATTGACACCAGATGCTAATCTTCACGTTTCTGGAAATACGTATGTATCTTCCACGGATAACGCGACTTCTAAAACAACGGGTGCTTTAATCGTCTCTGGTGGTTTAGGTGTTGCAGGTGACATTCATGCAACTCATGCCAATTTAGAAGATGTAGAAGCGGATAGTGTTACTGTTACAGATACAACGGTTACTACGTCTAAAACAACTGGGGCACTCAAAGTTGTAGGTGGTGTAGGTGTCGTTGGTAATATTTATGCGACTCATGCTAATCTTGAAGATGTAGAAGCTGATAGTGTCAATGTGACCGATTCAACTGTATCTTCTTCTAAAACAACTGGTGCTCTCAGAGTCACCGGTGGTGTAGGTATATCTGGTGCATTATTTGGTTCTACAGCTGAGCTAGATGGTATTACTAAGGTAACTAACAGTACAGTCACAACCTCTAAAACCACGGGTGCTCTCGTCGTCACAGGTGGTCTAGGCGTAACTGGTGCTATACATGGAAGTGCGGTGAATTTTGAAGGTGTTGAAGCCGACAGTGTTTATGTCACGAACACTACAGTATCTATTTCCAAGACAAGTGGCGCTGTACGTTTAGCTGGTGGTTTAGGTGTTGCTGGTGATATTCATGCCACCCATGTTAATTTTGAAGATGCCACTGTTGATAGCCTCACTGTCGAAGATACAACCTTATCTACATCTAAAACTACAGGTGCAGTAATTGTAGCAGGTGGTCTAGGTGTCACAGATAATGTATACGCATCCAGGTTTGTGGGTGACGGCGGACTTCTTTCAAATATCGCAACAACTTTACAATCCATCTCAGAAAATGGGAATACAACTTCAAATATTATTCAATTCACTGGAACTGAAACAAGTTTTGTTTCTCATTCAAATGTTGGTATAGCCAACACAGAACCAGCTCACACATTAAGCGTTGGTACAAATTTCTATGTGAATGAGGATGGTGCAAACACTGTAGTCGTAGATGGAAATGTTTCTGTAAGTTCTAATCTGACGGTGGGAAGTAATATTTCTATTACCGGTCTCACGACAAATAAGTTCCCAATTGTAGGTTCCAATAAATTTTTAGAAGATTCAATCATAACAAAAACTGGACCAGATATAATTATTTCGGGTGGTCTTCAAGTTACTGGTAATATCTTTCAAACTGGTAATGTATTTGTCGTTGATTCAAATAATACAGTCATTCAAGATCGGATATTGACTCTCGCGAATAATAACACACAAACGGGTTTAGATGTAGGTATCATTATGGAATATCCCGGACATAATATCGCTATCGCACATCACGGTAATGAAATAATCAAACGTCTTTCCATCGGATATACACAAAATAGTTTTGTAGATACAGCTATTAACCCTGATAGTAACAACGTAACTCTGGATGTTTTAGGTAATCTTCAAGTTCAAAACAATTTTACTGTTGATACGAGTGCGTTTCATGTAGACACTGTTACTGAAAGGGTTGGTATTCTCACAGCCACTCCTGCATATACTCTAGATGTCCATGGAAACTCAAATGTGGCTGTCGCGCGTTCTAAATCTTCTGTAGTGACAGATGGTACTGATGCGACAAACAAAACATCTGGTGCAGTCACGATCATAGGTGGTCTAGGTGTCGGTGGTAATATTCATGCCAGTAATGTAAACTTTGAGAATGCAACACTGGATAGTGCAACCATCCAAAATAATACAACCGCCGCGAATAAGACTTCAGGTGCGCTCATAGTAGGTGGTGGTGTGGGTGTTACAGGTGATATTCATGCGACAAATGTAAATTTTGAAGCAGCCGAGGTGAACAATCTCACAGTCACAGATGGAACAATTACAAACTCCAAAACTTCGGGTGCTCTAAAAGTTGGGGGTGGCCTAGGTGTTGTGGGTAACATACATGGGACGGATGTCAACTTTGAAGATGCTGAAGTGGACAGCCTTGTGGTTACAGATACAACAGTATCCAGTTCTACCATAACCGGTGCCGCTAAAATTGCCGGTGGTCTCGGTGTAGTTGGTAGTGTCTACGCAGCACAATACTATGGTGATGGTAGCACCCTCACCGGTCTTGTGACGACTTTACAAGCTGTTTGTTCAACAGAAAATGGTAATACGACATCAAATACTATTTCCTTTTCAAATACCATTACGAGTTTAGTGACGAGCGGTCGAATTGGTGTTAATACGGGGACGCCCACTTCTAATCTCGAAGTAAACGGTAACGCGTATGTTTCTGGTAACGTGACGGTGGATACCAATACATTACATGTTAACTCTGTGACGAACCGTGTGGGTGTGGGTACAACAGTTCCAGATAAAACTCTACACGTACAAGGTGACATTAAATTCACCGGAACTTTATTCGAAGATGATGCCCCCTTCGTGACTTCTCCTTGGGTCACTACAGGTACAGACATTTATTATAATGTAGGGAACGTTGGTTTCGGAACAAACGCCAATGTGGATGCGAACGTTCACGTAAATGGGAATGTGTATGTGACCTCAAATATACACGCAGGTCCTGATGCAAATCATACCTCGTTTCTCGGTCGCGCCGCTATAGGATATAACGGAACAGACGATGATCACGCCACATTCGCACACTTCGATCACAATAGCGCTACCAATTTCGCACTTAAACAAACTGCATCGGGACCAACACATCTCAATACACCAGCTTCTCAACATATCCGTTTTTCAGTCGCCGGTACTGAACAGGTGCGAATCACAGGTGGAGGTGACTTAAAAGTTGGTTCTAATGTTTTATATGTAGATGCTTCAGAAACAAGTGTTGGTGTGAACACCGCAACACCAGAGGCAAAGCTTCATGTAGTGGGTAATGCGTATACATCTTCGGAACTTTCCGTTGGTTCGAATGTATATGTAACCGGTGGTCTCATCACAAATACGGCAGGGTACACTAAAAAAACGTACAGTCTTTCGAGAACGGTTGGTGCGGGACATGGAACACCTTCGATAGATATAAATTTTACTTCAAACATTTTTTATGCAAAAATTACGGCACAACTCATAGATGCTACAGAAGATATAAGTACACTGATTTTAGAAGTATCTGGTGGTAAAAAGGATGGAAGTGCACCATCTAGAAACATTTCCGTAGGTACGAAAAATATATTCGGGAGTGTTCTAAACCCCAATCCATGGAGTTCTGTCGTGGCAGTGGATAAGAACAAAATCACACTCACGACAACAACTTCTTTAGACGCTCAGGATGGATACGACATTTTCATCGAGTACCTGACTCGTGCTTCAGTTGAAGATGGTCGAGTAGTTTCCATAGTAGATACCGCCCCAAGTCCTGATATTACACATACATTCGGGTACTAAACATTTATTCAAATGATAAACCAAAATCTTATAGACGAAAAAAGGTGTATAAGATTTTCTCTGGTAATAACAAATGGTAAAGACTAATATCCAGACATTTACTGGTGAAGTCGAAATTTTAAGTAATCTACATGTAGGTTCCTATTTGACAGCAAACGGTGATGCCTCAAATGTTTTAGACATCACCGGTAATGTAGGAGCCTCGTTTTTCGTGGGTGATGGTGGTTTAATTTCTAACATCGCCACAACACTCAGTGATATCGTCAACCAGGGAAATTTAGTGGCGAACGTCGTCCAGTTTACTGCTCCACCCGCTGTTTATGGAGGTGTAGGTATCGTCACAGCAAGTAACGTTGGTATTCAAAATGCTAACCCTCTACACACACTTAGTATTGCAGACAAAATCATAATTGATAAAGATGTTTCCGAGCCCTCTACGACCATGAATATACACGGTAAAGTGTACGCGAGTCGTTTCGAAGGTGACGGTGGTCTTCTCTCAAACATTGCAACAACTCTCGAATCTATTGTTAATCAAGGTAACGTATCAGCGAATGTTATCAAATTTAGTTCTGCTACGGATTATGCAGGTGTTGGTATGGTTACCGATAGTAACGTCGGTATTCAAAATACAGCACCTGTATTCAATTTGAGTGTAGGTTCAAACGTACATATCGATGATGAAGGCTCGAACGTATTGACTGTTCATGGTAATGTCTCTGTGAGTAATTTGAATCTAGGTGTTTTTACGGTAACAGCTTCACATGGTTTAGATCAAGTGTGTGCCGAGAGTAACGTCGTGATACGACCTGTGCAATTCTCAAATGTTATCACTGGTATTTCTGCGGTTTCTAATATTGAATCTGCAGGGACATTCATTTCTACGGATGCAGAAAGAGGTATTGATGTTTCGTCTAATATCGATATTGGGGGTAGACTCAAGTTTGATACAAATGTTTTCGTGGACACACTTCGTATCGCTGATGTGGCTGCGAACTTGGTGACCTACGATAGGACCACTGGTGAACTCCTCGATTCTTCGGGGACATTCTTGAATAAGTTTGCAGTCGTCTCTGCACACCCCTCGTCGGCCCTCTCTTCCAATGCGACAGCCGTGACTAACCACGGGACGTACACCCTCACAACCTCTAATTTAGCTACAAACTCCAATACGTTCAATGCCTTTGATGGTACCGCGAACGCTTGGGTGAGTGGTGGGCTCGCTGGTGGGTACATAGGTGGAGCCAACGTTTTCCATGAAAACAATCTTACCCAACTTTCTAATTTACACCCTACACAATTTGGTGACTGGCTCGCTATCGAGTTCCCGTATAAAACCAAACTTCGTCATTTGAAGTTGACCCCTTTGACCATCGCACAGTTCCCTGCTTCGGCGAACTTGTATGCGACCAATAACGATATCACGTGGAGTGAGATTAAGTATTGGAAAGATGTAGTACCCGCTTCGGATACTGCGGTTCAAACGGTTACAGTCGATGCCTCGGAGGACTTCAAGAAGTATGCCCTCGT
>Ga0209830_10002183_pt1 | contig 15987 bp, 13 predicted proteins | sample ArcticOcean_MG_C_12_FD_187439 | JGI IMG/M metagenome (GOLD analysis project Ga0209830, IMG submission 187439) | Marine microbial communities from western Arctic Ocean - ArcticOcean_MG_CB8_130 (SPAdes) (version 2) | ecosystem: Environmental > Aquatic > Marine > Oceanic | place: Arctic Ocean...
TTTCGTTATCGCGGTAAAGGATCGTTCGCGTGCTATAGTTGATATATACACAGATAAGAGTGAAGCAGTAAAATAAGATTTGGATAAAGTTAAAAAAAGCGGTTCCATTTAGTATCGTCGTCGTTATAGGAAACTTAAGCATACTATTATATAAAATGGATTACGTACAATTACGCGAGGTTCCGCAATCGAAGACGGAGAACACGAATGCGTCAAGCGATGGATGTTCGAACGATGATGACAATGGTGAACACGAGAGACAAGTGAATAAGAGGTACGTTTTAATCTCTTTTCGTGCGCAGTATAGACGAGAATTCGTTTCGTAGCAGAAGTTTCTCTTCTCTCTCTTTTTTGTGACTTTTTCGCTGTGACCATTTTTCTTTCACTGACGCGACGTTGTATTTAAAAACTATTCAAAGGGCGAGAGTCGAGGGCGAGGAAGGAGAACGAAAACAAAGGGAAGAAGATGATGAACGAACGAGGAAGAAAACGACGACGACGACGACTGCTATGGCAAATAATAAGAATAAGACTAATTATAAACGTAACGATAACGACGGGTCAGAGATGGTCGTCCCGGACGTGAACGAACGACAACAACGAGAGATGAACAAGATGAGGGAAGAAATAGCGAGCTTGCGACGTGCGAACGAGAACTTGAGGAGACGGTTTGTGAATAGCGATAGTCAATCGAATTTGTCTAATAATTTGTTGAAGAAGCTAGCGCCTTTGAAAGAATTGGCGATGGATTCTTTAGAGGAAGGAGTGACGATTGCGGATTTTACGCACCCTTTACAACCTTTAGTATTCGCAAATCAAGGATTTACGGAAATTACTGGCTATACAGTGGATGAAACGGTTGGGAAGAATTGCAGGTTTTTACAAGGTCCAGAGACTGAACCGGAAGTTGTGAGAAAAATTAAATACGCGGTCATGAACGGGCATTCAATCACGTGTAGATTGAAAAACTATCGAAAGAACGGTGAAATGTTCATTAACAATTTATCACTTAAACCGATCAGAAACGATGACGAAAAAGTGACGCATTACGTTGGTATTCAGTCCGACGTAACGAGTCTCGTCGACGCCGAAAATGCCGAAATAGAGGCTCTGAAACGAGTCGCCGTTGCAAACGCAGCAACTGAATCGAAATCGAAGTTTTTAGCGCATATGTCGCACGAAATTAGAACGCCATTGAACGGCCTGATCGCGGTTGGACAACTTTTGGAAAGCACTAAACTCGATCGCGAGCAGAGAGATTTAGTGACGACGATGCAATCATCTGGCGAAACTTTGCAGGCTTTGATTAGCGATATTCTCGACTTTTCAAGAGTCGAGGCTGAAAAATTATCTTTGGCGAGCGAACCGTTCAACCCAGAAGCGCTCATTGCGAATGTTTTAGAAATTGTTGGAATACACGCGGGGAGATTAAAATTAAATGTAGGATATCACGTCGATGAAGGCGTTCCAAAGACTGTTTTAGGTGACGCCATGCGTGTGCAACAAGTTTTGTTGAATTCAATAAACAACGCCATCAAGTTTACCGAGCAAGGTGATATCATGGTCAGATTATATATTGGTATGGCGCCAAAGAAAGGGGGCATGCAAAGGGTACACTCTGTTCTAGCAATGAACGACGACTGGATAACTCCGTTGAGTGAATTGCAACACATGTGTCCGCACTTTCTACCGAAAAAAGAAAACGTCGGAAAAGAAGAAGAAGAAGAACAACAAAAGTGTCCATTTCACAACCAACACTCGTCCAAACAAAAAGCTCTACAACAAGAACAACAACAAAATACTATTAAAAGATCGCACGAACTTTCCGAGGCAACTACTAAAGTTACCACTAACATAAGTACGCATTCTGAGACGTTTGGTAGCGGCAACGACGCCGATGAAGTCAACGCGCACGATAAGCCTGTATACCTTCACTTTTACGTGAAAGACACCGGTATTGGTTTGCCTCCAGACATGATTCGTGAAGTTTTTAACTCGTTCCAACAAGTCGACGATGGTACGACGCGTAAGTTCGATGGATCCGGTCTTGGTCTAGCAATTTCTAAAAAGCTATGCGAGGCCATGGGCGGAACAATTTGGGCCGAATCCGAAGGCTTGGGCAAAGGGTCAACGTTTCACTTTTGCATTAAATGTCAAACATCGAGAGAGAAAGATAGTAGTATTGAGTCAAAAATTGTTCAAAAAATTGGAGAGTTTTCTGCTTTGAAACATCACGAGGAGTCTTGGATACCGAAGAAGATCAGTATGTCGATTGGCAAAAATGACCTTCGATCGACGATTTTAATTTTTGACGAGAGCCGCATGATCTGTAAAACAATCGAAAGCAGCTTGAAGCAATGGAATATCAAAACAGATGTCGTATCTTCTGCACAAAAACTTTTTGAAAAACTTGATAGCGATATTGAGGAACATCCAAATGAGAAAAACAGAAAATACGGATGCATCATCGCGCAGCGATCGCTGAAATTTGAGCGCGAACTTATCGAGTTTGGTCAAAAGCACAAACTCATCTCAGATGACGGTCAGCAGTTCCTTGGTGCTCCTAAAACAAAGCGAAAGACGCGTAAGAGTAATTCCTCGGCGAATGAAAAGAGTCCAAAGGAGAAAAATGCTCCACTTGAAGTGGCTAAAGTTTTTCCTGCCATGATTTTATTGACTTGGCCCGCTGCGGCGAAAGTATTTGCAGGTGGTATTGCCGGTACGTTAGCGCGTTTACACGAAAGAAATGAAGAAGCTAATAAAGTAATTGATAATCCGGTTGATGAAGCTGAACGCAAACGAGTGCTAAAGCTTTGCGATGCAGTATTGAAGCAGAGTAATTTTGAAACAGTGACGAAACCGGTGCGCTACGGGTATTTGCAGCAAGCCATTTCTAGAATTATTGCGAATGATGAAGACGGTGATGAAGAGGACGAATGTATCACGCAGAAGAAGGAAAAATCGCCAACACCTGAATCGTCAGAGGTTTCGGCCAAGATTCGCGTTCTGCTCGCCGAAGACCATTTGATTAACATGAAAGTTGCAAAAGCTGTTCTCTCAAAATGTGGTTACGATGATATTGTCTGGGCGAAAGATGGTTTAGTTGCTCTCGAGTTGATTGAAAAAGAGGAAAAAGGTGTCGATGCTTTCGATCTCATTCTCATGGATTTGCACATGCCAAGATGTGGAGGTTTAGAGTGCGTCCGGAAGATTCGCGAGAAGTATCCAGACTCGAAGATACCAATCGTAGCAGTCACCGCGGACGCGATGACGGAATCGCGCGACATATGCATGAAACAAGGGTTCACTGGCTGGATTACGAAACCGTTTCGAATTGAACAACTAAAAACGTTAGTCGACGACGTCTTGGCAAAAAAGAACGAAACTACGAATAGAAATGTAAAATAATCAAATCTCACGCGCGTGCTTGTGTATAAACTGTATAAATTTTTTCTCAAATGGGCGCGAGAAGTGAAACAGTGATAGAAGAAAAGAGCGTGCGGAAACGCAGTAGAAGTATAATTTTAGATTTTTTTTGTAATTTAACTAGTATACAACGAGTTGCTTTATTATTATTATACATTCTCTCGTCTTTGATTTTCGTTTTCTTCATCTGCTTCTGAGACTAGCCTTCTATAACCTCCTGAAGCATTTTGCGGCCTTTCGTCATTATTGCTCGCGGAAGGTTTTGTAACCTTCCTCCACGTCCACCGCGCGGCTCTAACTGTATACGGTGTTCGAGGAACCGCTCTTTCGTACTCTGCATCATCGTCGTCGTCGTTGGTATCATCACCGCTTATTATTTCTCCTTCCCTTTCTGCTGCTCTATTATTATTGCTAGTATTATTATTGACGTTTGTTTGAACATTTTTTGATTGTCTCCTTCGTAACCTCGGCGCCATTACTCTGGCGACCATTTTAGCACCAGCGTGTGGCATTTCTTCTAATCCAATTTTAATAGCGCACGTCAACGGCACGGCTAATATTGCCCCCGCTGCACCCCATACGGAGTACCAAAATACTAAACATAACAACACGGTAACTTCTGATAAGTCTAAACCTTTGCGATACGCGACTGGACCGACGAAATCACCGACGATTGCTGAAGCAAACGAAGGAAGTATGCACGCACACCACCGCGCGGATGACTTCAAATCTGGTAACAATAACGCAATTGGAACTGGTAGTGCAAATGAAATCAGAGACCCTAAAGTGGGAATGAAATAAAGCCAAAACGAAGCGATCGCGAGCGACGCGGCTAAAATCAAAGGAACGCCGCACACGTAGAGAACAAAACTGACAAGCGTGGCTCTGAAAAATGCCAAAACAATCATGATATTCATAAATTTTCTGACCGCGACGACAGTTCGTTTCACGACTGGTTTCTTAAACCGTAACGGTTGCCTTTCTGGCACGAGCAAAAACATTGAATATACGCTCGTTAAACAAACGTCTCCGAAGTATCTGAACAACGTCTGTCCAAGCGACGTCCAAAAGTCCTCATCTCTCAACCACGACTCTACGCGATCAACGATCGTTTGCCACGCATCGACTGCAACGTCATCTTTCTGAAAAATCTTTTTCGCAACGTTATCCAAGAAATTCGCTAAAATCTGTATCCGTTCCTTGAACCTATCGTCCCAAGCGTCGTCGTGTAAATGCGATACTATCCACGTCTGCCCTAAATATAACGCAAACAAAAACGTAAACAGTAACAACACGACGAAGAATATCGCCACACATATCGCAACCGGTCTCGGCACGACTAAAACGCACCCACTTAGTCTCCGTTCTCTCTCGTACTCCAAAAAATCCTCCTCGCTCTGAAGCGACCTTCTCCTACTATCGTCGTCGTCGTCTTCCTCGTCTCCATTCACGGCGGCACCATTCCTCGCAGCGTTCATGCTGCGATGCACTAAAAAGTCCCCACTGACCTCTCTCTTCAACCTCCATTTCCTCAATATCTTCGCTTGATACGCCTTATCCGCCAAGAAATCGACGATCGGTTGTAGGCACAACGCGATCCCGAACGCGGCCACTAACGGTCTCAACAAGTACGCATACTTCTCTAAAAACCAGCACGTCGTTGCACAGGCGATGACTGATACCGCGATCAATATCACAAACGCGTGGTCCTGTTCGTTCTTATTCACTTCATGCTCTGTCTCTGTCTCGTTATCTCTTCCTGTTCTTCGCGCGAGGTCGTTTATTGAGCTCAAGAAACGAGTTCTTTTCGCGTTCGCGTCGTCTTTGAACGAATCAGTTTTCGCTTTTGATGAACATCTTCGTTCTTCTTCTTCTTCTTCTTCTTCTCGCGATGGTTCGGATGAGTGCGAGAAATGGACTAGGCGTTGTTTGATCGTCCTTTCGGACATGTTTACTACTAACGATAATAATAATAAAGAGTATACTTTTATTTTATGAAGCGCGGTACATAAAAGTTCTCCCTACAAAACTCTCCAGCGAGTACAAAGATCCAAAGAATTTAAAATCAGAACTAAACCCTAAACCCTAAACCCTGATCGTCCTTTCGGACATGTTTAATGATTTATGAAGATGGGAAGTTCTCCCACAATTGCTCTCCAGCAGTAGCAAAGAATTTAAAATCAGAACTGGTTTTGATCGAGAAAAAAACGTATAAAACGCACGAGAAAAGCGGCGTGGGATCAAAGCATCCAATACTCAGGGAAAGTTTGATCGATCGTCCTTTCGGACACGTTACTACTGATGATAATAGTAATAAAGAGTATACTTTTATTTTATGAAGCGACCGAAAGAGGTCGAAGAGGAATACGTTTCCGAGCGCGTGTTTGTTTTCAATCGACGCGAAACGCTTACGTTATGGTACGCAACCGACGCGTTCCATGATAACAGAGTGTTGATAAATAACAGCCGGAGCGTAAGCGGCTTTACCGGCATCGAAAAGAGATGGTATTGGAGCGCTACCGTTCGAGCCAGCTTTTGCGGTAGCTCGCATCGCGTCGTCCGATTGTAGGTATCCGATCGTCGTTAGCTTCGCGTCGACGAAATTACAACGCGCGATTTCGTCTCGAGAATCTTCGACAGTGAAGGCTATTTTGTCGTCTCGGAGAGGAGTGTATTCCCAAACCATTTCGTAATCGTAATTTATGACACGCGCGGTGTTAAAGTCCACTGAATATCCTAAACTCACTTGTCTTACGGTCTCTGCTGCTATGAACGTTATACCCCCTTTTTGTTCGGATGCTCTCGCATTCGTGAATAACTCTATTCTCTCGGCGTTATTCGCAGCTCCTCTCCGCAACGTCACCGTCGTTCGATTTGGATTTTTTGAAGAATCGTAATCGACGCTCGCGACCGCCGTTTCATCTCTCAAATAGGCGTTGAATATTTCCCTCAAATTAAACCCTCGATCTTCCACACACGCCCTATCATCGACGACGCCATCGTCGCCGCCGTCGTGCACGAATCTCGTCCTATACTTCATTACTTCGACACCCACGTCGGGCAAATACGCGATTGATAGTTTCTGAAACCCTGGCGTAGTCACCGACCTCTCCAGTTCCCTCCGATCGATCAACGAATCGCTCGGGAACTCGAAATTCGTAAACTTAATCGTGGTCGCCCATTCGCCTAATAAGAAATCTGGGTACATCTGTTTCGCCGGTTTCTCTTTATTAAACACCTCTTTCTTAAACATGGTCCTATTCTGCAGTTTATACGTCAACGACCGCTTATCTTCCACGGCGGCGTCGGCGTAATACCAGCACTCACGAATACGATTCATCTCCACAAAACCTACACCGAAACTCAACAAAATCCTCCTCCTCATCGCGCAATCGTTACCATCGAACGAGTTCGAATTTCCGGCTTTCACGACACTCCCGTCGCTCGTCGCGTGTTTCCCGTTTCCAAAACTACGACGATCTCTTCGTTGCGTTTCATTGCTCGTACTACGACCTCTGTTATACTTTGCGTTGAATTGCACTGAAACCATCGCTCTCGCTGCGACGATCATTCCTTCTCCTGCTCAGACGATGACGATCTTTACTGAGTAGTCTTTGAGTTCACTGAAACGACTCGTGTTCGCATCTTCACGAGGCCGTGATTTGTGTTTTAATAAGCATAGATTTTGCTCGCGAATTTATCCCTAATATTAATATCAATAAACGACGCAAAATGTGTCACTTCCTTTTTCGCGAATAGTTTAAGCGCGAGTAATACTACGAAATTAATTGGCAGAAAAAAAAAAGACAGCAAGAGTGAGCGTTCGTTTTCTCGAGCGATCGCTACTGCGTAAAGAATGTCGCAGTACGGCTTCGGAAGAACGTCCGGTCGTGATACCGATACGAATCGTGGTCATCAAAACAATCCTGAACAGATTTCGAAGTGGGAACGTGAGAAAGAAAACACGGAAAAGGCGTTGAAAGAACTGGAACGAACGAGCGAGCGATTGAATATCACGAAAGAGCGCGAGAGCTCTGTTTGCTCGTTGGAAGAGATAGTGAGACAGAGAGTGCTCGCGAAACGAGAGCTGGAGAGATTTATTGAACATTTGGAGAGGTTAGAGAGTTCGGTGACGATTGGGGCGAGTTCGGCCAGAGAGTTCGCGGAGAGACAGAGGGTTATTTTAGAGCATCGAGAGAGGAAGAGAGCGTTCGCGAAGATTATTGATGAGAGAAGGAGTGATGAGGTTAGTTATAGTAATAGGTATAGTAAAAGCGATTGCGTGAAGAGAGTGAGCGCGAGCGAAATATGCGAAGGGATGACGCCCGAGCAATTGTTAAGGTTACAGATGCAGCAAATAAAGTCACAAGATGCGAGTTTGAACGCTTTGAGTATGTTGTCGAGTAAGTTAAAGGCGACGAGTGGGACTATATATAACGAGATTGAAGAACAAATGGAGATCGCTGATGATTTGGAGAAGGATTTTAAGCAAACGCAAATGAAAATGAAAGCTTTGAGGAAGAAATCGCACGAGTTGAACGGGTATAGGAAAAATGAAATCGCGGATCAAGATCGGAAGATTCGATTGGAGGCTGAGAAAGAAATGGAGAAAGAGATGCGTGCAAAAGAGGCGAGTAAGACAGGGTTCTGGGGATGGTTTCAAAGATGAATGTGTGTGTGTGTGTGTGTGTGTGTGTGTGTGTATGTATGTATGTATGTTGTACCAGTACCAGTACCGGTATGTATTATGATTATAATTATTATATTTTTCTCGTTTTAATTCTATAAATCTTTCCCCGTCGTCGTTGAACGTACTCTAGAAGCGTAACTAGCGTCTGCAATTGCCTCATCAATTCTACCTAAAGCTAACTCTACTCGTGAACGCGTGGTCTCGTCCTCGCAAGTAACAGTTCGCGTCGCGTGTAAAATAGTTACCTTCTTCGAATCAACCTTCATTTCTAAAACTTTCACGGCTTCGTCGACTTTTTCCGATTTACCGAACTGTGCTTCGAGCATGGCAACGGTCATTTTAAATCTAAGCAACTCAATAGCATCGGAATCATTTTCTTTCATTGCAATCGCATGGTCGCGTTCATATCCTCGTAGCGTTTCTGGTTCTCTGTTGAGTTGTAAAACAACCGACAACGTCGCGTCGGCTAGAACATCCGCGAAAGGGTCCGAAGCCCATTCTAACACGACGTGTTCGACGCCAACTTCGGTGGATTTCTTCGCCTTACGTAAAGTAACCGCACCGTTATCAATAGATACACCGTCTTCGTCTTCGTCATCTTCTTGTTTAACCTCTGTTGTAGTAGTTGTAGTAGTTTTTGCTTTTTTCGTCTTTCTTCCCTTTGTTGGGCTTTTCTGTTGTTTAGTTGTATCCTTTTCTTTTTCTTCTTCTTCTTTGATTTGTTGAATTTTTACGCCATCAAATGTACTAGATTTCGGTAAACGTAACGTTCTCACAGAGTGCATACCTTCAAATAACGCCTCGAGAGCAAATCTCAAAGTGTCTATGGACACATCGCACGGGATAAGTTGCCTTTGTGTGACTACACTCGTGCGCAACCTCGCGTGATCTCTCACATCTTCTGGAGCGACGAGCAAATGTCCAAAATCCTTCGCCACTAAAACACCTCTCACTTCTTGACCTTCGATTGGTAGACAATCCGCAGCTAAAGAACCGACAACTTTTGCGACTTTCTCGCCTCGATATCTAATTTCAACGGATTGGCAATTTTTGGGCGCAAAGACGTTCATTTCCTTCCCGTCCGCAACCGCCTTTGCTTCTAAAGCTCTTTTCAATCTCGCCATCTCCGACGTCTCTCCATGAACTAAAACTACATGTGGTGGGTTTAAGATGTCTAAAAACTGTTGCGTTTGAGGATAATCCGCGTGTGCGCTGAACGATATTGCATCTACAGAGCATCTCAATTGCAATTCGCGTCCATCTCGCGCTTTCACTGTTTTAACGTCGGACAAGATTTCTCTCGCGAGCGTGCCTTGCACTGCAAAATCACAAATCACAACACCATTATCGGAGCTTTCGCACCAGTTCTCAAACAATTCTCTCGACGTCCCGGATTGTAACATCGATGGTGTTGCTAACACAACACACGGTCCAGTGTTACCATCTAAGTCCGACGCCCGATTCAAATTCTGTACGTGCTTGAAATTAAACGGATTCTTCTCCTCAAACGTGCGCTTAATATCTGCGTTTAGGACATTAATATACGTCTCATATACCGTCATCGCTTTTCTTGCCAACGCACTGGCTTGATACACTGGAACATGTGCCATCTCTGGATGTCTCTCCCAATAATCCTCCAAAATTAATAACAACTCTTGCGCTCGTCCTAACGCGACGACTGGTAACAAAACCTTCCCGCCCCTACTCAAAATCGAATGTATCTTATCCGTAAACCTCGCTTCGCGTTCTTCCTTCGGCGTATGTGGGCTCACGCCATACGTACTTTCTACAATGACAACGTGCGGTGTTTTTTTCGGTATATCAGCAGCAGGTAAGTGCCTATCCGCAACTCTGGAGTAATCCCCTGTATACAAAATCCTACACCCTCCAATGTTCACCTCGAATTGACAAGCGCCGAGGACGTGACCGGCTCTATACGGAGTCACCTTAATCCCATCAACATTAACCTCCTGATGAAAATCAATAACCTCGATCTTATCCATGGCCATTTTTAAATCCTTTTCCGTGAACAGAGCATCTGAGTCGTTCTTATTCAGTCTCACGGCGTCTGTTATTTTTTATGCGTAAATATATACGAGCGTGAAGTGCGACGGAGCGCGCGAACAGAAGAGTTGAAGAAAATGTTAGAACAAGAATCGTACATAGCAATAATCACTACTTATAACAGGAAACACTTAAACGAACTCGATTCGATCACGGGGGAACAGTAAAAAGTAAACACGACTGCGTACCACTCATCAACATATGAAAAATAGCCTTCGTCGCATGGGTCATGAAAACCCTGCCTTTGAAATTCGTCCTCGCACATAAGTACGGTACTCCGGCGCAGTGATCTAAATGGAAGTGCGTGACTAATAAGCAATCGATCGCGCTCACGTCGATCTCGTCAAAGTACGGTAGCGACGCGAGGCCTTGATAGCCCGGGTGTATGCCACAATCGAACATTATGTTCTTCTGTTGATAGGAGCATACTATGCACGACCGACCGACTTCGGAGCCTGCGCCTAACGGTATTAATTCGAGCAGTTCGCCTTCTTGTTGTGGTCGTTCGTTGCTCATTCTCTCTTTTATCTCTTATCTCGCGCGTGCGTGTTCCTTTTCGCGCGTCGTAAACGCTGTATAATAATGCCGTTTTGACAACAATTCTTTCCTCTACTATTTCCCGAAAAGATTGGTGATTCATGATTTGGCAGATTGATGGGTGTTGGGCTAATTTCACCCATCAGCAAAAGATCAAAAAACAGTTATTTAGGTGATTTTTGACCCCATCAATTATTTCTTTTTCACCAAAGATTGGGGCTAATTGCACCCATCATCAGCATCAGCAAAAGATCAAAAACAGTTATTTAGGTGATTTTTGACCCCATCAATTATTTATGTTTTTGCACTTAACTTAAAAGAAGACGTACTGATGACGATGATGATGACGAGCGCGGCTTGGTCTGATAGGGCTCAAATTACCCGGACGTAGTAGGGCGCGTGTTCGTCGTTAGTCGTTTCCTTGTTTTCTTTCTCGATAGTTTTGATTTTTTATAGGGGTTTATACTACTTGTATAGAGCAGAGAAAAGAGGAAGAAGAAAGCGCAGCAGGTTTAATTAATTGAATACTGTGTAGTAAGAATGAACAGTGCGCTCGATAGGACCGCGATGTTCATCGAAATCGTCCAAGGCGTGATCATCGATGATGCGACTACGCACGTTACTGCGACCGTTACTGAGGAGAAGAAGAAGAAGAAGAGGAAGATGAAGAAGGGCGAAGATTTGGAAATAGTCATGACTTCGATGTGGAACGAATGCGCGAAAGAGGTCTCGAAGATGGCGAATAATGCGACAAGTTTGGCCCTAAAAACGATCGAGATCATGAACAAATCACAAAAGGTTTATTTTCGTGGTATTAGTGGTTTTACTACTACTACGTCTACGGCTACTGCTGCTGCTGCTGCTGCTGATAAGGATTTGTGTGACGTTGAAGCAGTGAGAGATTCGATCGAACGAGAGATTGGAGAGTGCATTAGAGAGTGCCAAGAACACGTGAGAATGTGCGAGAGAGTGATCGAGAAGTTTAAGAGAGAGAGTATGGAGATAGATATAGAGAATAATAATAGTAACAGACAGTTTGTGGCGCATTTGTTTGGTGTGAGTTTGATCGCGAGCGAGCGCGTGGAGGAAGTCGCGAAGAGGCTCGATAGTATGCGAGCGAAACGTTTTCGAGCGCAAGCCGAGGAAGCGATGAGATTGGAAAGGAGGAGAGGGAGCGGTGTTGGGGCAGGAGCGGTCGCGAACGAGTTAAGGAGGAGACAACAAAGTAGTAGTAATAATAATAATATCGATAGTCGTCGTAACAGTAAAAGAAGAGATCATAATAGCAACGAAGGAGATGATAAATTAGAGAGCGAAGAAGAAAATGATGGTTTCGAACAACAGCAACAACTAAAACAAGAATCAGTGAATACTGAAACCGATATGTTAATAGCCGAGCTCGTAGACATTTCACGAGGTGCGCAACTCACAGAGATGAAAATAGTAGAGCTTTCCGCGCTCTCGTCCATGTTTGCAAACGTCGTTTCGAAGCAATCGCAGCAAATTGAACAAATTTATTCCGAAGCTTTGAAGAGTACGAAATTTTTAGAAATTGGAAACTTTGAAATGAGAAAGACGATTTCTAGAAGACGAAGTGGGAGTAATTATATAGCATTCGTGCTCTTCATTGCAACTTTTGCGGTGTTATTTTTAGATTGGTATAACGATTAAATTCTACTCTGCTGCTATACATATATATGTAACTAATCACGGACAGCTTCAAAGAAGCTCTTTGGTACCGGAGCGTGAAGTTTCAACATAGGAGCGCCACATACGGCATTTTTGTCGGAGTGAAACAATTCTAAATCCTCTGCATGTAAAAACGTGCGAAACGTATCTTCGTCGTTTGCATACGCCGCATCGCCGAGAATCGGATGTCCATCTTTTTGCAGATGGACTCTGATTTGATGTCTTCTACCGGTGAAGATCTGAACCCTGAGCAAAGTCACTGGCTTATTATAATGCGCGCCTTCTAAATTACAATACCCTCTTTTGACGACTGTAATCTCTGTTTTGCATTCTTTTCCTTTATCGTCAACTCTCACGCATTCTCTAAACCCGCTCTCGTCGTTCTCATCTTTACCTATTTTGCTCTCGTTTACCCAACTATCTCGTTCTGGATGTCCGAAAACGATCGCAGAATAGAACTTCTTCGTCGTTCGATCTCTAAACATTTTAGCCGCAACCGCGGCTGCCTTCTTCGTAAACGCACATAACAAAACCCCACTCGTCGCATTATCTAATTGATGACAAAACCTAACGTGATCCTCCGGATACTGTTCGATTAAGAAATCTTCGCACGACGCGTCGCCGTCGAACTTCGGATCAAACCTCTGCTTCCCTGGCCATCCACGCGGCGTGTCCAATCTTACATCGAACGGTTTATTCAAAGCAACAAACCCACTCGTTCGGTCCTCGTACAAAACCATAAACTTCCTCTCTAAACATCTAGGCTGCCTAATCACGAACGATTTCACGTCTTCATCACCTAATCTCTCCCTCGCTTCCAAGAACTTCAAATAATTAATCCTCGGAACGATCTCGCGCGCGACACTTAAAGATTCCAGTTCTTCGTACTTCCTAAAACATCGCTCGCTTTCCTGCTCTGTCATCATTAATAACGTTCTCAGCGCATCTCTCGTAGTCTCACATTGCTTCGCACAGAAATTCGAGGCTTCGAGTTTGTTCGGTATCCATCCTTCGCGTTCGATTACTTGCATTCGATTCGCGCTCTCTGCCGCAGATTTCTTTAAAGAAGAAGAAGAAGAAGAAGAGTTGGTTATTTTATTCCTCGTCGTCGTCGTCGTTATGCGTTTAGTGATGAGTATTAAATGCGCAGTAGAGAGAGTTTGTCTCAAAACACTTCCCATACTTCTCTGAAGCGCTTCTGCTGAACAAAATTATGTACTACAGCAACAAGCAAATACAAAACATGAGAGCGTGCTGTGAAAGCGTGCCTGTGAAAGTGTGAAAGTAATGTGTATTTTCGTTTTTAAGAGCCAGCAGATTGGCAGATAATAATTACAAGCCTAGTATATACAAAGCGTCGCGTCATTGAAAAGCAAGATTTGAGCGAGAAAAAAATAGCATTTATGAAGTACATAGATTGGTTGAATAATCGTCGACGTCGTTGTTGTTGTCGTTGTTGTTGTTGTTCGTAGTCGTTGTTTGAATGTGCGTGTGTGTGGGTGTGGGTGGGGGTGTGGGTGTGTGTGTGTGCGCGTGAAGTTTCGCGAGAGCAGCAAGCCTTGGCGTCGGCGGCTTGCGGCGGAGAGAGAAAGAGAGAGAGAGAGCTCAAATGTCTCATTTTCCCTCGTTGTAATACTCTTTCTTATCTTCGGGCTGTTGTTCCGAACTGTTCGCTTTCCCATAACAAATCATACACAAATCCTCCTTATTCCCGTCTTTATCGATCGAACCATACAAATCCGATTGTATTAGGCGACTACCGACTCCACAATGCGCGCACTTTGAGTTATTCATGTCAGAGTACCTCTCGCTCGCGCAATTTTGACAAGAAATCCTCAAATCGGTCTTCTTCTTAAATATACCTTTTCCCTTTTCAGTTTGCGTCGTCCTTTCGCCGCACTTTGTGCACTTATACGCTTTCGCGGCCTCCTTCCCCGTACTCGTTATTCGTTGTAAGCAGAACGTCATCCTCCTCTTCTTCCATTAAAATGTTCAAAAAATCCTCATCTTCCATTGTTTCATTGTTCCATTGTTCCATATCGAACGTGAATACGTTATTGCAAACATCGTCATCGTCAGTTACTCGTTTTCTATCAGGCGAAGACGACCCAGATTTAGACGTGGTTCTCATTCTGACGGGTCTAAAAAGATTTGCTCTCTACTTTCAATCCTGTGCATCCTGGCCACGACAAATGTTTTTTAAAATCCGATTTTAAATACCGCTCATTACGCGGAAGAAAGTTCTATATCACCGCGTGCGGCACGCGATGCGAGGAAAGACTACCTTTTTTTTAAAAATAATCCCGTCAATACAATTCTTCTTCTTCTTCTTCTTCTTCTCGTGCGCGTGTTTTAGGAGATCTTTAACGTTCGATTAACCGTTAGTGCGACAAAAGAAAGAAATATCTTCGAAATTCGTACCAAGGTATAATTGTACCAGTACCACGGTATAAAAGAATTTTTCACACTGAGAGAGAGAGAGAGAGAGATAAAGATCTAAAACAACTTCTTTAATGTTTAATATGATCACGATTAGAGGAGTGCGTAAATCAGGATCTGGCACGCTCTTTGTTTCCCGTGGTTTTTCAATTATGCGTTGTTTTACGCCGAGTTTTTTTGTGATTGCAAAAAACCACTTTATTTCATTTACATTTAATTTGTTAATTTCTATTTTCTAAAAACAATTAATTGCGTTCAACTGAGTAGTCTATAGAACGGTATCGGCATAAAAATGTGTCATGAGTTTTTCGCAAACTTCTTCGGAATCTTCGGTTAATTGTTTCAATAAATCTAGAAGCAACACGCATTCTTTTTCTTTTGCAATTTCTCGAGTTTGTATTTCTGTCTTGATGCGATCGAACTCTAGCACGTTTTGTTGCAACTGCCCGTTTTCATTTTTCAACGATTGGATTTGATTAATAAAATCAGCCCTGATTCGTTCTTCTTGTTTAATTAACAAAGTTATCTCTTCTTGCATTGGTTTCGTCGCGCGTTCGATGTCTTTCATAGCGTTTTTTTCGTATGCCGAGAGCTTAATCTTCATTTCGAAGAGCTCTTTCTCGTTTTGTTTCAATAGTTCTCTCGCTTTCGATTCGTTCATTTTCGCATCTTTTAAGTCTTTATTCATATTCTTAATTGCGTTCTCTCGAGTTCTAATCGCTCGCGCGAATCGAATGAACTGCACATCTTCCAAGCGCAAAAGCTTTACCCACGCGTCCCTCGACGCTACGTCGGTCTCTGCCAACCCTTCAGGAATCACCAACTCTTTCTCTATTTGCGCTCGTTTCACTTCTTTCGCTCTCACGCCTTCCTCGATCAACTTCACGCGATCTTTCGTAATCATCATAGCTTTCTCGCGGTTCATTAAGATCACTCTCGCTTTCAAGCTCTCAATCTCTTCATCTCTTTTCTCGAGTTCTTTCATTAAACGCCTAGCTCTCTGGTTAGCTTGCTTCGCGTCTTCGCGTAAACTTCTCACTAAATCAACATTGTTTTCGTTATTTTCGTTATCATTATTACGATTACTACTATCACTATCATTCCTATTGTTCCTATTAATCATCTTCTTCTTCTTCCTCATC
>Ga0209830_10002191_pt1 | contig 15948 bp, 13 predicted proteins | sample ArcticOcean_MG_C_12_FD_187439 | JGI IMG/M metagenome (GOLD analysis project Ga0209830, IMG submission 187439) | Marine microbial communities from western Arctic Ocean - ArcticOcean_MG_CB8_130 (SPAdes) (version 2) | ecosystem: Environmental > Aquatic > Marine > Oceanic | place: Arctic Ocean...
AGTAGGATTGCGTTGCTTCAAAACGGCCCAGGCACCTGCTACGTGTGGGGCAGCCATTGAAGTGCCATTGTAGTTCGAAGTTGCAGAACCGCCGGAACCGCCAGGAACCGACGATGTAATTGACACCCCGGGGGCCAACAAGCTGAGGAAATCGGTGTTGTTTGAAAATGACGCAATATCGTCATTATCGTCTGTTGCACCTACGCTTATCGCGCCTGAAATACAGGCCGGACTGCCAATAGAAGAAGTATAACCATCGTTACCCGCGGCCACAGCAGTAGCGATACCCGCTGCTCGGAGATTATTTATTGCATCGACCAGCACGGATGACACTGCACCATCACAAGTTGAAAAATATTGGCCACCACCAATACTCATGTTGGCAGAAGAAATGTCGAAACTATTTCGCAAGTCATAAACACGTTCTAAACCTGCCGCCATGTCACTATTCCATGCAAGCAGGCAATCAGTTCCGTTGTTACAATAACCTGGGAAATACGAGAAGACTTGGATGGCAATGATATTGGCATCCCGAGCGACCCCAAAATGAATTCCTGTACCCGGGTTGCCGGCACTAATCCCAGCAACGTGCGTTCCGTGGTTGCAACTCGACGCAACACCGGAACCATAACCAACGCCATCACAATGCACTCCAGCCCCGTTGCCCGTCTGAATATCAAGACCATTAGGGCAAGCGCTATTTGAAGCGCCGGTGACATTTGATGAATAGCATGCTTCTGAGACCACTTTGTTACCACCAGTTGAAAACCAAGCGTGGTTTTTATCAACGCCGGTATCAATAATTGCGATGGTTTGGCCTTCCCCAGAGTATCCGGCATCCCAAGCCGTAGGGGTTCTAATCACGTTATTACTAGTATTGAGCAGTGGCGGTTGTGCGATGTCTTCATAGACCGCAAGTACCTCAGGCATCAACCGCATTTGCTCAAGTGTTTGGGCATCGACCTCGGCTACAAGGTGAGGGATATACCTAAACACCCGTTTGATACGAGCGCCCTGATCAAGCAATTTCTTGTTAAGACTGTTTCGTTGGCCTGTTATGTTCGCTCGTTGGGCACCAATCTGTTGCTGATTTTGCATTTGACCTTCAGCTTTATAATCAGCATTGAGTCGAATAATGACACGGATAAAACCGCTGTCGTTCGCCTTTTGAATCAGTGATTGATTAATTGTTGCGGAGCCAGTTTGCTCGGTCTCCTGCGCAAACAAAATTGAACTGCTGGTCGTGACAAGGATCGCAAGAAGTGCTACGTAGAAAGGTAGAGACTTATGAGCTGCTTGTGTACGCTTCAAGTATAGACTCCTGTGGACAGTGGCCGAGGGTTAGATCTGAAAGCAGTAAAGAAATTGCTACGGAGTGATGGTATTAATTTATTCAAGCTTATGCCACTAGATTGATGTTATTTTCATATTTTTGACAAATACGAAAAGTCACTTAAGAAATAATATGGCAATGAAGATCTGTTGGTTTTTTACTGTTTTCTTTTGGATCCAAAGCTCAGACTTTGCGGTTGCCAGTGACGGCGAGAACAAAAAGTTAATTGATTCCGCGTATTCAGGAGGGGTCATACGCGTCATTGTTAAGCTAAATATTGCGTATGAGCTCGAAGCCACTCTAAAGGATGATTCGACGAGACAAGCCCAAAGAACCAACATTAAAGAGGCTCAAGACCGTCTCATTGAGTTTTTGCAGAATCAGGGAGCGCAGGTGAGCCGAGTATCTTCGCAGTCCCCTTATATCGTCACGGAAGTCGACGGGCCAACGCTGGAGAAGTTGTTAGAACGAGATGACGTTCTGCGCGTTCAAGATGACCAGCCACAGGGACTAGTTCAATAACATTCAATAAGCGCGCTGCGGGCTGCTGAACCTTGGTTGCAGGCACTTTTAACCGCGAGTCTACTTCATCATCAGAAACAGGACGGCCACAAAGTAAGACAACAGTAAGAGCCTAATTATCAGTACCCGCTCTGTTTATCTCTAATCTGTAATGGTTTCGCTTCCAATAATAGGAGGCAATGATGTTCCGAGCAGAAGTCGAACAGAAGTGGCAAGCGGCCCTTGCCAATTATCAGCGCAGTCAATTGTCCATCGCCGAGTACTGCCGAGAGCACAGCATTACCCCGGCTTCGTTTTATCGATGGCGTAAAAAAACGAGCACTGATCAACGTGGCCGTTTCCTACCGGTGGTCATTGAAGTCAAGTCTGCACCGGTTCGCCTATGCTTTGCCAATGATGCGATGATCGAGGTGTATGACGATAGCAATCCAGTAGCGCTGCAACTCGCCGTGACGGTCCTGTCATGATCAGACCGGCAAACACGATTGAGCGGGTACTGATCTACTTCAAGCCCGTCAACTTCCGTAAAGCCGTCGATGGGCTGTCCGTCATTGTTGAAGAAGCGCTTGAAGAGAATCCGTTCTTCGGTACCTTGTTTGTCTTTACCAACCGGCGCGCCTGCTCCGTTTACTTCTTGTAGCCCACGTAATAGATACCGATAACGTTGCCAGTCCCGTCCTTCATTGGTTCGTAGCCAGTCACATACGGCGTACCAAGAATCGCAACTTCGCCATAGAAGGGCTTTCCTTGCTTGATTTCAGCAATAACGTTGCCGGCGGGGTCCAAAATCGTTCCAATCGCCCGTCCGCTGCCGTCAGGCTTGGGCACACTGGTGGAAACGCGAATATATTCGTCTCCGCTCCGGGCAAAGAAAGTCGCTGTCATTCCTTTGCCGTCTTCCCTGCTGACGGCGTCGACGGTGTCGAAATGATTGTTGACTTTCGTGGAACCGAAGTACAGGGCGGGAGCACCCATCTTGGCGCCAACAGCCTCCCTTCCCTTGAGCTTGGGCGCTCCCAATTGTCGAGCCATTGTCTTTAGGCTCGTCATTGAATGCGCAATTCGCGAGTCTGCTTGCGCATTTCCGGTACTTGGCGCCAGTATCACTGTTGCGATGAAGCAACTCAGAACGCCATTTGCGAGTCTTTTGTAGAACGTTGCGAACATGTTGCGATCTCCTCACGGTGAATCAGATTAACGAATATCACGCGGTCAAGATGCGTGCTTGCCACCCAGATGAACGGCCGCATCGCCGGCAGCATGCGGGTCGAGCACTAGCCTAGGACCTCAACACATGCCCGAGACGGGGTCAACAGCCGTTGCAGCCATTCTGTCGACTGTCTGTAGCGGCTATCTTGTAGTGGATAGATCGAAAGTAGGGGGACTTAATCCCTAAGTGTTCGCTTATCTTTGATCTCTATCTCAGAATCTTTAAAAGGTAGATTTTGCTGGAGGATAGGAACTATAACAGGGCTTTTAACAGGGCTTTTAACAGGGCTTTTCGAGCGAAATTTCAAGTACCCTAACAGCCGTATGTCTGCTTGTTTTATAAAGATGTCTGCTTGTTTAATAAAAGAGTAGAGCCGCTTGACGAGGAGTGGTTAAACGCCACCATGGTTCGTGGCTATTGGCTGAGCTAGTGATGGACGATTAGCCAACATGTCTTTTTGTTGGCGCAAGGCTAAATCTGCCGCCGTGGTTTCAATCATTAGGTAGCGGTAAAGAGATCTTTTTGCGGCCCTTGCTCGGGCCTTTGCCAGCGCACAACTGGCAGGCAGAGATATCGATATCAAATACACGCCTAAGCCGCATTGCCCAACTCAGTGGCGGGCTTGGCAGTGCTTGATCGACAGAGGTTTCATTGGCGGTTTGTATTGTGGGAGTCTTTGATTTGTTGCGCGACGGTTTCGCTGAGCCAGGGAACACTGCGCAAGAATTTGGTAGAAGAGTTTGTAAATTTGATCCGTGGGATCGCTATCTAGTTCAGTCAAATTCCCCGAGTTCCTCTCGCATTCGCTTTCTATCAAGAATCTCTTCTATTTTACGTCGTACATCGCGGGCATAAAGAGGAACCTCTATTTGTGCTTTAACTTCATCTAACTCATCAACTTCTGTAGTGGGGTTATTGAAATTATTGTCTCTACTCATAGTTATGATCATTCGGCGATACGGAATGTTGAAATTAAACTACTGAGTTGGCATGAGAGAAAGCAAAATATTTTTGTAATCACATCAAATTCTAATTTTGTTAGATGCGTTTATTTGTGAGGGAGTAGTGGTCAAGTCAATCTGGTCTTCCCCCGATAAATAGCGCCATACAGGCTTACGTTTGTGCCGAAGATGTTTCTTGTACTCGATTTAATTTAGGAGTCCACGGGTTCAGCGATAACGTTGATTGATCTGCTTTCTGCAGCGCGACGCTGCATGTCTTCAGTGATGAGGCCCGCGAGTTCTTCAATCGCACTGTTTTGGTAAACCAATAAAAACCCAGGGAAGCCGCACCCGAAAGGATCGGTGCGATAAAAATTTTATTCGTTATTTTGGCAAATTAATTCGTTCTGTTGTCCCAAGCCTGTCGAGTACAGTATCAAGCGACCCTGCGGCTCTATAGTCAATCGGTGGAGGGCAACATTACTGTCTTCAAGTTGGCTGTCACTTTAGCTCATGTTGGAAAATCATCGAGTAATAGTTGAGGGTGAGTTAGTCAGGTAGACTTTGGCGATGCGAATCAAATTATTAATGACGTTTGCCATAACGCTACTGCTTGTGGGATGCGGCGCGTCAGCGCCGGTAAAGACGACACTGTCTGCAGTGACTGAAGTCCAGAAAGACTTCGATGGAAGGCAAGTCATTGTCAGCGGAACCCTTCGCACATTCGATACGCCCCGGCACTATTGGATAGAGAACGACGCGTTAGACCGTGTGGCACTTGAGGGTGCAATCAATCTTGCGCCGCTGGTAAGTCAAACGGTGACGGTGAGAGGAATATTTCGTTATGACAGTGATGCCGGACGTCGGATTGAAGTAGACGAACTCGTTGCTCTGGAGTAGGTAAAGCTCGTTGCGAAATGGTGGTCAAAAAAGGGTACTGACAAGATAATCGCGCCTCTGGCGACATACCAGGATGCAAAACCTATAGGAACGACATCCTCTTCCACCTTCTGTCATTCAGCACGCAGTTTGACTCTACTACCGTTTCAATCTCAGGGTCCGTGATGTTGAAGATTTGTTAGCCAAAGGAAATATCAACGTCAGCAACGAAGCCATTCGTCTCTGGATCAACAAATTCAGCCCTGAATTTACCAAACGTCTTCGCCGCAGACACGTTGGTTTAGGCGATGCCTGTTTCTTGGGCCAAGTATTTGTCTAGATAGCCGGCGAACAACATTACCTTTAGTGCGCCGCGGAGTGCGCCGCGGAGCGCGCCGTGGAGCGCGCCGTCGATCAAGATGGCGAAGTTGTCGACATCGACTGACAAGAGCGAAGAGACGCCAATGCAGCGAAACGATCCTTCCAACGATTCTTCCAACGATTCTTCCAACGATTCTTCCAACGATTCCTCAAGACAGGTGGCATATCCAGTGAAATCGTCGCGGACAAACCTCGTAGCTATGGCGTTGCACACCAAACATCGATTCCTGACGAGAGACACAACACAGAACAGAACAGAACAATACGCCAATAATCGAGCAGAACTTTCTCATCAGCCCACCCGGATTCGTTGGCGAGGCATGCGCCGATTCACATCGATCAAGCAGTCACAGCGGCTTCTGGAAAGCCATGCCGCGGTCTATAATTTGTTCAACCTGCATAGGCGCTCCCTAAGAATAACGGCAGGGGCGTCAATCCACTGACAAATTTGAAGTAGTCGTCCCGAAAAGCGGGGCACCTCACGACTGGCGCTGGAATATTGAATGCGGTTGGATTAGACGGGGCGAGGTTGAGTACTAGCGCACCAAAAGTGTCCTATTTCTATGCCGGTGCCGCATGAGGAAATCTCGACCTCAATTCGCATGCGGGATTTTGTATCTCGGCATCTGAGAATTTGTTAGGATCTCGTGATGAATATCCTATTCAATCCAATCGTCACACTAGCTTGCCTGTGCTTCCTGGTTATGCAATCGAGCGGGATGCACTTTCATGTAGACGAACATGGAAAAGACGCTGGCGTACATTCTGCCCATCAACACCAGATCGATTCAGAACACCATCAGGACCACCACCAACTGAGTAATGTTCACGAACACAAGGCTGAAATTGACATTTCGTCGCAGGAAATGCTTGGTTCAATCTGGACAAGGCTGATTCCAGCCATCATGACCTGCGCTCTTGTAACAACCATTGCGAGCATAGGTTTACATCAGCCCATCCGTTCACTTCTGAGAGCTCCAGCTCGGGTCCGGCGGCTTTCTCGCTGGCGACCGCCACTACGCGCTCCCCCTATCTCCCTGTAATCCAATCTTTATTTGCATCTCTGAGCGGCACCGGCTGCCTATGATTTGCGTGTGTGGGTAACGCGTTTTAAGGACGCTGGGAGAATCAGTTCATGTCTATTGTAGACAGGTTCGGTACCGCTAAGCGGTATTGGCTATGCACGACCATCGTTATTGCCGTTTTACATGTGCCAGTCGCAGCCAGTGACGGTGCGGCGATCAATCTGAAAGATGCTGTTAAAAGAACGTTGGAACGCAATCCAAATTTGGTGGCGTTTGGCTATCAAATCGATGCCCAGCAAGGACGGCTAATGCAGTCGCAACTTCGCCCAAATCCAGAACTGGGCATTTTGGTGGAAAACGTACTCGGCTCAGGTGACTTCAACAAGGCTGATGGTGCCGAGGCGACACTTAGGCTGAGCTGGTTGCTTGAGCGCGGGAAACGCGATCGGCGGGTTGCAGTTGCGACGGCGGGAGTTTCCCTGATCGAGTCTGAAGCAGAAATACGGCGTCTAGACGAGGCTGCGGAAACCGCTCGATTGTTTCTCGATATTCTGGCCAATCAAGAGCGTCTTGTTCGAACTCAAAACGGCGTCAGTCTCGCGAAAAAAACGGTTGAAGCTATCGGTGAGCGAGTTCGAGCAGGTCGTACGCCAGAGGCGGATCTTGCTCGCGCAGAGGCTCAGCTCGCTCGTATTCTCCTGCGCCAGGAAGATTTTGACCACGAACTAAAAACCGCTAAACACCGTCTAGCCGCCCAGTGGGGAGATTCGAAATTGGATTTTGTTAGTGCGAAGGGCAATATTTCTCAGCTACCTGAGCTGGTAAGTTTTGCAGAACTTGTTAATCGTGTTGACGAGAATCCGGACTTCGTGCGCTTTGCCAGTGAGCAAAGACTGCGAGACTCAGAACTAGCGATGGCAGAGTCTGAGGCAAAACCTAGTTGGCAACTGAATACAGGTATTCGCCGTTTTCAGGAAAGTGGTGATCAGGCCCTTATATTTGGCGTGACTATCCCACTTGCAAGGCATAACCGTAATCAAGGTGGCGTCGCTGAAGCCCAGGCAAAGTTAGCGATGGCGAGCGCCGATCAAACCGCTGCGCGCATTCGTATGGAAACCCAACTTTTCGCCTTGTATCAGGAGTTAGTGCACAGCATGCATCGTGTAACCGTTTTGCGCGACGAAGTCTTGCCTAAAGTAGAGCAAGCATTAGTTGAAACGCAGCGCGCATACACCAATGGGCGTTATGGCTATTTTGAGTTCCAGACCGTACAGCAAGAGGTGCTAGACGCACAATCAGCAATAATTGAAACGAGCATCAATGCTCACAAGCGCCTAATAGAAATCGAACGCTTAACCGGGACGTCGCTGCTGTCTATGGAGGCGAACAAATGAGGATGATGGTGAAAAAGCTAAATGTAATTGGGTTGATGGCGCTAGTAATGGTGCTTGCAGGCTGCGGTAACGCTGATGCTGACCTTGATTCTCACGGAGCTGGGGTTGACACAATCGCGGCCGAGCCGGCCAAGGGCCCCCACGGTGGCCGCCTGCTAATAGACGACGACTTTATATTGGAGTTGGCGATCTTTGAAACAGGCGTTTCGCCTGAATTTCGGGTCTGGTTGTCAAAGGGAGGTGAAGCCATTCGCCCAGATAACGTCGCCCTTAATGTGACACTGACACGGTTAGGCAATGAAAAAGATGAAATAGGGTTCACCGCTCAGGAAGATTTCCTGCGTGGCGATATGGTGATCTATGAACCTCATTCTTTTGTCGTCACCGTTGAGGCAAGCCATTTAGGCAAATCCCACCGTTGGCAATATGACAACTTTGAGGGCAGGACGAAGATTGGTTCTGACGTTGCCGAGGCATTTGGGCTTGAGACGGAGATTGCAGGGCCGGCGACGGTAGTCGAGGCGATTAATGTTTACGGTTTTGTTGTACCCAATAGCGAGAAGGTGCGTAGGATCAGTGCTCGCTTTGAAGGCGTAGCGCAATCCGTCGGAGTATCTGTGGGTGACCGGGTTATAGCTGGTCAAAAGCTCGCTGAAATCGAGAGTAACGAAAGTCTTAAAAGCTACCCTGTTACCTCACCAATTGCAGGTGTTGTTACGGCGAGAAGAGTTAATCCCGGTGAGCAAACGAAAGGCCGTGAATTGTTTACGGTCATGGACACATCTGACGTTTGGGCTGAGTTCGCCGTATTTCCAACAGATCTACCTAGGGTAAAACGGGGTCAGCGGGTCAGGGTTGATATGGCGGCGGGCAGCCTGCAGCGGCAGGGTGTCATTGCGCTTTTGAACACCACAGCGGAAGCTAACCGATCCGTTTTGGCGCGTGTGGTGCTGGACAATGCCGACGGTGCGCTCATTCCGGGCACGAATCTTACGGGCAAGATTCAGGTGGCAGAGCATCAAGTGCCACTGGCGGTAAAGCGTACAGGTTTGCAGAGTTTTCGAGATTTTACCGTGGTTTATGCACTCATTAATGAGGAGTACGAGGTGCGGATGCTGGATCTTGGTCGGCAGGATGGGGAGTGGATAGAAGTACTGGGCGGTATTGAGATCGGAACGCGGTACGTCACCTTGAATAGCTATCTCGTTAAAGCCGACATCGAAAAGTCCGGCGCTTCGCACGACCACTAAGGACAAATCATGCTCGAACTTATCATCAAAACATCGCTTGAGCGACGGGGCCTGGTTTTTTTCGCCGTTTTATTTCTCGTTGGTCTTGGCTTCTGGAACTTTACCCGGTTACCCATAGATGCCTTGCCTGACATCACGAACATACAGGTTGTGGTGAACACGCAAGCCCCCGGCTATACACCGTTAGAGGTTGAGCAAAGGGTAACGTTTCCGCTCGAAAACATCATGGCGGGCATACCGCAGCTTGTCTATACCCGGTCAACATCGCGCTATAGTCTTTCACAGATCACGGTCGTTTTTGAGGAAGGTACCGATATTTATTTTGCTCGACAGCAAGTAGCCGAGCGGATGAATGCAGCAACGGCTTTATTGCCAGAATCCCTTGAGCCCAGACTCGGCCCTTTGGCAACCGGGTTGGGAGAGATTTTCATGTTTACCGTAAATTCTGAGGCTAATGCGGTCAACGCAGATGGTTCTTTGGTCACCCCTACGGATTTGCGAACGGTTCATGATTGGATTATTCGGCCTCAGCTTTTACGAGTCCCCGGGGTTGCCGAGATCAATCCTATCGGTGGGTTTAAAAAAGAGATCCTAATTGCGCCAGATCCTACAAAGCTACTTGCTTACAGCGTTAGCTATGAAGACCTTGTGTTAGCGGTTGAAGAAAACAACGCAAACCGGGGTGCGGGATTCATCGAGCACAACGGCGCTCAGTGGTTAGTGCGGGTGCCGGGGCAAGCCAACGATATGGACGAAATTGGATCGATCGTGGTCAAAGATTTCCAAGGTGTGCCTATTCACGTGCGAGATGTGGCGAGTGTTGGGCTGGGACAAGAACTACGCTCCGGTGCGGCCACTCAGAACGGCAAAGAGGTCGTCATGAGCACCGTCTTTATGCTTATTGGCGAGAACAGTCGGGATGTGGCAAGCGCAGTTGCTGCAAAGCTGCGTGAAGTTCAGGCCAGTCTGCCTGCGGGGATTGTCGCGACTGCGGTCTACGATAGAACATCACTCGTCGACAAAACCCTGGCGACAGTAAGGACGAATCTCATCGAAGGTGCTTTGCTTGTCATCGTTGTGTTGTTCTTGTTTTTAGGCAATGTGCGCGCGGCTTTGTTAACAGCCGCCGTGATTCCCATTGCAATGCTGATGACGGTTACCGGGATGGTGCAATCAAAGGTGAGCGCCAATCTCATGAGTCTCGGTGCGCTAGACTTTGGGCTAATTGTGGATGGCGCAGTGATTATCGTTGAGAACTGTCTACGAAGACTCAGCCAGGCTGGTAGATCACCCTTAAAACTATCGGAGCGGCTTACTATTGTCTATGACGCAACCCATGAGGTGATACGGCCAGCGTTGTTTGGTGTCTTTATCATCACAGCGGTATACATCCCTATCTTTGCCTTAACCGGAATCGAAGGGAAAATGTTTCATCCCATGGCAATGACGATTGTCATTGCGCTTGTGTCCGCGATGATTCTCTCGATCACGTTTGTGCCTGCCGGTGTCGCTTTGCTTTTCACTAAGCCCATAAAAGAAAAGGAGAGCCCCATTGTTCGTGGCGCGCTATATCTCTATCGCCCGGTATTAGCAGCTTCGCTACAGTTTCGATGGCTTGTCGTGAGCTGTGCACTAACGTTTGTATTGGTCTGCGGTTGGTTTGCAAAAGACCTGGGTACGGAGTTTGTACCCAACCTGGATGAAGGTGACATTGCTATGCATGCGTTGCGTATTCCCGGCACCTCCCTGAAACAGGCGGTTCAAATGCAAGAGCAACTCGAGGCGGACATCGCGAAGTTACCAGAAGTAGAGCGGGTGTTTGCCAAGATAGGGACAGCTGAAGTCGCGACAGACGCGGTGCCACCGAGTGTCGCGGACAACTTTATCATTTTGAAACCACGCCATGAGTGGCCGGACCCTAAGAAATCTAAAAATGTGTTGGTGTCTGAACTAGAAGCGCAGGTGATGCCGATACCGGGTAATCGATATGAATTCTTGCAACCTATTCAAATGCGTTTCAACGAGTTGATCGCAGGGGTCCGCGCTGAGCTTGCGATTAAAGTTTTTGGCGATGATTTCGATACACTAATTACCCTGGGCGATGAAATAGAAAAGGTCATTAATCAGGTTCCCGGTGCGGTAGACATTGCGGTTGAGCAAGCCACCGGCTTGCCGGTGCTCACTATCAGACCGAACCGCGAGGCGCTAGCGCGGTACGGTCTTAGCATGAGTGAGTTGCAAAGTTTTGTTGCAACTGCGATTGGGGGCTCAATAGCAGGGCAGCTTTATGAGGGTGATCAGAGAGTAGATATTGTTGTTCGTTTGCCTGAGCGGCTGCGCAGTGATCCAGATGCCTTGCTGAATCTGCCAATACCTGTGATCCGTGGGGGTTTTGTTCCTCTGGGGGAACTCGCAAAAACCGAGCTCGTGATTGGCTACAACCAGATCAATCGGGAGAATGGCAAACGTCGAGTGGTGGTTACAGCCAATGTGCGCGACCGTGATCTCGGCTCGTTTGTTGGTGATGTACAAAGAGCAGTAGCACAGAACGTCGAGATCCCCGCTGGTTATTGGGTAGAGTACGGTGGGACTTACCAAAACTTGCAGTCAGCAGCGACTCGGTTAAGTATCGTAGTACCTGTCACTCTGCTGTTTATTGTCGGGTTGTTGTTCATGGCGCTGGGGTCGATTCGGGATACTGCGATCATCTTCTCTGGGGTGCCTCTGGCGCTGACGGGCGGCATTGCAGCGTTGTTGATACGGGATATTCCATTTTCGATTTCTGCTGCAGTTGGGTTCATTGCACTATCGGGCATCGCGGTCCTAAACGGGTTGGTCATGGTTTCTTTTATACGTGACCTTCGGCAACTCGGCCGTTCATTGGATGAAAGCATTGCCGATGGTGCGTTGACGCGACTTCGGCCGGTTTTGATGACGGCGCTTGTAGCTTCACTCGGTTTTGTTCCTATGGCGCTGAACACTGGTATTGGTTCTGAAGTTCAACGACCTCTGGCAACCGTTGTGATCGGTGGGATTATCTCATCGACCTTGTTAACGCTTGTGGTTTTACCGGCGCTTTACCGGTTGGTTCATGGCAGGCAAGCGGAAGCCCCCGTGCTAAAGCGGCAAACTTAAAGCTTCGATTTTTCAAAACAGACGACAACATAAATAGCGGTACTGACAAATTAATCGCGCCGCGGGCAACCTACCAGGATGCAAAACCTATACAAACGACATCGTTTCCCGCCTTCTGTCATTCAACACGCAGTTTGGCTCTACTACCGTTTCAATCTCAGCGTCCGTGATGTTGAAGACTTGTTAGCCGAACGAATTATCAACGTCAGCTATGAAGCCATTTGTCTCTGGATCAACAAATTCGGCCCTGACTTTACCAAACGTCTTCGCCGCTGACTCTCCGGCTTCGGCGACACCTACTTTTTGGACGAACTGTTCGTCAAGACTGAAAGCAAACAAGGTTACCTTGGCGCGCCGTCGATCAAGATGGCGAAGTTGTCGACATCTATTGACAAGAGCAAGGAGACGCCAAGGCAGCGAAACGATTCTGGGCAGCCTCAAGGTTCTGCCGCAACTAAAAATGTGCTTTTCTCAAATCCGCCGATACTTTCAACCTTGGCAAGCCTGAGCTCAGCCAATAACCACAAACCCTGGTAGCGTTTAATCACTGCTGGTCATGCCGCGCGACTCTTTCATAAAAAAAGCAGGCCACCGCGCTGATTCGATACTTAGACTTTCGCTCGAAAAGCCCTGTTATAATTTATATCCTCGAAGGCTATGATTGCGCGGAATAGAAATACAAAAATGAGCACCGTTTCGCCATAAAGATTTGTTAGGGTCATGATATGAAAAATCAAATGCGTGATCGCGTAAAGGAATCTTTCCCCTCTGTTCTGCTCACGTTACTGAGTATCATGCAAGCAGTCGCCTTGGAGCTGCTATGGGGTAAAGTGGTCGGGCTTGAGGTGCTCTACGAAGCTTCAATGGAATGCTTTGTGATCTGGGTACAAGTCGTTTCAACATTTGTCGGACTGATCCTCGTTTGGGTGATTTATGCCGGTAACGTGATGCGGTTTCGTTGGACGCCAAACATTTCAGACTCAATTTATCCGTTTTTAGCAGGTGTACTAGAGTTCTGGTTTGTAGCAGCGATTGGCCAGGCAACCATCGGTATCTGGATACTAACTCTGGGCGGCTTATTCGCGGCGATGACCGTGATTTCACAGCTAACCATGCAACGAGCAAGAGCGGATGATGACAACGCTGATTTTTTTAGATCGATCCCTCCTGCTAAACTGAAAGACTTCTTGCCACAGATTATTCTTGTTGGAATCTTCTTAATGACAGGTACAACGCTATTGATTACCGAGGTATCACATCATACAAATGCAGCAATAGTGGTGTTAACGTTATTGTTTCTGGCATGGCAATTTAGAAGTTTCGTAGCCTACTGGAACGCCTCTATTGAGCCCGTCATTAAGTAGGATTGCCGAACATAAGAAAACAATATTGGACGACTAAAAGGAACGGGCAGGGCAGGGTCCCGCCTGGACCTTAGAGCTCACCGGGTGCTGGCAGACCAAAGGGTTCAAAGCAAAACCTGTCTGATCAGTGCATCTACGGTTTGGCTGAGTTGTGGGAGTGAGAGGGTAAGGACATCCTCGCGCAGATGGCCGCTGAGAAGCCCTGTGAGCTTGTTCGTGCGGTGACCAGGGTTTTGCCAAGAGACAATTTTGCAAGGGACAATTTTTCCAAGGGACAATTTTTCCAAGGGGCAGGGTGCGGTTGCGGGAAGGCGCTGTAACGGTTCTTGATTACACGGGTATGGATAACCCTGAGCCGCCCGGTTGAATCATCAGGGTAAGAGTAGTCCTGAATGAAACGCTGATTCGATACTCAGACTTTCGCTCAAAAAGCCCTGTGATAGTTTCAATCCTCAGAAATGTGGTTTATTCTTTTTGTAACGGTCACAACGGTCACACATCTGATAAACGGATAACGCTATCGTGCAGCAATTCAAAGGTTAAACTAATATCGAGTTTTTTCATGAAATCCCAAAGGATATAACGATGAAATTTTGCAAGTTAACCAGTGTTGTCGCGGCGATAACCGTCTCTGCTGCCCTAGGGAGCATGCCTGCCTTTGCTGACGATGATGAAAGAGCGGAATGCAGTATTGCTTCGGCCTTCGTCTATCAGAGCACCGACTTTCGTTTACCTGTCATCGACGTGTACGGATCAGGTTTCGGCGAAAAGAGAAGACATCCAAAGGTCCAACTCGGTGGGGAAGATGTTGGCTATTTCATCGTGGAATCCACTGATACGAGAGTGGTACTAGCGTTTGAGCCGACAAGTCCTGCGGCGCAAGATTTATTTCAAGCCATACCCGGGCCAACGAATGACCAGTATGACTCATCCTATCCGTCATCGCACCAACTCCAACTGACCATCAAGCCACGCGGGAAGAATCAAACGGCTTGCGCTCCGATTACCATCGCCAGCGGGTTACGGATGTTGGTGGGTAAGAGCGTCGTAGAGCCCTACAATTGAAAAGCCCTTAAGTTTACGAAATCACTGAGCGGGTGGCTGTGGCCCGTGACCAGGGGGCGAGTTGATGGCTGCCGGAACCGTGCTGTTTGAGTGGGTTCACGACATATCCAAGAGCTGAATTGATGACACCGAAGGAGCAATACGTGTTGTCATCAGACAAAAAATGAATTCAATAACCCGAGCATCATTAGTTTCAATTTCATTGAGTATTTCCCTGCATCGCAGATAAGCGGTGCGACTATCCTTGGCCGACCGATAAACGCTGTAAACCTGATGTCACCTATGGTGTCGCAGACGGCTCTCGTTATATATTGGGAGGCAGCAATCGATTTATCAAGCAGCCCGGCGAACGATGCACAACATCGCCCGACGAACAAGAATCAAGAATCAAGAATCAAGAATCAAGAATCAAGGAACCCGCATGAGTTCATTCGACTCACATACAAAAAAAATTCAAAAACAATTTAACCGTCAGGCCAAGGAATACGCCCAAACCAATCAGGCAAAAGATATGCGAGCGATGGCGAGTTTGGTTGGACTAACGAAAACCAACGCGTCTAGCGTTACTTTAGACGTCGCCTGCGGACCAGGTCGATTGACGATGGCCTTTGCCAATCACGCAAAACAGGCGACCGGCTTGGATGTGACAGAGAACTTACTTGATATTGGCCGTGCAGAGGCCGAGAAACTAGAGATAGATAATATTGCGTTTACTTATGGCTCTGCCCTGGACATCCCATTTGATAGCAAGACCTTCGATACAGTGAGTTGCCGGGCTGCGTTCCATCACTTTGCAGCGCCAGGAGAGGTGTTGAAAGAACTGGCTAGGGTGCTTAAGCCTGATGGAGAGATTGTAATCGCAGATATTTTAGGCAATGAAGAGACCACCAAGGCGACGCATCACGATGCGTTAGAGCAAATGTGTGACCCAACTCACGTAAGCTGCTTATCAAAAACTCGCTTTCTCGCGCTATTTAATGAAACGGGTCTGGACGTCACCAGTAGCCGATTCGGCTCTATGGATTATGAGGTCGAACAATGGCTACTTCATGGTGGACCGAACGACGAGCAAAAACGGGAGATTCGATCAAGGTTTGAACAGAACGTAGTGAGTGATCAAACAGGACTCGATGCCCGCGAAGAAAAAGGCCTGCTAAAATTCACTCACCAAACCGCCGTGTTCGTTTTAGAGCTGGCTGCAAGAGCCACGCACTAATTTTAGGGGTCAGTAATTTTAGGGGTCAGGACCAAGTGCCAGAACCATTTAACGGATCCTGACGTCTATTCCACGGAGTGGTCACCTGCGAAGTGCATTAACCTGATCACGAAAGGCCGCCGTGCCAAGCACCAGGCCGGTGTTGAGGCAGTGCCTGATCTTCTGAATGACTTCTGCAGAAAGTGATTGGGCTATCATTTCGCGGTATATCTTTTGCCGTTCAGTTTCGTTCT
>Ga0209830_10002192_pt1 | contig 15948 bp, 18 predicted proteins | sample ArcticOcean_MG_C_12_FD_187439 | JGI IMG/M metagenome (GOLD analysis project Ga0209830, IMG submission 187439) | Marine microbial communities from western Arctic Ocean - ArcticOcean_MG_CB8_130 (SPAdes) (version 2) | ecosystem: Environmental > Aquatic > Marine > Oceanic | place: Arctic Ocean...
AAATTCTAATCACACACTTATTTTAAAGGAAGACTATCGTAGTATTCTTGATCTTTTTTCGAAAGCGGTGAATCGTACGGATTACGGTTCAACTGATATTCTAAATAGGCATATAAGATAAAGCAGACCAAAGGCACTGCAGCAAATCCTAAAATTATTAGTATTAAAACTAATCCATTCATTTATTAACCTCCAGCAAAAACGTTGCCTGAACCTGCCGCTACTGATGTACAACCTGATATAGCATCTCCGATTCTTCCACAACCTTTTCCATTGATAATGACCGTTCCTGATCCTGCAGCAATTGGAGCAGCGTGACCAGGACATGGAGAGCCAGGTTTTTTATGGCCAGTATTCACATCACCTTGGCGTGATATTGGAATGTAATTAGCGAATACGTTTGGGCTGCCTACTGCTCTTACCATACCCGAGCAATGGGTAACATCTGCATCTCCTATTCTTGTTACTGCTGGCATATCTCTATTTATGCATTTGGATAATACGCCTTTATAGTATTATACGGTACTGACTCATCGTAATTTATTGTTTGAGATACTGTAAATGTCGATGATCGGATATTATCTCTAACTACTCCTTGTTCGTGTTCTTCTCTGGTCATTGAAGTAACTGAAGTGTTGAATACATTGTAGTAAACCTTTACGCTGTATTGTACGGTTGTACTGAAAGGTGGCTTAGCTATATAAGCATATAGAATATGAGATGGATCAGTTGGAATACTAAGAACGTCATTTGTAATGCTTCGTTTAACAACTTTGCCTTCTTCATGAAGTACAGGATATTTTTCTTTTAATGCTTCAAATCCTATTCCATTGGGCACATCAGTTATTTCATCAACAGTAACTTTACCCTCTTCAAAATGTCTAATTTCTGTACCAAATACACCGCTGTAAACTCCGCTCAAATTTACTGATGAAGTCGATTCTGTTCTAGTTAGGCCGAGATTTAGGCTTCCTGATACGGGATCAATAAAAACACCAACAGGTACTTCGTCATTGGTCGTAGTCGCATCTACTTCACCAGTTGCTGTAACAGTCCGGGAATGAGTCGTCAGTTCAATTACTGGCGATAAAGTACTTTGTGGACTAATTATCATTACTTAATATGATGCTACATCGTAAACTCTATATCTCATTTTGATACTTATTGATTCAACAGCTGTAGCAAGTGCAGATGTAGTTTTTCTTCTAATTGTCGTATTTACGTTTGGTTTGTAAGCTCGGTTTAAAGTAGCAAAGCCAGTATCGTGTTCGTATATTCCATATATATCACTGCTTGATGCACTTTGGCCATCTTTTGTAATATCCAATATTTTTTCTGCTCTTATTACAGCAATCTCATCAGCCGCGTTACCATCTTGTAATATTTCATATTGCTGTGAGGTAGCCATCGTCCCGTTATTATAAGCATATTTTATCAAAAAAGTAACCTTTTCTATTATAACAAATTTATTTGCGCCAGGCGCTTGGATAAGTTCGAGACCAGCAGAAGTAGAAGTTGTTAAAGCATCAATTTCAGCTCTAGTTAAAAGCCAGGTTGCCTCTTGTGTTGTTCTTACTACGTTACCGGTTTGATCTACAGCTAAATCAGTTGTAGTATCATTTCCAGCGCCAGCTGCTGGAATATTATTTTGGGCTGGATCAATTGATGCAGCTACCGTTCCAATTGATGCAGATGTGTAAGATGAGAAATCGATAGAGCCAGTAAATACAGGTGATGCTCTGTTAGCCTTTAAATCTAAAGCAGTTTGTTGCGCGGTTGAAACCGGTTTAGCAGCATCAGTTGTATTATCAACGCTGCCTAATCCAACTTGTGCTTTAGTAACACTATGAGGATTGTTAGTTAAACTAGTATGTACTGTTAGTGCGAGATCAACGTAAGTCTTATTTGTTAAGTGTTGCGCCAAAGATGGAGAAGCTGTAGAACTTGGAGGGGAAACACTATCAATAGTAACAGCACCAGTGAAAGTAGGACTTGCGAATATGCCAGTTTTAAATTCAGCGATGTTTATACTTTTTGTTTGTGCATCTGCAACACTACCATCATTATTTGCATCTAAGTCTACGATTGGCAATAGATCACTCGTGTGCAGATTGCTTCCGCTGTGAGAACTTAATTCGGATATTTTAATATTAGCCATAAGTTTATATTTATACTTGTTCTAAGATAATTAAATCTGAGTTTTCTGTTGAAATCGTATCTCCATCTTGGGTACTAAAATAATTTACATTTGAATGAGTGGTATCCTCGGTAGATTGTTCATTAGATTGTTGGTTGTTATTAACGTAATCTGCTGCAGGTGCATCTGGTACAGGTTCACCAAGTAACTCACCTGATAAAGTAGCTGATAATTCTGTTTTAAGTTTTTTAAAACAATAGTTTCTTACTCCATGAATAAAAGATATTCTATCCTTTCTGTATGCTTTCTGGTTTACAGTATCAACATATAAGTTATACGTAATAGCAGTTGGCGCAATGGAAGTAGGAGGAGTGCCGATAGACGAAAAATCAAACTCAATAAGAAACTCAACTACTGTTGTAACGTCTCGATTTGCTCTAGGATCCTCTATTAACTCATACATGTATATGACTCGAGGATCTGTCGGAGGCCAACTACTTCCGGTAAGAGATTCGCCAGTTTCGATATCTTTAAATTTGTAAGAAAGTTGGTTAAAAGTCGCTATGCCATATTCACCAGTAATAGAGAGAGTGGTGGTAGAAGCATTGGTTATAATTAATGGATCATTCGCATCTGATGAAATATACGTACACGCTATAACAGTAGAAGTTCCATAGCTAGCAGCATCAGTATCTTTTTCTAACCAATTGCAAGTAGAATTGATTTCTGAGCATGATTCTACTTCGCCCAAATCCCCAGTACCACGATCTTGTGCTATCAACTGGTTTTTTATCTCATCGCTTATCATTATCATATTTATATGATTTTAGCATGTACATCCACAAGCCGTTTTGGTATAATAATATATGAAATCACTTATCTCTCATGTCCCAATTTAACAACCACATCATACATTTTGTGACTTTTACAGAGAAGATTTGAAAAAATTCATAAACAGTTGGCAGTCAACGATATAATATCTATGTACAATTGGTGAAAATATGGTATAATTAATACTGTAACCAACTACTAAAGCTTATGAATAACAAAATCAAATACATCATCGACTATAGGGGATATGGCAAAACATATGACCTTACTAACACTCGCACCGGCGAGCATACTGAAATCACTCGCGAACAAGCTAAGGATTATGTCAGTACTTCGCCTGATTTCGGCAATATCAGCGACACCTATTTCTCAGCCAAAGCTGACGTCGCTATTCGCTCAGTTCCTCAATCAATCGTCGCCTAATATAATTATATGCTTTACAAATCCACAGATATGTGGTATAATATCTAAAATTAATAAATACAACTATGAATAAAAAAATCATTACACTTATCGGAGCGACATTGATCGCATCCTCAGTTCATGCTAATCATCAACTTGACCAAGGTCTTCGTGATGGCATTGTAGGCGGAATTATCGGAGCTATTATTGGTAACAATACTGGCAGTGGAGACAGCGAAACTGGAGCTCTTATTGGAGCAGTCAGCGGCATTAGTTCAGGCGTTCTAAATCGTCGATCACATTCTAGTGGTCATCGTGTCCATACCAGATCTGTACATCATGGTCACCACGTTTCTCATCATCCAGTTTACACAACTATTTACGAGCAAGTGTGGGTTCAACCTGTCTACAATTACGACGCATACGGAAATCCCTTCGTGATTCGTGTAGGTTACTACAAAACAATTACGCGTAGAGTACGTATTCGCTAATTTTATTATTTACAAACCATCAACATTGATATATTATTACATTATGACAGAAAATCAAAGGCTCGCATTTATTAAGAAAACAGTTAAACGTCTCGATAGGCAACGAAAAGGTCTGCCTGCTCGTGGACGACTCGCTAAGGCAAAACCCGCAGTTATAGAAGATTACGTTGACTTCGCACCAAAGAGTGCAAGTGAAGATGACATCAAAGAAGAGTTTGATTTCATGACGAAATATACTGCTGATGCACTTGTAGATCTAAGCGAATAAGAATATGGCTAAAGTACTAGATAAATATAATCGCGTTGTCGCCTGCGATTCAAAATATACTGGCGAAGAACCACGGTGGGACGGATGTGAAAGTTGGGACCCTGTGAAGTTTATGGTGAATCGAAATCGTATGTTTGGTTTCTACAATTACTATCTAAGCGCTAAAGATCTGAAGGTCTTTGCTCTTGAGTGGATGAAGATCAATGGATATACGAAGGATGAAATCAAATATATCAAAAGCTTAAGAGATACATTGCCTTCTGTTACCACATCTAAGTTATGTCGAGCTCTTAATAATGGCATGTTGCCTACGTGTGATGGCTATAAGGAGTACTACAAAGACAGACCAGGATATAGCGTCGCTGCGCCTCATGATGATCTTGCACATGTAAAGAAAGAGATTAAGACACTCTTATCAAATTATGTGAAAGTTGTTGACACCTCTGATAAGCCCGATTCAAACCAACATAAGGCAAATATTAGTCCTATCGAGAGGTTAAAAAACAAAGTAGTGAGTACTGTATGTGCTGAACTTGATTGGATGCTTGACGATTGGATTAATTGTGAGCCTAAGGTACAAGGAATTAATGTTTATTCTCTCCTTAAACAACACACTATTCCAGCTGCTGGTTTGAAATATGTGGAAGAATGGTTAGGTAGATGCAAGTCAGAATTGGTCGGAGCGATTGAAGGTGATCCTGACAGCGTTGAGGGTTATTCACACTTAACCAAACCAGCAATTCGAGCACGGATTAAAGAGCTTACTAAAATGGAGGAGCAGGTTTCTAAGTTTAGAGCTACTAATACAAACGCTCGTAAACCTCGAAAGAAGAAGGTTCAGAGTGCTGATCGTCAAGTGAAGTCTCTTAATTACCTAGCTGAATCAGATGAGTATGCTGTTACTTCTATGTCACCATCGAATATTCCTGGAGCACGAAGGCTATACACATTCAATATCAAATATCGTCGAATGACTGTATACGAATGCTCTTCTACCGATGGTTTTACGGTGAAAGGAACCTCGATTAAAGGATTCGACGAGAAGTTGAGTTACTCTATGTCGCTTCGTAAGCCATCTGATGTTATTAGCGCAGTCGTAACCAAGACTGAAAAGCAATTAGATAAGATCATTGATACTCTCACAACTAAACGTAAAGAAGCGAACGGTCGAATTAATGATCAAACACTTATTCTTAAAGTAACATAATGGCTAAAAAAATACAAATCAAAATATCGATGACACGCGAAGAGCTTACTCTTCAGACAGAGATGCTCGTTCATAAAGATCAAATGTCGTACGCAGAAGCTATATGCCATTTGTGTGAGCAGCGTATGATAGATCCTGCAGACATGGCAAAGCTCGTTAAAGGTCCACTCAAGTTAAAGCTTGAGGCTGAGGCGATGAACAGAAATATAATTAAGCGTACTACATCTACGTTATTTTAATGAACGGTCATAAGGCATACAGCATCTATAGTTCTGTTAAGTTGCACTTTACTCAAGAGAGTTATGATGCATTTAGATATAACTTTAAAACAAATATCAAAGCTTCTACCTTTGAGAGAAGGAAAGACCGATATTTTTTCGAGAAGATTGCACGCAGATATCCTAACGAAGATGATTTAAAACTCTTCTTTGTCGATAACATCGTGTCAGATAAAGTGTGGATCGGAGACATGGATGATACGATTCATGAAAAACGAAACGCATATCGCCAAGCATTAAACTATAATTTTGAAAAAGAAATCAAGATTATACGCGAAGAAGCTTATAAATATAACCTCGACTTTGACGGAGTTTGTAAAGCAAATTCCAACAAAACCGATAATCTCTTGCTTAATCTCTATATGAGTCAGAAGATATCAGCTGATACCTTCGTGATTATAGATCATTTAGTAAGTTTTATCAAAAGCCTGAGGAGTGAACTCAACGATCCATTAGGAATTGTCGAGTCTACTCTTCTTATACTAAGCAAATACCAAAAATTCAGTATTCCACTGATGGCAGTAAACGAAAACAAATATCGTAAAAGACTCATTTTGTTGTTTACACCAGAGCCTAATCAGTATAATATAGAGTTTGTCGGTATTAATAATAAACCGCAATACAAATAATACAAATCGCAATACAAAAAAATAATAATATGTCATTCGCAAACCTAAAACAAAACCGTGCATCAGCAATCGATAAGCTCATTAATGCAGCTTCTAAAGACACCGAAAAGAAATCATACGGTGATGATCGATTCTGGACACCAACCGTAGATAAAGCAGGTAATGGTTACGCCGTTATCCGCTTCTTACCCTCCCCTGAAGGTGAAGACCTCCCGTGGATTAAGTACTGGGATCATGGATTTAAAGGTCCAACTGGTCGCTGGTATATCGAAAATTCTCTTACATCGATTAGTCAAACTGATCCTGTAAGTGAAATGAACACACAGCTGTGGAACACAGGTCGTGAAGAAGATAAAGAGCTTGCACGTATGCGTAAGCGTCGCCTTCATCACGTCTCCAATATCCTCGTTATCTCTGACTCTGCTAACCCACAAAATGAAGGAAAGGTTTTCCTTTACAAGTATGGTAAGAAGATCATGGATAAGGTAATGGATGTTATGCAACCACAGTTTCAAGATGAAAAGCCTGTTAACCCATTTGATTTTTGGGGCGGTGCTAACTTCAAGCTGAAAATTCGTAACTTCGAAGGCTATCGTAATTATGATAAGTCTGAATTCGAAGATTCCTCTGAACTATTCGAAGGAGACGAAGCGAAGCTCGAGTCTGTATATAATACTATTCATAGCTTAAATGAGTTCGTTAGCCAAGACAACTATAAGTCTTATGCTGACCTTAAGAAGAAATTATATGAAGTCCTCGGCGAAGAAACCGTAGCAGATACATTTTCGACAGATACACAAGTCGAGCTTAATGAGACACTTCCACCACGAGTTGATGCGCCTGCCGTTAAGGTAGCTGCTCCTCAGGAAGATACTAATGTAAGCCTGGACTCAGAAGATGATGGTGACACACTTGACTATTTTGCCAAGTTAGCCCAACAAGGCTAATCGTTTCTGTTCTAGAATAAGTAGAGGGAAGTGGCTTGTGCTGCTTCCCTCTTTTTTTTACCACGATAACGCAGTAGCTCCAAATAGATTTTGTGTTTTGTCTATATGAGCTGGAGCAGCGATGGTTGTATTCGATACAGAAGACTTTGAGTTATTTACTGTATTCGGGGCAATGACTGCTCCAACACCTACATCTTTACTTTCACCCTTTAATTCGGCATTTTCCTTTTGACTCATCGAAAGTTCTGGACCTGAACGACCACCTCCGCCTCCTAAGAAAAGCTCTTTAAATTTCTCTTTAGGAGATGTCTTCAATTCGGCGCCTCTAAGCTTTGAAGCACCCTTTAGAAGTAATCCGGGAGGAGTAAATGAGGCAGCCTTTTTAGCAAAATTGCCAGCTTTCTTTAATAGATTCGTGAACAATGATTTCTTCGGCGCAGCTGCGATACTAGCAGCAGGTGACTGAGGATTAGCAACAATAGATTCATCATTTAATATATTTTTTGCGATGTCACCTTTTAAGCCCCTATCGAAGCTACTTGCGTCGATGCCTTTTCTTTGTTGATATCTTGTTCTAGCAAACTGTATAGTCTTTCCATTCCGGCTATTTCTTAGCTGCGGACGAAGCGCTCCCTCCTGCACAAGCATATCTTTTTCACGCTCATTGACGTTCCTTCCAGCGGCGCGATTTGCATTTTCTAATTGCTTAAGTTTATTTTCTGTTTCTGGATTGGCATATTTCCTCTCCATTGGAGTCTCTTGTTCGTAAGTAACTGGATCGAATGATATACTTTCGCCAGGTCGAAGTGCTCGTTCAACCATTGTGAAGTCTTTTCCTTCTTCTAAACCTTCTTCGAAGGACTTTAACTCAGCTTCTGTTTTTAAATTCTTCCGTAATGCTGTTTTATAATCTACCTTTGCATCTCCAGAGGTATTCTTACCTCCTAATACCGGTGTCATTCCTCCCCCTCCGCCGATGCCGAAAAGCTTTTTAAAGCCTGCCTTAAATCCACCAGCAATTCCTTTTACTTTATCAACACCTTCTCCAGCCATTCCAAGCACTGAATCTTTAACTTTTCCTAGAAGTTTAAATGGAGCACTAACAATATCTTTCATCATATTGCCGATTCCTTTAATTTTGCCGAATAAACTGTTATCTTCTACAGGCTTTTTAAGTTCAGTTCCTGCAACGTCAGTGTCTGAAGATAGTCCTTCTGATGAGAATGATTGTACACCTGTTTCAGTTGCAGCCATTGCCATAGGAGGAGTATCACCATTAACGGTTGCCATAGGAGGAGTATCACCATTAACGGTTGACATCATGCGTGTTTCAAAATCTGCTGCAGTCTCTTTTTGTTTTGGCTTGATCTTCGGTAAAAACTTTTCTTTAAACTTTTCTTTTATTTTTTCAGCTGGAGAAGTCTGCATCTTTTTAAGATTTTCTTTCTCTTCTTTTTCTCCACCTTCTCCACCCATAACTCTCATGAATGCCTCTTTAGGAGATTCTCCCCCAGGAAGTGCAGCTTTTAGGGCAGCTTTCGATGCTGCACCTATACGTTTAACAAAATCAAACGCAGAGGAAAATGCATCTCCTATTGATTCAACCATCGATGTGAAGAATGCCGTAACCTTATCAATTAACAATCCAGGAAGTTTAAATATTACAAACTTAATACCCTCGAATGCAGCTTTAAATGCTTCTATGATAAAACCAACCGCTGCTCCTATAAATTCTATTATTTTTAGAGGTAATGTAATATATACGAATTTTAAATATCCGAAAATCAGTTTTGGAATTAAGAGGAAGGCACCTAATATTATACCTCCTATACCTTTTACAATTCCCATTAGGCCATTAATAACTCCATCAAGTAATTGACCAATGCCTTCTTTTACTCTAGCAAAATCGAGTGTTAACAAGCCGGCTATCATGTTAAATGTTCCTCTAAAGATTCCAACTATACCATCAATAAAATCAGAAAATCCATTTTTAATACCTTCTCCGATTTTCTCAAATCCTAATAGTTTGAATATTCCTCCGATCAAGCTTCCAACCATTTTTACTAATCCACCAATTAATGCATTGAATACACCAATGATACCTTCGCGGAACATTCCGATAATACCATCTTCTTTAAATCCTTTAAATGCTCCTCTAATTCCTCCGATTAAACCAGTTATAATAGTAATAGCAAGACCAATAGGACCAGCGAGTGCAGATATAGTTTTTCCAAGAGCAAAAGCTTTGCTAGCATATATAAAAAGACCCTGAAAGAACTTTCCTATCATAGGAAGAGCTTTTAAAAATCCTCCAATTGCTCCTGCTCCTCCAGACAATGCTGATAGCATAGGAGCAAAGAACTTTCCTATTTTAGTGAATATGAGTGCGAACGATTTAAACTTTGATAATACTGCTGTTATCTGAGCAGCAACTCCTGCAACAATACCTCCTAGCAAAGCAGGAATACCTACAAGAAGCATCTTAACTAGACCACCAATACCTTCACCCCTTAGTTCGCTAAATCCAGATTTAAATTCCTTTATAAGATCTGATTGATTCTCAGCTATGCTTCTAAGAGCATCATTTGATTCTTCTGACATCCGTCGAGCTTCTTTTTTGGCTTCAAGAGAACCAAGTTTATCACTTTTTAACAATGCAATGTGTTCTTCAGTAGCTGCAATTTCATCTGCGCTAAGAGATTTTCGAGATGCAGCTAGATTTTTCTCAAGTTCGACCGCTTCTTGTTTTATCTTTACATCTTCCTCAGCAAGTTTACCTTGTGCTATGATTGAATCAAATGCTGTTGTTGTACCTTCTGGTTCTATGGTAGCTTTAACCGCGCCGACAATATCCTTTGTGTTATCCTTAGCGTTTTTATCTGATGATTTTAAAGTCTCAGACAATTTATCTTTAAGCTCACGTAATTTCTTAGCAAGCATTTTCTTATCTTGCTTTAGCGCATCTAATAATTCTTTAGGAAGGGACATATATCTATTTATTTGTTTTGTCGCTTAATTCGATCATTTTCTTCCTTTATATGATCCTGCAGAAGAGATACGTATATCTGCCTTTCCCACGGGATCATATTATCAAGTTCAGTTAAACTATATTGATGATGCTGCATCATCGCAAAGTTGGTCTGATAATGATTCGCTAATGAATCATGAGAAAGGCCTATGAGAAAAAAGATTCAATTCCCTCTAATACAACCTCATTTTCATGACCGCATTCCTTACATTTAAACTTAACTGTGTGTTGTAGCTTAGGAATGTTTTGAATAAATTCTTGGATCTTTTCTAAATGCTTATGTGATAGCGAATCAATGAATTCAATCAATTCTTTTTCAGTTGATTCACTTGCAGGATATACATTATCAGCATCGTAGATAGATTCAATTGAGTATACAAGCATTTGATTGAATGCGTTCTCTGAATTATCCTTATCTACCTTTTCTGCATCTGACATCGATACGTGTTTAAGAACTACTCCGATAGAATCAGTGATCTCAATAGTGTTGCTAATTTCCTCAACTTCAGATAGTTTAATATCTTCAAGATTGATTTTTACATTAGCATATTCGCCACATTCTGTACACTTAATTCTAATTTCTACACTTTCTCCTACACTTTTGGCTCTCAGTTGAAGGAAAAGATACTCAATATCTGATGATGTACACTCGTTTGGATCAAGTTTATTAAACGAACATGCGCTAATAATATCTTTGATGGTTTTTAGAATCTTCTTTTCATCCCCTGATTCTTGGGCAATCATAAGAATCTTCTCTTCTTTAACGAGGAATGGTCTAAATTCAACTTTACGATTAAGTGAAGGTACTTCGATTGGATATGTCGGGTTTTCTAGTTTTGGTAATGCCATAATTTTGTTATTTGTTATTCATTCAGTTATAATAAAAATATTATTTATAATTATCCCATCGGCTAATCTTCTGGGGGTCTTATAATGAGTTCTTCAAAATCTTCGTATGTAAATTCTACTGTTAATTTTTGTATCTCTCCATCAGAACTATTTAATTCCACTCCTTGTACTGATATAGGAAATGCGTTGATTAGCTTAACACCATAAATTCTTTTATTATTAATATCATTTTGGAATATTCCTACATCGCGTTTATATGCAGAATCATAATTTTTCTTAAACGTGTTTCGATCGATAATCATATTAGTCCACTTATCAAATACTCTTTTAATAAACATGTCATTAGTTAGATTAAATGTAAATGAAACATCTTCGTTAATAAATGACTGCGCAACTTTTACTTGTTGGCGTGTGTAGTTCGTTTCGAACGTTTGCATTTGCCTTCCAGGAAGAGAGGTAGTATCGCAAAGGATATTAAGATCTCTTATTTCTTGAGTATCTTCAAATGCTTCAGCTGGTGGTACCACTAATATTTCAAATCTATTAGAGCGAGCAAATCCCTTCCTAGTATTTATGAGTCCTTTGAGTGCGTCTATTTCCATTAGATTTTAGATCTTGAGTCTTTCCAAACTGCATCTTTACCTTTCTTAACAAACTGTTCAGATGGTAAAAAGATTGCAATCTCCCATTCACTGGCAGATATTTCGGATATTTGTGATTTGATGTGTTTAGTTAAATAGTGTTTATAGCACGGCTTAAATGCGCTAAGCTTTGATGTTGCTTTTAAAAGATCATACGACATTTTAAATCGAGTAGATTGATTATATTTATCATTATTAGAGTATTCTAGAAGCTTATCGAAAAATTTAGCTCTTAACACAGGAGGAAGATAGTGTAAATTTATTCCGTAAAATCCTCCAGGTGCTTTGTCGACCATAATAATAAGCGGGAATTTATCATAAAAGGGCAGAGTCTTTTTGTTTTTAGGATCATAGGCATACATAAACATACGACCAATCAGCGGCTTCGATACTGTTTTAGTTGCTTCATCTCTTAAAAGAGCTTTACGATTAACTGATCTTGTCTCAGCGACCTTTTCCCTAAACCATTTCAGAGATTGTTTGGTTCCACGTTTTACATCAGCTCTAAAAGCTGCTGCCTGTATTTTATCAAAGAGAGATGCCATACCTCTATTTATACTATTTCTTTGGCTTCTTTGCACCAAGGAGTTTAATTCCAAGTCTTGCAAGTTCGATTTCTGTCCATATTACAAACTCCCATCCTCTATCAGCACAGTATGCTTCAGCAGTTTCCCACTTTGAGGTATTTTTTATGTAGGACATTACCTCAGTAATATATCTTTTTGTCTTTCTCTTTGGTTCTTTTGGCGCTTCAGTTTGTTTTTTTGGTTTAATCTCGATTAGGTACGTCTTATCCTTTGTAACCATTTTAACATCCATAAAGTACCTATGGATTTTATTGTCAGTCTTACAACGGTATGGAATAATGGTTTCTTCTGATTGCCACTTAATTACATCAGGATTCATATCCATAAATTTGAAAACTTGTCTTTCCCACAACGATCTGAATACTACATTCGTAGGATCACCGTCGTATTTGTCTGGATTCTTTACAGTATATCTTCCCTTGTATGTCATATTTTTATTATAAATAGATTTGTATGGCTATTAATTATTTTGAAAAGCGCTTAGGTAGAGTTAAGGAGGTGGTTCAAGAAGGATCTCAAGCTGAACCTACTACTATTTCAAGCATTGCTCCTCTTATTTATCCTCCAGAAATGAGAGGCGATCTCACTCGCCCGTGTATGGTATTTACTGCTCACGAAAGAAAATTATCCGGAGAGGTGCATAGGCATCCTATCTGGTTTCCTTCCCCTGGAAATATATCATTTGATGATAGCGGAGAGTACGGTCAATCAGATATTGGATTATTGGCTGCTGGACTTGATGCAGTTTCTGGCTCAGCAGGAGTTGGCAATATACTTGGACAAATAAAAAGTTTAAATAAGGAACAGGCTAAATCTTTAGGATCTAAACTTTTACCAGATAAATATTCAGATTCTATTTCATTAGCTACTCAACAAGTTAATAACCCTAATACGAATACTACCTTTACTAAAAACGGAATAAGACAGTTTACGTTTACATTTAAGATGGTTGCACGTTCTCCAGGAGAATCAGATCTTATTCGCCAAATTCAATCAAAATTTAGACATTTTCTTTATGCCTCGAGAGGAGGAGAAAATAACACTATTACGCTTGAGTATCCTCCAGTCTGGACAGTCAAATTTATGAATATGGATTCTGGTACAGAAAATATCTTTATTCCTCGTATATATTCTGCATATTGCACGAGTGTTAATACAAACTTTAATGCTACTGGTAATGTGTATTTTACAGACAATGCTCCACTTGAAGTTGATTTAGAAATACAATTCCAAGAAACACGAGCATTAAATAGACACGATATCGAACAAATGGAAAATGATCAACTTGGCAATAGAGGAATTGATGAAAATGGCCGTCCTTTAGTTGTTACCAAACTTGAACAACCAAATCCTGCACCAACTAAAGGAGGTTAATTATGTCATTCTTCTCACAGTTTCCTAAAATAAAATACGATATTAATGCAGATGGTGTTAAAACCGATCTCACTGATATGTTTCGTCATGTTGATGTAAAAGAACACCTCATTGATGATATAACAACTTATACATGGTATGAGATATTAGAAGGAGAAAGGCCTGACGTTGTATCTAATCGATTGTACGGTACACCAGATTACTATTGGACATTCTTCGTTTTAAACGATGATCTTAAAAATGGATTAAATGATTGGCCAAAATCGTATCGTCAATTTGAGTCAATGCTTGAACAAGATTATGGAGATTATTCTACTCTTGTTTTTATTCCTCGACAATATCCGGTTGCACGTAAATACGAAAATAGTTTTGAAATGGTAAACTATTTTGGTGGATTAGATTTAAGTACAGGAAATATAAAAATACGTGGTTTAGCTGATGAACCTAATGGTACAAAGATTGAATCAGAAATACTTCGATTCGATGATCAAAGATTTCAGCTTTGGGTTTATAACATTGCCAATTTAGGAAAATTCTCTAATAATAATACTTGGAGAATAGTCTACAACGATAATCCATACGTAGATGGTCTAGAGTATACACAGTTCGAAGATCAGAAAGCTTTATGGGCAAAATCTGCTCTTAAATGGACCAGATTAAATCAAACTACTGTTTATTATGCATTCCTAAAAGATCCATCTATAGTAAATTACGCTGCAGAAAGCGACGCATACTATAATTTCTTCTTAGATAGATATTTTCAGAAAATTACATTTGTCTCTCATCGTTTCTTTCAAAATTCATATAACGCTCCATCATATTTCCTTGATAATGAAAATGAAGGTGATAGATCAACCGCGTTTGATGCATACTCGAAAGTATTTAGCGAAGATGATGTTGTATTGCCAAATAACTTTTTTAGAGGAGATACTGATATCAATGTTCCATCTGTAAGAACAGACGGATTTGAACAAAGCGAAATATCACAGTATAATTCAATTAGTCGTCAAAGAAAATACGTACCAAGTTTTGTTGAAGCATACTATAGCGAACAAGCAAAATTTGTATCAATTCAAGAAGATCTTTCCGAAAAAACCTTTGAAGCAAGGAAAATTCGAGTAATACGACCAGAGCATATTGATGAATTCGTTGAATTGTATCAGGAAAAATTACTAAAGTAAATGGGAAATCAACGAACAAATTTTGGGGCAAAGGTGTCATTAACCCCAGGATCATACAATATTGATAAAATTGTATTGACTACTCATGATGGTAAAGAATATAATATAGAAAACATTACTGTTAAACTCACTTTAACTGAATCTCTTTATTCTCCAAACATACTTGCTCAGATAGGCATAAAAGATACTGCAAATTTCTTTGAAAGTACACCGCTTATTGGTCAAGAAAAAATAAAAATAGTTGTATCAACTAAGCCTAATAGCAACGGTAAAACGAAAGCTAAAAAAATCAATTTAGATTTCATTGTTACTGAATATCCGCTTTATGCGAGTGCGGTAGCAGAACATACAAATGTTTATAACATTGCTTGTGTATCAGATCATGCATACTATTCTCGACTTTCTAAAATATCGAGATCATTTACTAATACGACTGACCAAGAAATTAAAAAGATTATTACAGAAGATCTTGGATTTGCTGATTTTGAAGTAAATGGTACAGTAACATCAAGAATGAAGGGAATCATACGATGGCAAACACCTCTTGAGGCTGTTGAATGGTTACGTAAAAAGACATATGATGAAACTTTCTCTCCGTTTTTTCTTTATCATTCACTAGATAATAAGATTCGTTTATCTTCTTTGCACAATTTGATGACTGCAAAAGAATATCATACGTATACTGATACAAGAGAATTTAGCTTTGAGCCGTATAGTGAAGAAGATTATGATCAAAGAGTTTCTCGTATTCTTGATGTTGCTTCGAACCTTAAGCTTGGAAAAGTTTATCAGGGTGCAAATGGAGGATGGGCATCAGAAAATAACTATTTAGATTATTCATATAAGACATACACTAAATATGATTATAACTATGATAAGGATTTTAATCAAAGTCTAACATTGAATCAAAAGACTCCGCTATCAACTCAGTTCGATGTAAACGGAGAATCGTTAAACTTAATGCCTAAATCGCATCTTGAACATACATCAGTTAATAACTTATCATACGGAGAAGAAGATTCAAATTATAATAAATTAAAAGAAGAGACTAAGGGTAAAACTCGTGCAATTGAAGAAGCATTAGAGTCAGTGTCTCAT
>Ga0209830_10002199_pt1 | contig 15918 bp, 16 predicted proteins | sample ArcticOcean_MG_C_12_FD_187439 | JGI IMG/M metagenome (GOLD analysis project Ga0209830, IMG submission 187439) | Marine microbial communities from western Arctic Ocean - ArcticOcean_MG_CB8_130 (SPAdes) (version 2) | ecosystem: Environmental > Aquatic > Marine > Oceanic | place: Arctic Ocean...
TATTAAACCTTTATTATTGGGGCTAGTTATATCGTGAATGATTAGTTGATGATTTAAATCATTCTTATTTATATTTTTACCTTGATTATTATAAAATTTCTTAAAAAATATTTCTCCTCTAATATCTGTAATAATAATTAAATTGTGATCTATTAACTTAGCTATAATTGATAAGGCAGGTGCAACATGTCCTCCTGTGCCTCCAGTAGCAATGATTATTGTACTCTTATGAGTTGATTTATTTTTATTCATTATTTAACTTTATATTGTTATGTCTTGTAAGAGGCTCTAAAGAGATGTGCTTTTTTGTTAAGGATAATAATATTCCTGCAGTTATTGCAGAGGATATCATTGACGATCCTCCATAAGATAAAAAAGGTAACGTCATACCTTTAGTTGGGATTAGATCTGTGTTGCTTGCCATATGTATTAGAGTTTGGATTCCAAATTGGAAAGCAAGTCCGCTTACTGCAAGTATAAAAAAAAGATTTTTATTAAGAAAAGATAAGGTAAAAGATCGAAAGATAATTAGAGTATAAATTATTATAATTACACAACATATTAATACTCCATATTCTTCTGCAGCTACTGCAAATACAAAATCAGAATGTGCATCAGGCAGAGATTTTTTATAAAATCCTTCGCCAGGGCCTCTACCCCAAAGTCCGCCCGATTCAAATGATTGTAATGATTTTGATATTTGATATGTTTTGCCATCAAAAAAACTATCTATTCTAATCTTTACATGATCAAAATTATGATAAGCAAAAATAATGAATAATGGGAATGCTAATATTAAACAAATTATTATAATTAATGGAATTCCTGTTATGAACAACTGGAGCCCCCAAGTCAATATTACAACAATGGTCATGCCAACATCTGGTTGCAATAATAATAATATAGAAACCATCATCAATGACCCTATTGACCATAACCATCCTGGGAATTCTTTCTTTTCTATCCATAACGAAAGTAACCAAGCATTAACAATAACATAAAATGGTTTGCAGACTTCACTTGGTTGAAAACTAAACCCTAGAAAGTGCACCCATCTTTGAGCCCCTTTTATTTTGTTGCCGTCAAATAAAATAAATAAAAGCAAGCATAGAGAAATTAATAATCCAACAATACAAATTATTTTAGTTTGACGATCATTGAGTATAGAAAATAATATAATTACGGGGAAACTTAACAGCCCAAATAATATGTGTCGTAAAGTAAAATGATGAGATGATATATTCAAACTTTGTGCTAAATGTTGACTTGAAGCCATAACTAAAAAAATACCAAAAATCACTAGTATAAAAAATGAACTTAGTAAAACTCTATCTATAGTCCACCACCAGAGTGCAATAGCTGATCTATCTGAACGTGTTATCAACATATCAAATTGCCTTCTTTATAATTTACATTTACTATATTTTTAAATTTATTGCCTCTAGCTTCAAAATTTTGGAATTGATCAAAGCTTGCTGCTGCGGGTGAAAGCAATATCACTATATTTTGCAGTCTGGATTTCTGTGCTTTTTCAATAGCAAGTTTAGTTGCATTTTCTAAAGTAGAACAATCCATTACTGAAATATCTTTATTGGAATCTAAAATTTGTTTTAAGAATACTTTAGAGGATTCTCCAATTAAAAATATCTCTAGAACGTTCTCTAAACACTCTAAAGCTTTTCCAATACCATCCTTTTTGGATTCCCCACCAGCAATCCAATAAATATTTTTAAACGTAGTTAAAGCAGCAGCAGTGGCCTCTCCATTAGTAGCTTTACTATCATTTATTATTTTTATTTTCTTAGATGTATAAACTTGCTCTAGCCTATGAGGCAATCCTTTGAAATCATTAACGGCTAGTTTTATTTGTCTATCATCTAGCCCTAATTTTTTGGCTAGAGCTGCTGCAATAGCTGTATTTATAAAGTTATGTTTTCCTGATAAAAATATATTTGTATTAACAATTTTTTCCCCGCTTAATGCATTTACTTTTACTAATGTTACTTGCTCAAATTCTTTTTTTTCAGCAATATCTTTTAAGTATGGATTAGTTTCATCTAAAACAAATAATGACCCTTTATCCAAAAAATTTAATATTTTTAATTTACTATTTTTATAAGCTTCAAAGTATTCATGATAATCTAAATGATCAGGTGTTATATTAATAATAGCACCTCCATTTAAAGTTAATTGCGACACGCCATCTAATTGATAACTAGATAATTCAAGTATAATGACCCCCATTTCTCCTGGATCTATTATTTCACATGCAGGAAATCCGTAATTTCCCCCAATTACACTATTAATATTATTAAACTTTAAAATATGATCCAGAAGCGCAACAGTAGTTGATTTTCCGTTGGTTCCCGTAATTCCAATAATTGTAGCTTTTGGCTTTGTTTGGTAAAACAAATCTATATCATTAATAATATTTATATTGTGTTTTTTTGCTAATTTAATAGCTTCATGTTGTCTTAGAGAGTTAATTGGGATACCAGGGCTTACTATTAAAGCATTAATTTTTTCCCAAGGCCATTTTCTATAATTTAACCATGTAGTTTTTGAAGGGGTGTATGAAATGTCTTTTTTATCATCAAAAACAAATATATTTGCGTTAGAATTGACTAATATTCTCGCTGCTGCAGTACCAGATAAACCTAAGCCCAAAATTCCAACATCTTTATTTTTATAATAATTAATATTATTCAATTTATTACCTTAGTTTAAGTGTAGATAAACCTATTAGAGCTAGAATAACTGCTATTATCCAAAACCTAATTACGATAGTAGATTCAGCCCATCCTTTTTGTTCAAAATGATGATGTAAAGGAGCCATTCGAAACACACGTTTGCCAGTTAATTTAAAAGATAAAACTTGAATAATAACAGATATAGTCTCAAGAACAAAAAGACCTCCGATTATCATTAATACTAATTCATGTCTTGATGCTGATGCCGTAACTCCAATAACTCCGCCTAGAGACAAAGAACCAGTGTCACCCATGAAAACCATAGCCGGTGGAGCATTAAACCACAAAAACCCTAACCCAGCTCCAATTATAGCGCCTGATAAAACTGCTATTTCACCTACGCCTGGAATATAACTAATTTGTAAGTAATTTGAAAAGTTAATATGTCCAGCTAAATATGCAATTATAGCTAAGGAGGCTGCAGCAATCATAACTGGAACAATGGCAAGGCCATCCAATCCATCGGTGAGATTAACTGCGTTAGAAGAACCAACAATTACACAAATAGTAAAAGGAATATAAAACATCCCTAAAAAGACAATACTTTCCTTGAGAAAGGGTATCGATAAATAATTTTGTAGATGTAAAGGAGTGTTTTCCTGTAAAATCCAAGCTGCAAAAAAAGCTATGATGACCTGTGGAACAAGCTTTTGATAGCTTTTTAGTCCATTAGGTGATTTTTTTGAAACTTTAAGCCAATCATCTATAAGTCCAATAAAACCATATGATATAGCCACACTTAATACAGTCCATATATATATATTATCTAATTTTGCCCACAAAATTGTTGAGGATGTAAATGCAAGTAAGATTAACAAACCACCCATAGTCGGTGTTCCAGCTTTAAAAATAATATGGCTTTTTGGACCATCTTCTCTAATAGGTTGACCATGTTTCTGGAATTTTTTTAATAACTCAATAATTTTTGATCCAAAAATAAAACTTATAATTAAAGCAGTCAAAAGAGCGCCGATTGTTCTAAATGTTATATATTTAAATAAATTTAAAGGTTGGAAGTAATCAGTGAAGTTTAATAAAAAATCAGGCAGCATTATTATTCTCCGGAATTTCAACTCTATTTTTAATTAATTTTAATAATTTCCAAAGTCCAGTTCCATTTGATCCTTTTATAAGAATAAGTTGTTTAGGTTGAATAATGTTTTCTATATCTTTTAATAACATTTCAATTCTAGTATACGAAATGCATTTCATATCTGATTTTAACTGTTGAGAAATATTTTCAGTCTCATCTCCAAGAGTTATTAAAAAATTTGGATTAATTTTTCTTATTAGAGGAATTAATTTAGAATGCATATCTCTCGAAGCAGTCCCAAGTTCAAGCATATCACCAATAATAAGAATAGTTTGGTAATTCTGTAAGTTTAATTTTGATTTATAAAAGCTTACTAGTGCAGCTTTCATTGATATAGGATTAGCATTATAGCTATCATCAATAATAAAAGACGGATTTTTATTTTTAAAATTAAGTGTAATCTTTTCTCCTCTTCCAGGTAGGGGCTTAATTTCACTTATTGTGTTCATTCCATTAGATATATCCAATTTGAGCTCTCTCAAAATTGAAATCACTGCTACAGCATTAGTAGCTTGAAATGAGTTAAGGTATTTTAAACGCCAATTTTTGACATTATCAAAACAAACGATAGTTCCATCTTTATTATCTTCAATTTTTAATATCTTCGTTTTACACTTCTCATTAAATCCATAAAAATGAACGTTTGCATTTACTTTTTCTGCATTATGAAATAAATGTTGGCACCATTTATTGTCAGCATTTAAAATTGCAGTAGATGAACCTGTTAAACCTAAAAAAATCTCACTTTTTGCATCAGCAATAGCTCTTTCATTCTTAAAGTTTTCTATATGTGAATTTGAAACATTTGTAACCAAAGCAATATTTGGTAAAGCTATTTTTGTAAGCTCTTCTATCTCTCCTGGATGATTCATACCTAATTCTAAAACACAATATTTACTTGTTGAAGGCAGTCTAGATAGGGTTAAAGAAAGGCCAATTAAATTATTATTATTACCTTGTGTACAATGTGTTGCTCCATACTTTCTTAAAGTAGTAGCTGCTATAAAGCGGGTGCTAGTTTTGCCACTACTTCCTGTTATAGCTATAGTTTTACCTTTAAATCTATTCCTAGCAAATTTTGCAATTTTAATTAAAGCTTCTTTAGTGTTAGTTACATGTAATGCATTAAATTGTTTTGCAGCATCTAGATCTGAAACAATGATACCAGCAGCTCCTTTATTAAGTGCGGATTTAATGAAATCATGTCCATCAAATTTATGTCCTTTTAATGCGACAAATACGTCTCCTTTTTTAATCGTCTTATCATTGATACTTACTCCTGATACATTGCTTTTGTTTTCTATTAAGAATTTTAAAGTTGGATCATTAGCATCAGTAGCTTTTAATAATTCTTGTTTTGTCCATAAGGGTTTCAATTTCTTAACTCAATTTTATTAAGGTTTTTAATAGCCTCTTTTGCCACAGTAAAATCATCAAAAGGAAGACTTTCAGTTCCAATGGTTTGAAAAGATTCATGACCTTTACCTGCAATTAATAACAAGTCATCCTTCTTTAGTTTTGAAATAGCATATTTAATTGCATTATTTCTGTCTGCAATTTCAATTGCATTGGGGCATCCAATTAGAATTTCTTTTCGAATAATTGAAGGTTGTTCAGTTCTCGGATTATCGTCTGTAACAATCACTTCATCTGAGTGCTCTGAAGCAATTTTACCCATTATTTTTCGTTTTGCTTTGTCTCTGTTGCCGCCACAACCAAAAAGAGTAATAATTCTACCTTTAACATTTTCTCTTAAAGAGTTTAATACAGAAAATAAAGCATCTGGAGAGTGCGCATAATCAATAATGATTAATGCTTCAGATGGATGCTCTGAGACTATTTGCATTCTTCCAGATACTGGTTGAAGATAACTTAAGGATTTAAAAACAAAATTAGCATCCATACCTAAAGCAATACAAATAGAAGCAGAAGCAAGAACATTATATACTTGGAATTCTCCAATCATTCCTATAGTTGATGAAAAAACTGTATTGTTAAATATCACCTCTAAATTTATAGAATTACTATTATGAGTTATCGATTTTATTTTAATATCTGCTTTTAAATTTTTCCCAAAAGTCAATATTAATAAATTTAATTTCTTTAATTCATTATATAGTAACTCACCATGATCATCGTCAATATTTATAGCAACGGCAGAATTGTTCTTTATTATTTTTGTAAAAAGTCTTTTTTTAACAGAAAAGTAATTTTCTATTGTTTTATGATAATCAAAATGATCTTGGGATAAGTTTGTAAAAACAGCTCCTGAAAAATTGACACCATCTAATCTACATTGATCAATTCCGTGTGAAGATGCCTCAATAGCAACATGAGATATTTCTTGAGAAGTTATTATATTAAGCTCATTATATAAATCTGAAGGATCAAATGTGGTTAAATTATTACTAGATTTTTGTTTTGTACTCATTATTGAATTGTCTGGAAATGTTGTTCCAAGAGTTCCCATTGAAGCCGCTTTCCAACCGGCTTGACTCCATATTTGGCGACAAAATTCAACTACAGAAGTTTTACCATTAGTTCCTGTAACACCTATTATTTGTTGAGGCTGATTTTTATAATAAGAAGCAGCCAATAGAGCATATATCTCTCTAGAGGATCCTTTTTTTATGGAGACAACATTTTTTTCGTTAATTTCTTCAGCTATTATTAAAATAGCTCCATTTTTTCTAGCTTCCTGAATGAATTTATATCCATCAAATTGGAAACCTTTTATGGCAATAAAAATATAACCTTCCTTAATACTTTTACTATTAGAAGAAATTCCTGATATATCTAAATCTAGCGCATCATTATTTAATCGATTAAGCTCTTTTTGTAGAATTTTATTTCTAGATATTAATTCTCTTAAGAACGTCATTTTATAACTCTGCTCCTCTTATCTTATATTTTAGTAAACTTTTAGTTAAGACAACGGATTCATTCATTTCAGGTTTTATACCAAGAATTGGAGCTATTCTAGTTACTATTTCACTTACTACAGGAGCTGCAATCCATCCTGCAGTTCTATACCAAGAAGATGATTTTTGTCCTTTGGGGTTATCAATCATCACCGTAATTACAAAACGTGGATCATTCATAGGAAAACCTGCAGTAAAGGCTACAATATTTTGTTTTTTAAGATAACCGCCAGATTTACTTACTTTTTCTGCAGTCCCTGTTTTTCCTCCAACTAAATAGCCTAGGGCTTCAGCTTGCTTTGCTGTTCCATATTTATTACTTACAACTAAACGCATAATACTTTTCATTTTCATAGAGGTTTGTTTAGAAAAAATGCGTTTGTTATTATTTATTGAAGTTGGAATTAATAGAGTAGGGTTTATTCTTATTCCACCATTAACAATTGTTGCTGTCGTAGATGTTAAATGAACAGGAGTAATAGCAATACCATGACCATAAGAAATTGTCATTGTAGTTAATAGTTTTGCATCAGTTCTAACTAATGGGCTCCCTGTTTCAGGGATTTCCAATGAGAGCCTATCCATCAAACCTAAAGATTTCAAATATTTTAACTGAATTGAAGAACCAAGTTTTTCGGCAATTTTTGCAGAACCTATGTTGCTCGAATGAACTATAATTTCAGGAATATTAATAGCATAATTTAGGGGATGAAAATCTTTTATAGTCCTTGAAGATATTTTTAATGGTTTTGAAACATCAAAAACTTCATTTTCTTTAAACAACCCACTTTCCAAGGCCACTGCAGCAGTTATAAGCTTAAGAGTTGATCCAAGCTCATATATACCCTTAGTAGCTCTATTAAAAAGCTTGTCATCTGTAATATTCTTGTAATTATTAGCGTTATAATCCGGCAGTGATGCTAAGGCATAAATTTCCCCAGTTTTTGCATCCATAATTATTCCAGCACCTCCCTCAGCTTCAAATTTATTAATTTGCTTAAGTAGGGTTGTTTTTAAAATATGTTGGATTCCTCCATGAATTGATAAAGTTACATCGTTTCCCATTTGTAAAGTCGTATCAAACGATTTTTCAATGCCAGCAATGCCAATGCCATCTATATCTGTGTTTCCTAAAACGTGGGAAGCTAAGCTATTATTGGGATAAATTCTTTTGTTTACACTTTCGACTTTAATACCTTCAACTCCAAGATCTAGAATAGCAATATATTCTTTAGGAGTTATTTCTCTTATTAAGTTAACATGATTTTTTTTAGAGTTTAATTTTTTTAATAATATTTTTTTATCAATAGACGGAAAAATTACTTTTAATTTTGAAATAGTTTCATCTGTATTTAAAACTTCATAAGGATTAATGCTTAAACTAGAAACGTTAATTGTTGTAGCAAATAGATTGTTATTTCTATCAAAAATATTTCCTCGATTAGTCTTTCGTTGTTTAATTAATAATTGATTGTTCTTTGTTGTAACAGTGAGGTTATTACCATTTTTAACGGGGGTAGCAAGAGTTACAGATCTGTATCCTATTGTAACAAAGGATAAAACCAAAAAAGCTCCACATACACATAGTTTTGCTTTTCTTAAGTTAGATGATTGTATTTTACCTTGATTTTTGTTTTTAAAAGATAAAAATGTCATCATAAACCTTCTTTATGTTTAGATACTTTAGAACTAACTAAATCCTCAAGGCTCCAAATATCAATAGGAAGAACAGGTCTCATTTTTAACTTTGTTAGAGCTATTCGCTCTATTCTATCTGGTCTTTTTAAATAGCTTAGTTCCGCTTTCAAAATATGTAAGTTTGATTTAGTTTGAATAATATCTTTATTAATTTTAGCGAACTCCATTTCTTTTTTTGAAATAGAGTGTTTAATTTGATACAAAGATATTGCTACAAAAATAATAAAAAAAACAAATAAAAAAGATGGATATCTTATCATGCAACCTCTCCATATAATGATGGAAAAATAGTTCTTTCTGCAACACGCAATTTAGCTGATCTTGATCTTTTATTCATTAATATTTCTTTTGAGGATGGGAGTATTGGTTTTTTTGTAATTATCTTTAAACTATGAGAATTAATATTGGCATGTGGCAAATGTCTTGATATTGGATTATTTTTGGAGGACTTCAAAAAAAATTTTTTAATTATTCTGTCTTCAATAGAATGAAACGAGACAGCTGCTAAAACACCACTTGGTTTTAAAATTTGTTCAGCGGCAATTAAACCATTTTCCAATTCAGATATTTCATCATTTAAATATATTCTTATTGCTTGAAAAGTTTTAGTTGCAGGGTCTATTTTATGGTTTTTTTTGGGAATACAATTTCTTATTATTGACGCTAATTGAACTGTATTTGATATAGTCTTTAGAGATCTTTCCCTGATAATATTTTTAGCAATTCTTCTAGAAAAAACTTCGTCACCTAATTCATAAATAATATTTGCTAAAGTATTTTCATCAACCTTGTTAATGAACTCCTCTGCTGTTGCTCCCTCCTTTGACATTCTCATATCAAGCGGGCCTTCTAATCTAAAAGAAAACCCTCTATTTTTTTGATCTAGTTGAGGGCTTGACACACCTAAATCAAAAATTACACCTGCTACTTTGACTATTCCAAGAGATTTAGCAAATTTAATTATTTGAGAAAATTTTCCATTTATAAAAAAAAATCGATTTTTAAAGTCTTTTTTAAGTTGAGCCGCTATAATTTCCGCCTCTGGATCACAATCTATTGCAAGCACCTTACAATTATTCTCTTCTAGAATTGCTTTTGTATAACCACCTAAGCCAAAAGTAGCATCAATGTAGAATTCTTCATCTTTAATTGATAAAGCATTCAAAGCTTCTTTTAATAAAACTGGAATATGAGGGGTTTTATTAATCATTATTAATATCTTTTAATAATTTTTTTTTACTTAAAATTAATTTTGGAGGTCCTTTTTCTTTCAAAACTTTTTGTGAATGATTATATTGATTTTGGTATTCAGATGGGGACCAAATATAGAAAGATTCTCCAATGCCCATGAAAACAGCCTTATCATTTAATTGAGCAAAATTTATCAATATTTCGGGGATAATAACTCTACCACCTGAGTCAAATTTCATTTCAAATGAGTCGGCCATCATCATTCTTAAAATAAAAGCTTCGTCTGACAAAGCGTCTAGCTCATCTATTGCATCAATATATCTTTGCATTCTATTAGAGGTAGTGCCTTCAATACATTTAAATCGTAAGCTTTTAAATAGAATTAACTGCTCACCTTCTTTTTCAAGTTTAAGTCTATATGAAGCTGGAATAGACACTCTACATTTTAGATCAATTTTATTATGCGAGGTTGATAAAAACATAATCCTAACAAGATCCTTAGTAAAATATTAAAAAATATAGGCTTTAAAGCAATATTAATTAAAGTATAATTTTTATATTATGTTCAAAATAACTAATTATACATATATATGGGATATCATGGGTTAATATGGTAGTCAATGGGAAATTGATGTAATTTTAATCAGATAAAGCGTCAGAGAGTCTATAAGCCGGGTTTTGTATCTATAACTTTGATAGTAGTTATTCATCTCGAAAGTTTGTTACCAAACTTTTCTAGCGACCTACCCAAGAAACTTTGCAGAAATACAAAATTTGTCTCTTCTATTTGGTCTTGCTCTAAGTGGGGTTTACCATGCCATTTCTATTGCTAGAAATGCGGTGCGCTCTTACCGCACCATTTCAACCTTACCAAAAAAATGGCGGTATATTTTCTGTGGCACTTTCCCTAGGGTTTCCCCTGCTGGATGTTATCCAGCACTTTATTTCTGTAGAGCCCGGACTTTCCTCTATTTTAAAATAGCAACTACTCAACTCTCTGACTAAATAACTGATATATTGATATTAAATTTGGTCAAGAAATAAATTGATAAATCTATTGCTTATTCAAAATTAATCTCTTCATATAATATCTGTAATTTTAACCATTCATCTTCAGCTAAAGATAATTCTTCTTTAATATTTGATATTTCGCTAATAGTTTTATCAAATATTTCTCTATGTTCTTTATATAGATCTTTTTTGCTCAATAAACTTTCTGATTTTAATAATTGAGCTTCCAGCTTTTTTATTGTAACAGGCAAAGCCTTTAAATTATAAGTATCTTTGAAACTTAACTTTGTTTTAGAAGAGACGTGTTTAGATAGATTATTTTTCTTTAAATCTTTATCTTTACTTTTTTGTATTTTATTAAATTTTAAATTTTTTAATTTTGAAAATCCATATTTATTATAATATTCAGAAAAATTTCCTGAATGTTGCAGTATTGAATTGTCATTTTCAAAAACTAAAAGTTTACTAATAGTTTGATCAAGAAAATATCTATCATGACTAATAATTAAAACTGTTCCATCATAATTTTTAATACTGTTTTTTAAAAGATTTAAAGTTTCAAAATCTAAATCATTTGTAGGTTCATCTAAAATTAAAAAATTATGTTCATTTAAAAATAACTTTGATAACAATAATCTTACTTTTTCTCCTCCAGATAAAGTTGAGTTTCTTTGCAAAGATTTTTTTTCATCAAATAAAAACTTTTTAAGATAAGATAGGATGTGAATTTTACTGCCTTGAAATTCAACATGATCACCACTCGGTGCTAATGTTTCCCATGGCGTACTATCCAAATCAATAGTTTCTTTATTCTGATCAAAATATTTAATGTTAAGTCTTTCTCCAATTTTAATTTTACCACTTGTTGGAATATAGATACCTTGTAAAATTTTAATTAAAGTAGTTTTGCCACTGCCATTAGCTCCTATAATACCTATTCTGTCTTTGCGTTTAATTTTGTAGTTAAAATTTTTAATTATTTCTTTATTTTCTCTTATATCAGTTTCTGGTTTTTCAAATGAAAATGATAAATTTGACGCTTCAACTATATTAGATCCAGTATTACTAGTTTGATTTAAAGAGATATCAATTGACTTACTTTCGTCAATTTTTTTGTTTGAATAATCTTCATTGAGTTTTTCTAATTCTCGCATTCTTCCCATGTTACGTTTTCTTCTACCTGAAATTCCTTCAACAGACCATTTTGTTTCACTTTTTAATTTTTGTTTAATTTTATGAATTTGATTTTTTTCAATCTCAATTAATTCTTCAGACCACTCATAGAATCCTTTATATTCTCCATCACGCTTTCTTAATTTACCATGATTTAACCAAAACATTCTAGTACCCATTTTATTAAGAAATTCTTGATCATGACTTATAATAACCATAGTAGTTTTCATATTTAATAACTTTTTTTCTAACCAACCTATTGTTGGCAAGTCTATATGATTAGTTGGTTCATCAAGAAGTATAATATCTGGTTCTTTTAAAAGAGCTTTTGCTATAAATACTTTACGAATTTCTCCACCTGATAATTTTTTTGAAAAATCAATATTTTTTAAATTGAGTTCTTCCATTATTTCAGCAATTTTAGAAACATTTGGATGCTCATTATTTTCAGAAATAAATTCTGAAATATTATTTACTAATGGTATTTTGGGGTTTTGTTCTAAATACTCTATTTTTATATTGGGTGCTGTCCAAATTGTACCATTATCAGGTTCATGAAGTTTCTTTAAAGTTTTTAACAAAGTACTTTTACCAGATCCATTTTCTCCAACTAAAATAATACGATCTTGTTTGTGGATTGAAAAGTCTACTTTATTAATAAGCGTTTTACTTGCTTGAGAGATTTGGAGATTTTGAACTGTTATTAGAGGAATTGTCATATTTACCTTATTTATTTTTTTGAATAATATCCCAAGCATTATTAATTTCTTGAAGTCTAGAAGTGCTTTTTTCAATAAAATCTTCTGGCATACCCTTTGCAATTAGACGGTCTGGGTGGTGATTGATGGCTAACTTTTTCCATTTACTTTTTATTTCTTTAATAGGAGTATCTTCAGACACTCCTAAAACTTGGAATGGATTTATTTGATTCCCCATATTTGTAGAATATATTCTCTCAAAATCTTTTTCTGAAAATCCAAAAATAAGACTAACTTTTTTTAAATATAATATTTCCTCAGATGAGATTATTCCATCTGCTTTTGCTATAAATAATAATAAGTTTAACAATTCTTCTAATACAGGTGATTTTATTCCTAATAAGTTAGCAATTTGTTGAGCATAAATTTCAAATCCATCTGTTGTTCGTCTTGCTTGATCCCATAGTCGACCGACATTTTTTATCTCATTAATTGGAACATCAACTTTTTTCCTAAAAGCTATTATTTCTTCTTTTGTTACATTTCCGTCAGCTTTAGCCATTTTAGCCGAAAGAACTACAACTCCAATTGTGAAACCTATTTGCTTCAATGCTTTTTCTTCAGATAATTTATCTTTAGGATGAATTTTATCTACTGCATGTCCTGCAATGCCTCCAACAAGTGCTCCCAAAGGGCCTCCAAAAGTAAAACCCGTAGCACTTCCAATGATTTTTCCCCATATACTCATAATTTATTTATTATAGAGTCGTTTCATTGCATACAAGTAAAATAAAAATGGAATACTTCTCTAAATATGTTTAAAAGTAATTATAAAAAGTAATTTACATGGAGATTTTACTGATTTTAAAACATGATTTTACAGGTTTGAAATGTCCTTTACCCGTCTTAAAAGCAAAGAGGGTGTTAAAACAACTGAAAAAAGGTGAAAAAGTTGTTTTCATTTCAGATGATCCCGCAAGCCCTATTGATTTTTCACATTTTTCTGAAAATGAAGGTTATGATCTTTCTATAACAACATCTGAATTTGGTAAGCATTTTTTTACGTTATCTAAACCTTTATTATAGGAGTTTTAAATAGTTTGCTATGAACTTTTTTAGATCTTTAATGTTTAATATTCAATTTTATATAGGTACAAGCCTTTTGGTTACCTTATGTTTACCATGTCTACTATTTCCTAGACCCATTGTATTATTTGTAAATCGAATATGGTGCCTTATAATGATAAAAGGTATGAAATGGTGGCTTAATCTAGATATTAAAGTTATTGGTGAATTGCCTCCAGATGATAAAGTAGTTATATATGCAATTAAACATCAATCAGCTTGGGAAACTGTTTTTTGCACTGATTTTTTTTCCATGCCTTCAATAGTCTTAAAAAGAACATTAATTTTCTTACCTGTTATAGGTTTGTATTTTTTAAGATCAGGCGCTATTCCTATTAGTAGAGATCAAGGCATTAATGCTTTAAAAAAAATGGGGCGAAATGCTAAGTTAGCGGTTAAAGAAAAAAGGTCTATGATGATTTTCCCACAAGGAACTAGAGTAAACCCAGGTGTCACCTCGCAAGAAAAGCCTTATTTACCAGGTGTTTTTTTTCTATATTCACAAAGTAAAGTGCCAGTTATTCCTGTAGCCCATAACGCAGGTTTAGTATGGCCAAAGAATAGTTTTATGAAATACCCTGATAGAGTTTCTTCTAAAGCTATTACATTAGAAATTCTTCCAGAAATACCACCTGGTCTCCCAAAAAAAGAGTTTTTAAAACAATTAGAAAAAGCTATTGAAAACACATCTAATAAATTGATCAATATGGAAAAATAATCATGGATGGTTTTATACCACGAAAAGGAAATAACAAACAATTAAACGTCTTGGGTGGAGATCTTCAAGCTTGTCATTCCTCTGATGAAAAAAATGATAATATAGTAACTGGTTTTTATAGAGATAATTGTTGTAATACTGGGTATGATGATCAGGGCCTTCACACAGTGTGCTGTGTAATGACAGAGGAATTCCTGATTTATTCAAAATCTGTTGGAAATGATTTAAGCACTCCAATTCCGGAATATAGTTTTCTTGGTTTAAAAAAAGGGAATTTATGGTGCTTGTGCGCATCACGATGGGTTGAAGCGTTCCAAGCAGGAAAAGCTCCCAAAGTTATTCTTGTATCAACTAATATAGCCACATTATCATTAATTGAATTAGGTGATTTAAAAAAACATTCTATTAAATAATTTAAGTTAGGAGATTTATTATGCACTTAGACCAAAGAGTTACTGTGTTTTGCACTGATAGTGATACTACTAATGAAGGTAAGATAATAAGAATGAGCAACCTTGGAATTGATGTTGAAGTATCAGGTGCTATTATAAAACTTAAGAAACAGAAACCTAATCTTTATGTAGGCTCAATGGCTGGATTAGAGTTTATGGTAAAAACTTAGATATATTTTAGTCTGATACTTTTTGCATTATTTCAACAACTTTATCTGACGCTAGATCAATTTGTTTCATACCAGCCACATTAATAATTCCACCTTCAAAAACCGCTATCTGTTTATATGTAATATCACCTGATAAAATACCATTATCCATTACTACTATACTGTCGGAATGTATTTGGCCATTCACTTTGCCACTTATAATAAGCTCAGTTGATTTAATGCTACCTTCTATTTGACCCTTTTCATCAACTATAACTTGATCAGCTGATAATTCACCTATAAATTTATTTCTTATAAGAATAGAGCCTGAAGTATTATACTTACCTTCAAAAACACCATCTCCAGCTAGTTGAGAGCATGTGTCATGGTTTTTAACCTTGTCTTTGAGGGGTGATGATATGCGACTAATTTTAATCATAATAAAATCCTTTATATATTCATAATAATCTCTTTTCATGAACGTGTCGGCAACACAAATCTGTAAGGGGCTGAAAAATATAACTTTTTAATATTTTTTAAAAAGAAGATATTTTAACTATTTTAAATTAAGAGAATCAGTATATACATTATAAATATTTAATAAGTTAATTTAAAATCTATTTATAACCTATATAAAGGTATTATCTATGGCTCAAACTTTTTATGCTAGTTCCAAAATAAATCGTCATGGTAATTATAGAAGCGATCCACAAATTCTTAATAAAATAATGATAGATCTAAACACTAAGTTTGTTCCCCTTTATAAGGGTAAAAATTTATTTAAGCAAATCAACAGTAATTTTGAAGCTTTGATTTTAAACAATCAAGAATTAAAAATAATTTTGCCTAATAATATAATTAATCCAATATTTTTAGGTGTTGCAAATAATATCAGTTATGTAGGTTTCAATATTGATCAAAGCCATTTAGACATAGATC
>Ga0209830_10002203_pt1 | contig 15903 bp, 14 predicted proteins | sample ArcticOcean_MG_C_12_FD_187439 | JGI IMG/M metagenome (GOLD analysis project Ga0209830, IMG submission 187439) | Marine microbial communities from western Arctic Ocean - ArcticOcean_MG_CB8_130 (SPAdes) (version 2) | ecosystem: Environmental > Aquatic > Marine > Oceanic | place: Arctic Ocean...
TTTTAAATATTAATTTACATAATAGATTTTTTATATTAATTCAAAGTATATGAATATTTATGACTGTTTTATGTACTTTGATGAAGATCTTCTTTTAGATCTTAGGCTAAATATATTAAACAATTATGTCTCAAAATTTGTAATCACAGAGGCTACATATACCCACAATGGAGCTAAGAAAAAACTAAATTTTGATATAAATAATTTTAAAAAATTCAAAGATAAAATTAAATATATTGTAATTGATGATGAACCCCCAAGTATTCTTCAAATTGGTAGTGGTGATAATTTACATCAAAAAGGAGAAAAACTAATTCTTAATGGTTACGCAAGAGATAACTATCAAAGAAATAGATTAGCAGATGGAATTTTGGAGGCAGAAAAAGATGATGTAATAATTGTTAGTGATTTGGATGAGATTCCAAATTTAACAAAAATTAATTTTAAAAATATAAATAATAAAATAATACAATTTAGACAAAAAATGTTTTACTATAAATTAAATTTATTTTACCCAGAATTTAATTGGTTTGGTTCAAAAGCCTGTAAAAAAAAACATCTAATTTCTCCTCAGTGGCTTAGAAATATTAAATCAAAAAAATACTCAAAGCTTAGATTGGATCTAATTTTTAATAAAAAAAAATATAGTGATATTTTTTATGTTCAAGAGGGTGGTTGGCATTTTACCTGCATTAGAACAGCTGAGGAACTCGAATATAAACTTAAAAATTTTGCTCATCATTATGAGTACGAAGAAAGTGGTTTGAAAGTGGAAGATTTAAAAAAATTAATATCAGAAAAAAGAGTTATGTATGACCATAATGTAGATCAAACTGGGTACAAATGGTCTGGGAAAAGTAAGCTAGTAAAAGTTTCTAACGCAGAGTTACCAGAACATATTTGTTTAAATAAAAATAAATATGAAAAATGGCTTGATTAAAAAGTAATTATTTTTAGTGCGTGCTAGTTGTTGTCGCTAAGTTTGTTTTCTTTGAAACTTGTTCTGGTTCCACCCACTCAACTCTTTTTAATTCTTTAGTAAGAGCGTGCTTTAAAACTTCATCAACATTTTTAACGCAAATAATTTCAACACTTTTTTTAATAACTTCTGGTATTTCAACTAAATCCTTTTTATTTTCAAACGGTATCAAAACTTTTTTTATCCCTGCTCGGTGGGCAGCGAGTAATTTTTCTTTTAAACCTCCAATTGGTAAAACAATTCCTCTTAAAGTAATTTCACCTGTCATTGCTACATTTTTATCAACGGGTATCTCTGTAATTGCAGAAACGATAGAGGTAACCATACCAACTCCGGCTGAAGGTCCATCCTTAGGTGTTGCACCTTCGGGTACATGAATGTGAAAATCTTTTTTTTCAAATATTGGCGGAATGATTCCGTAGCCTAATGATTTTGACCTAATGTAAGATTTCGCAGCTTTTATAGACTCTTGCATTACATCGCCTAACTTACCTGTGATCTCCATTTTACCTTTTCCTGGCATAATTACAGTTTCGATCTTTAAAATTTCACCACCCACTTCGGTCCATGCTAGGCCTGTAACAACTCCTATTCGATTTTTTTCTTCAATTTCTCCGTAATTAAATTTTTCTATACCTAGGTAGCTTGAGAGATCGGTCTCTAGTAAGGGATTATTGGTTTTTTCTTTTCCATCGACTTTTTTTACAATTTTTCTAGCAATTTTAGATATTTCTCTCTCCAGGTTCCTAACTCCAGACTCTCTTGTATAATGTCTTATAATCTTTCTGTTTACATTCTCATCAATTTTCCATTCAGTATTTTTTAATCCGTTATTTTCACTTTGCTTAGGAATTAGATATTTCTGAGATATGCTAACTTTTTCATCCTCTGTATAGCCGGGTATTCTGATAACTTCCATACGGTCAAGAAGTGGAGGTAAAATATTTAAAGTATTTGCTGTCGTTACAAACATAACGTCAGAGAGATCATAATCAACTTCTAAGTAGTGATCGTTAAATTCTTTATTTTGCTCAGGATCAAGAGCTTCTAGTAATGCTGAGGATGGATCACCTCTGTAGTCATTTCCTACTTTATCTATTTCATCTAGTAAAAATAATGGATTTTTTGTACCAGCTTTTTTCATCATCTGAATAATTTTCCCAGGTAAAGAACCAATGTACGTCCTTCTGTGGCCTCTTATCTCCGCTTCATCTCTAATGCCTCCCAAGGAAATTCTAATAAATTTTCTTCCTGTTGCTTTGGCTATAGATTTACCAAGAGAAGTTTTGCCAACACCTGGAGGTCCTACTAAACAAAGGATAGGTCCTTTTAATTTTTGAATTCTTTTTTGAACAGCTAAAAACTCTATAATTCTTTCTTTAACTTTTTCTAATCCAAAATGGTCTTCATCTAAAATTTGCTGTGCATTTTTCAAATCATTATTAATCTTGCTTTTATTTGACCAGGGCAATTCAGTCATCCAATCTAAATAATTTCTTACTACCGTTGCTTCTGCGGACATGGGACTCATTGATTTTAATTTTTTTAATTCTGCCATGCATTTTTCCAGAATCATTTTTGGCATTTTAGCTTTTTGTATAGCTTTATTTATTCCTGCGATTTCATCTTTCCCTTCATCTATTTCACCTAGTTCTTTCTGAATAGCTTTCAATTGCTCGTTTAAATAGTATTCTCTTTGAGTTTTTTCCATTTGATTTTTTACTCTACCTCTAATTTTTTTTTCAACAGAAATCACACTTGTTTCTTTCTCAAGTAATTCACTAATTTTTTCTAATCTTTTTCTCAAATCAGTAATTTCTAACAATTCTTGTTTCTCAAAAATTTGTAAATTTAAATTCGACGCAATATTATCTGCTATTTGACTTGGGTCTTTAAGTTTTTTTATCCCGCTAATTGAGTCCGATAATTCTCTTTTGTTTAAAACCAAAAGTTTTTCAAATTTTTTTACTAAGCTCAGCCCAAAAAGTTCTAAATCTTTTGTTTTATTTGAGTCCTCTATTACTTCGATATTACAGCTTAGAAAATTTGCGTTTTCTTTTATAACCTCGTGAATTTTTACTCTTTTCTCTCCCTCTACTAATACTTTAACTGTTCCATCCGGTAATTTAAGTAATTGTAAAACCTTACTCAAACACCCGTAAGCATAGATGTCTTTGTTTTCAGGCTCATCAATTTCTGAGTTTTTTTGTGAAACTAATACAATTGATTTGTCTGTCTTCATTACTTCTTGAAGAGCTTTAATAGATTTTTCTCTTCCTACAAAAAGTGGAACGACCATAGAAGGAAAGACAACGATATCTCTTAGTGGTAACAAAGGTTTAGAGTTTATTATTCCCATACGATATTTATATGGTACTTAATGTTGAAATATCAAGGATCTTATTGAAAAATTAAGCTACAGATGTTGATTGTTTTTTACCGTATGTGACAATAGGTTCTGAATCGCCAATAACGGAAGATTTATCAACTGTAACTTTAAGTACATTTTCTAGTTCAGGAAGCTGAAACATTGTTTTTAGCAATATACTCTCTAGAATTGATCTAAGACCTCTTGCTCCTGTTTTTTTATTGATAGCTTTTTTTGCTATTTCAGTTAAAGCATCCTCCTTAAATTCCAATTGCACATTTTCAAAATCAAATAATTTCTGGTATTGTTTAGTCAGAGCGTTATTTGGCTCCTTTAAAATTTTTATTAAAGATTTTTCATCTAAGTCATCTAATGTAGCTATAATAGGCAACCTGCCTATAAACTCTGGGATCAAGCCATATTTTATTAAATCTTCAGGCTCTAAATTTTTTAAAGTCTCAGATAATTTTTTATCTTCTTTGCTATCAACTTTCGCCCCAAAACCAATAGAAGTTCCTTTACCTCTCATACCAATAATCTTATCTAACCCAGCAAAAGCTCCTCCACAAATAAAAAGTATATTTGTTGTGTCTACTTGTAAAAATTCTTGTTGAGGATGTTTCCTTCCCCCTTGAGGCGGGACACTAGCAACAGTTCCCTCCATAATTTTTAAAAGTGCTTGTTGTACGCCTTCGCCTGAAACATCTCTTGTGATAGAGGGATTCTCTGATTTTCTACTAATCTTATCTACTTCGTCTATATAAACTATTCCTCGTTGTGCTTTTTCAACATTATAATCCGCTGCTTGTAATAACTTTAGAATAATATTTTCTACATCTTCTCCAACGTAACCGGCTTCAGTCAATGTTGTTGCGTCTGCCATGGTAAACGGTACATCTACAATTCTTGCCAAAGTTTGTGCTAGAAGTGTCTTTCCGCAACCAGTGGGACCGACTAACAAAATATTTGATTTAGAAAGCTCGACATCTTTATTGTTTTTATTGTCGTGATTTAATCTTTTATAATGATTGTGAACTGCTACCGATAAAACTTCCTTTGCAAAGTTTTGGCCAATTACATATTCATTTAAAATAGTGCAGATTTCTTTTGGTGTAGGAACTCCATCTTGATGTTTAATTAGTGAGCTTTTGTTTTCTTCTTTAATGATGTCCATACAAAGCTCAACACATTCATCACAAATAAAGACTGTTGGTCCAGCTATAAGCTTTCTAACTTCATGCTGACTTTTTCCGCAAAAAGAACAATAGAGAATATTTTTATTATTTTTTTCTGACATATCGAATCAATTAACTATTTGTAAATTAGGTGAATCTTGTTAGCAAGCGTAAGTTGTGCTATAGACTAGATGTTGTGTACTATTTTCTTTTTTCTACAACAGAGTCTATTAAACCAAATTCTTTAGCTTCCTCGGCGGTCATAAAATTGTCTCTCTCGAGAGCCTGTGAAATCTCCTCTACTGACTTTCTAGTATGCTTAGAATAAATTTTATTTAACCTTTCTTTTAATAGTAAAATTTCTTTTGCATGTATTTGAATGTCAGTAGCTTGTCCCTGAAATCCTGCTGATGGTTGGTGAACCATAATTCTCGAATTAGGAAGGGAAAACCTTTTCCCTTTTGCTCCTGCAGCTAAGAGAAAAGAACCCATCGAAGATGCTTGACCAATACATAAAGTGGATACGGGAGAATTGATATACTGCATGGTGTCATAAATTCCTAAACCTGCCGTAACTAAACCACCTGGACTATTAATATAAAAATAGATTTCTTTTTTAGGATCTTCTGACTCTAGAAATAAAAGCTGTGCTGTAACTAAAGAGGCAACATTATCATTTACCGGTCCTACTAAAAAAACTATTCGTTCTTTCAAGAGTCTAGAATAAATATCATAAGCTCTTTCTCCTTTGCTTGTTTGTTCAACAACCATTGGAATTAGATTATTCATTTGTTCTTCGATTCGACTCATTGTGAAATTTATATAACCAAAGATTACTTTTTGCTAACTTTTTTTGTTTTTTTCTCAATATTAGAGGAAGATTTACTAGCCTTACTTTCTTTCTTATCTTTAGTTTCGTCGTCATGGTCATTATGAGATGACAAGTCTTTAGCTAATTTATTAAAATTTGAAATTATTTTTTCTGCTTCTTGTGTTGAAATATTTTTCTTTTTTAAATTTATTTTAGACTTAAATAAACTTAAAATTTTTTCTTCATATAGCGCTCCTTTTAAACTCTGAGCAGCAGATGGGTTTTTTTGATAGTATTCTAAAACCATTTTTTCTTGCCCTGGCATTGTTTTAATTTGTCTTTGAACTTCTCCTTGAACTTCTTCATCTGATACTTTTAAATTATTTTTTTCTCCGTATTCATTAAGTATTAAGCCTAATTTAATTCGCGACTCTGCAATTTGTAAATTCTTTTTTTGATTTTTATCTATCTCCTCTTTTTTAAGTTGCTGTGTCATTAAATGAATTTCTTTTTTAACAAGATTGTTTGGCAACTCAATTTTATGAAGTTTTTCTATTTGATCTAAAATCTCTTTTTTTGTTATTGAGTCTAGAGCTTGTTTGTACTGTGAGGATATTTGTTTTTCTACTAACAACCTAAGGTCTGTTAAGTCTTTTGCACCCATGTTCTTAGCAAACGTATCATCTATTTTTGGATCATTGGCTTTTTGTACGTTTATAATTTTACATTCAAATTTAGCTTTTTTATTTGCTAGATCTTTATTTGGATAATTTGCTGGTAAACTAACTTCTATATTTTTATTATCTTCTTTTTTTACCCCAATTAGTTTTTCATCAAAACCTTTGAGAAAAAGATCTTTGCCTATTTCTAATCTTGTGTTTTTTCCTTCGCTCCCATCGAATTTCTTTCCATTCACTGAAGCGTTATAATCAAATACGACTAAGTCACCTTTTTCTGATTTTCCAATTTTATCAGAAAAAGTTTTATTATTTTTAGCTATCTCTTTTATTTTTTCATCTACTAGCTTGCTTTCAATTTTTAATAAATACTCACTTGCGTTATAGTTATCAAAACTAGCAAGTTTAACCTCCGGTAATGAGTCTACCTCTATTGTGTAGTTAAGATCTTTTCCCTCTCCAAATGTCTTCAAATCTATTTTGGGTTGTCCTGCTGCTTTTATTTTTTTTTCTTTTAAAGCATTGTTTGAGCTTTCTTGTAATAATTTATCTATGACCTCTCCGTATACAGCTTTACCAAATTGACTTTTTATTACTACGGGAGGTACCTTGCCTGGTCTAAAGCCTTTAAGACTTACTTCAGATTGAAGTTCTAATAATTTTCTATCGAGTTTTTCTTGAATTACTTTTTTATCAATAATTATAGACAAAACTGTCGTTAATCCCTTTTTATTTTGAACTTCTATTTTCATATAACTTTCTTGGTGGGCAAGAAGAGACTCGAACTCTTAAACCTTGCGGTACTAGTTCCTAAGACTAGCGCGTATACCAATTCCGCCACTTGCCCAATATTTTAAGTATTCAGCTTATATAGCAAATTACTTTTTAGAGAAACTATAAAGTCTAAAATATATAATCGTATAAAGAATAATTAGTGAAAAAAACCAATATCTTGAAATTAACCCATGATTTTGAAAATAAAAAAGCGGAACCTGTAAAAATAAATAAGATGAATTAATTAGCGCAGAAGTTAAATAATTAGAATTTTCTTTTGTTTTTGAGCTAGAAACCCACTTGTATAACAGCATATGAAAATGAAGTTCATCTGGGCGCAATGGAGATTTTTTTAATATAGATTTTCTAATAAAAGAAAAGAAAACTTCATAAAATAAATAAAAAAGCACTCCAGCAAAAAAGAAAGGTGATATCTGAGGGTTTTGTTCGTAAGTTTTAATAGTATTTAAAACAATTAAAGAGCCTAGCAAGTAAGAACCGCTGTCACCTAAAAATATCTTAGCTTTTGGAAAGTTAAATATCAAAAATGAAAATACAATTATGATTTGTGTAAACAATATAATCGAAATATTATCATTTTGATTATTTACGTTTATTAAAAGAAAAATTAAATTTATTATTATTAAGTGTGTGGCTAAAAGTCCGTTGAAGCCATCTACTAAGTTTGCTCCATTAATTATAAATAAAAAACATAGTAGTACAAAGCAGACGTTGAAAATATCATTTTCTAACCATAAATCTAAAAATTTCATACCGGACTCTGTTATTTGAATTGAAAAAATATTGATACAAAAAACTAATAAGCCCATCATTAAAATTAAACGAATATTTGGATTAATTTTTACTTTTAGGTCATCTACGAAACCTAGAGAAAATAATAATACCGAAATTATAAAGTAATCTCTTAGAAATATATCTAATGCTAAGAAATAAAATAGACAAAATAGTGAAAATAAAAATAAAATAATTAAACCTCCTATCCTAGCTATAGGTTCATTATGGAATGCTTGTGGTTTTAAGAAATCTTTATCAAGTAAAGATCCTGAAAAAAAAAAATTTGAATATTTTGTAAATAGATAAGTGAAAAAAAAACTTATAAAAGAGAAAAAAATAAAAAAGTTTAAATTAAATTCTAGCATTTACTTATTATATCTTTTTACTATAAAAATTCCTGACATAATTATTACAAGAGAAGCAAAAACTTTCCAAGTTATTTGCTCGTTTAAAACTATCACACCAAATATTACTCCAAAAATAGGTATCAAATAAGCTACCTGAGTTTGAAAGACTAAACCATTTTTCATTAAAATTTTAAATCTTAACCACCAAGCAAATCCAGTTGCAATTGCTCCTAAATATATAAGTGAAAGCACAGAATTCATCGTTGGATTTGAATTAAATGGTTCTTCAAATATAAAAGCTATTGGTAGTAAAAAAATTAGTGCCCAAATCATTGTTGACGTAGTTACGTTTAAATTTCCAGAGTTTTTCATTTTCTTTAAAATAAGAATTCCAGCTATAGAATAAAAAGTTGATCCAACAAGTATTATTAGTGCAAAAAAATAGTTATTTTCATTTAAAATCAAATTGTCAAAAAACAATAGTAAAACACCTGCAAATCCAACAATAATACCTATTGATTTATAGAATGTAATTTTTTCATCTTTAGTAAATATATGAGCTAAAATAGAACCTGTTAATGGTGTTGTGCTCATTAATATCGCCGCTAAGTAACTATCTACTTTGTTAGTCCCCACTGCAATCAATGAAAAGGGAATTGCAATATTGCAGAGACCTACTAAAGCGTAAATTTTCCATTCTTTTGAAAAGGCATTAATCTTTATTTTGTAAAAAAAAGAAAATATCGCTAAGAACAATGAAGCAAAAATCACTCTAATTAAAGCTAAGGTATAGGGCTCAAATGAATAAGTGGCAATTTTTATATTAAAAAAAGATGATCCCCATATCGCGCCAAGTAATACTAAAAGTAATACATCGTTAGTTTTTGCTTCTTTCATTTCAATTCTAGATTGTAATATGTATAAATTGCATAACTGTTATTGAGTATAAGTATATTATTGAATTTAATTAATCTGTTATGTTTAATACAATTTTTAAAAAAATTACAAAGGAATAATCTATGAGCTCAAAAGATGTTTTAAAGTTGATGAAAGACAAAGAAATCGAGTTCGTTGATTTTAGATTTACGGACCCTAAAGGAAAGTTGCAGCATTTAACAATGGACGCAACTATTGTTGATGATCAAATGTTGGAGGAAGGAGTTTTCTTTGATGGTTCTTCAATAGCAGGATGGAAAGCAATAAACGAGTCAGATATGATTTTAAAGCCTGATTTAGCGAGACCAATTGTTGATCCGTTTAATTCTCACAACACTATAAACATTTTCTGTGATATTTTAGACGCGGTAAAAAAAGAACCTTACGAAAGAGATCCAAGAGGAACCGCTAAAAAAGCTGAGTTGTATTTAAATAAACTTGGGATTGGAGATAAAGCATACTTTGGTCCAGAGCCAGAATTTTTTACATTTGACGATGTAAGATTTGAAAATAAAATGAATACTAGTAATTTTTTTATTGATAGTTCTGAGGGACCTTACAATTCAGGTAAAAAATATGAAAATGGAAACATGGGACATAGACCAGGTGTCAAGGGTGGTTATTTCCCTGTCCCTCCAGTAGACGGAGCTCAAGACATGCGAGCAGAAATGTTAAAAGCTTTAAAAGATATGGGAGTGAAAGTAGAGAAACATCATCACGAAGTGGCTCCTAGTCAACACGAACTAGGAATGTACTTTGGAACACTAACGGATATGGCTGATAACGTTCAGCTTTACAAGTATGCTGTACAAATGGTTTCTCATTCGTTTGGTAAAACTTCAACATTTATGCCTAAACCAATTAAGGGTGATAATGGATCGGGCATGCATGTACACCAATCAATATGGAAAGGTAACACTCCAGTATTTATGGGAGATAAATACGCTGGCCTATCACAACAAGCACTATACTATATAGGTGGAATACTTAAACATGCGAAAGCAATTAATGCATTTACTAACTCGACAACTAATAGTTATAAAAGATTAATTCCTGGTTTCGAAGCACCTGTAATGCTTGCATACTCTGCTAGAAATAGATCGGCATCTTGCAGAATACCAGTAATTATGAATAAGAAATCTGCTAGATGTGAAATTAGATTTCCTGATGCTGCTGGAAATCCATATTTAGGTTTTGCAGCAATGTTAATGGCAGGTCTTGATGGAATAAAAAATAAAATTGATCCAGGTAAATCTATGGATAAAGATTTATATCATTTATCTGAAAGCGAATTAAAAAAAATACCACAAGTTTGTGGCTCTCTGAGAGAGGCAATGGAAAGTCTTGACAGAGATAGAGACTTTTTAACTCAAGGTGGCGTTTTTACAGATGATCAAATTGATGGTTACATATCATTAAAATTTGAGGAAATTTATAAGTTAGAACACACTCCTCATCCAATCGAATTTGAAATGTATTATAGCCAATAAAAATATTTTTAGGCCAATCTTTAAGGTGGGTTTACAAAGTTAAACTTTAAAAGATTCTCCGCATCCACAACGTTCGGTTTCATTGGGATTCTTAAACACAAATTCAGAAGAAAATTTCTCTGTTTTATAATCCATTTCCGTACCCAATAAATACATAACCGCATTTGGATCAATTAAAACTTTAACACCTTTATCCTCAATAACTTCTTCATTAGGTTTAATTTCTTTGGCATATTCCATGATGTATGACATGCCTGCACATCCCCCAGATTTAACCCCTACTCTAACTCCAATAGTTAAATTATCAGCGCTGGACATTATTTCTTTTATTCTGTTTGCAGCATTGTCACTTAGTTTAATAACTTGTGTCATAAATTTAATTCTAGTTTAGCAGCTTCGGACATTTTATCTTTATTCCATGGTGGATCCCATACTAATTTTAAGTCAACTTCGGTAACACCAGCAACTTTCTTTATATTATCTTTAACGCTGATTGGCAAACTTTCTGCTACTGGACAATTAGGGCTGGTAAGTGTCATTTCTACAATTACTTTATTTTTTTCATCGATTTCTACTTTATAAATTAAACCCAATTCATATATATTAACTGGTATTTCAGGATCATAAATTTTCTTAATTTCTGAAATTACTTTTTCTCTTAATTCACTCATAATATCTATTAATTTTTTTCTACCGCTGACATAAATGTATGCCATACCATTGTGGCACATTTAACTCTCATCGGAAACTCTTGAACACCTGATAATGAAGTTATTGTAGTAATTTGATCCTCTGTAAGACTATTAAGTGTAATTTTTTCTTTATTTTTAACCATATTTAAAAAATCTTCAGTAACTTTTTTGGTAAAAGATAAATCTTTTCCTTTTAATATTTCAGTCAATATAGAAGCTGACGCTAAAGAAATTGCACAACCCTCACCTTCAAAACTTAAGTCTAATACATTTTTTTCTTTATCTAATTTTAAGTAAACGTGAACTTTGTCACCACACAAAGGGTTGTGTGCTTTTGCATCATGGTTATAATCTGGGCATATTCCCTTGTTTCTTGGATTTTTGCCATGGTCTAAAATAATTTCTTGATATAACTCTTTAAGTTCCATTTAAGTTTGAAATACTTTTTTACAGTTGTCGATAGCTTTACACAAAATATCTATATCTTCTTTGGTGTTATAAACACCAAACGAGGCTCTAGCTGTAGCGGCAATTCCTAGTTTATCGTGCAATATTTGACAGCAGTGATGTCCCGCTCGTATAGCTACACCATCATCATCTAAAATTGTTGCAATATCATGTGGATGAATACCTTTTATTGTAAAACATAAAACAGAACCTCTGTTCTTAGGACTTCCAATTATATTTATGGAATTATTTTTTTTTAATTTTTCATAACCATATTCTAAAATTTCATTCTCATACGCGGCAATATTATTGATACCTAATTTTTCAATAAAATTTATTGACTCTGCAAAGGCAACCACTTCTGCTGTTTGCATAGTGCCAGCTTCAAATTTTGTTGGCGAGTCAGCAAATGTTATATTATCTTTTTTAACTTCATCTATCATTCCTCCACCACCTTGATAGGGGGGCAAATCGTCTAGCCATTTTTTTTTCGCATAGAGCACTCCTAAACCGTTAGGCCCATACATTTTATGGCATGAGATTACATAAAAATCACACCCAAGATCCTGCATATCAATTAGCATATGGGGCGCTCCTTGGGTGCCATCGACTAAAACTGGAATATTTTTTTCTTTGGCTATATCAACAATTTTTTTTATTGGTGATACAGCACCTGTTACATTTGAAATATGCGTAATGGCAATAATTTTTGTTTTATCCGAAATAAGTTTTTTTATTTCATCAATTTCGACTTCACCATTTTTATTTACAGGCGCAAATTTAATTACCGCTCCCTTATTTTTTCGAAGAAAATGCCAAGGTACATAATTAGAATGGTGCTCTAATTCTGTTATCAATATTTCATCACCTTCTTTAATATATTTTTCTCCAAAAGAAGAGGCAACTAAATTAATTGATTCTGTGGCTCCTTTTGTGAATACTATTTCTTCTCTATGTTGTGCGTTTAAATATTTTTTAACAATATCTCTTGTTGCTTCAAATCTGTTTGTTGCTTTGACCGCCAAAGTGTGGACACTTCTGCCAACGTTAGAGAATTCTGTCTCATAAAAATTAGACAATCTATCAATTACCACTTTGGGTTTTTGAGATGAATTAGCGCTATCTAAATAAACTAAAGGTTTGCCATTAATTTTTTGTTTAAAAATTGGAAATTCAGATTTAATATTTTTAATGTCCATTAATTTGCTTCTCCAATATTTTTTCTAAAAAACTTTTTACTTCACTGATATTAATATTTTCTAATATCTCATTGAGGAAACCATTAATTAAAAGTTTTACTGCCTCTTTTTTAGGTATGCCTCTCGTCATTAAGTAATGTACCGCATCAGGATCTATACTTCCAGATGTGGAACCATGTGAACATTTTACATCATCTGCATATATTTCTAACTCAGGTTTTGCATCAAATTCGGCATCGTCATTTAAAATTAAAGCTTTGCTTAATTGATAAGCGTCAGTTTTTTGAGCTATTTTTTCTACAAATATTTTTCCTTGATAAACTCCTCTACTTTTATCATTTAATACATTCTTAATTTTTTGATAACTTTTACAATTAGGTGAATTGTGATTTATGCGTGTTTTAATTTCTTGATGCTGATCGTCAATTAAGTTTAAAGCTGAATAAATGCTACAGCTGCTATCATTTTTATTTAGGTTTATTTCAATTTCAATTTTGTTTAGCTTTAAGCCTGAGCTTAAAATATAGTTTTCATAATTAGACCCACTTTCTAAAGAACCTTTAATATACTTGTAAAAATGTCCATTACTTTTGGATTCGTGAACTAAAATATTTTTCAAAACAGCGTTATCATCTAAAGATACTATGTCTACTGTATTTTTAATAAAATTACTTTGTGCATTGCCATCGTTGTAGTCAATCAAGGTTAACTCTGATCCTTCATTTAGCTTTATGGAATTTTTATTATTTAATATTTTATTTTCTAAATCTTTTGAAAAATAATTGTAAATAATTAAAGGTTTTTTTAACTTATAGTTTTTAGTAACCTCAAGCGAAAAACCTCCTGATGACAGAGCGTTATTAAGTAGTGTTAGTGTGTTAGCTGAGTCAAAATTTGTTGCTTTGTTTTGATCAAAATCTTGAATCAAAATTTTATTTACCTCTTCGTAAACAAAACTTGTCGAAATTATTTTTCCATTATTTAAAAATATATAGTTATGTTCAAAATTTTTAATAATTTTGAGATCTTTAGTAGATTCAAAATTAATTTCATTACTAATGCTTTTAAAATTTTTGTTTAAAATTAAATTTAAATCTGTAAATTTCCAATCTTCAACCTGTTTAGACGGAAAGCCAGATTTATAAAATAAATCGAGACTTTTTTGTCGAGAATTCTTTTCTTCCACAGAAAGATTTTTTATTTGTTTAATGTTAAAATCGTAACTTTGCTTCATTTAGTCTAAGTTCTCGTAACCAGTTTTTTCTAATTGTTTACCTAAATCAGCATTTCCTGTTTTGATAATTCTACCGGCAGACAAGACGTGAATGAAGTCAGGTTTAATGTAGTCTAGCAGTCTTTGATAGTGGGTAATTATTAAAAAAGCATTTTCTTTATTTTTATAAGAATTGACTCCGTCAGCTACTATTCTTAAAGCATCTATATCTAGGCCAGAATCTGTTTCATCTAAAATTGATAATTTTGGTTCTAATAACTTCATTTGTAAAATTTCATTTTTTTTCTTTTCTCCGCCTGAAAATCCAACATTTAACTGGCGTGATAAAAAATTTTCATCTATGTTAAGTTCTTTAGCTTTTTCCTTAATTAATTTTAAAAAAGTTAAAGTATCTAGTTCTTTTTCACCTCTTGCTTTTCTTACTGAGTTTAAAGATGTTTTTAAAAAAATATTAGTATTTACTCCTGGAATTTCTAAAGGATATTGGAATGCTAAAAAAATCCCTTTTTGGGCTCTTTCCTCTATTTTAAGGTCATTTAAATTAACACCATCAAAATAAATTTCACCTTCGATCTCGTAGCCATTTTTGCCAGACAGTACATTAGCTAATGTACTTTTACCTGAACCATTAGGACCCATGATTGCATGAATTTCACCAGGTTTAATATCTAAATCTAAGCCTTTTAAAATAGATTTTTCATTAATAGTGGCTTTTAAATCTTTAATTTTTAACATTAACCAACGCTTCCCTCTAAACTGATGGCTACTAATTTTTGTGCTTCTACAGCAAACTCCATTGGTAGTTGTTGTAATACTTCTTTACAAAATCCATTTACGATCAAACTGACTGCCTCTTCTTGGTCAAGACCTCTTTGATTACAATAATAAAGCTGTTCTTCATTTATTTTAGTAGTAGTTGCTTCATGCTCTATAGTTGATGTTGAGTTTTTATTCTTTATGTAAGGAACTGTGTGTGCTCCACATCTATTGCCCATTAATAAAGAGTCGCATTGAGTATAGTTTCTTGAGTTGGTTGCTTTTTTGCTAATATCAACTAATCCTCTGTATGTATTGTCTGCGTTACCGGCTGATATACCTTTAGAAATTATTTTACTCTTTGTGTTCTTGCCTAAATGGATCATTTTGGTTCCTGTATCTGCTTTTTGATAATTATTTGTTATAGCTATAGAATAAAATTCACCTACTGAATTATCACCTTGCAGAATACAGCTTGGATATTTCCATGTTATTGCTGAGCCTGTTTCAACTTGAGTCCAAGAAATTTTTGAATTTTTTCCTCTACAAGCTCCTCTTTTAGTAACGAAATTATATATTCCACCTACTCCATTCTTATCTCCAGGATACCAATTTTGAACAGTCGAATATTTAATTTCTGCATCATCTAAAGCAATTAACTCGACATTTGCAGCATGTAACTGGTTTTCATCTCTCATGGGAGCGGTACATCCTTCTAGATAACTTACATAACTTCCTTTGTCTGCAATAATTAAAGTTCTCTCGAACTGCCCTGTTTCAGAAGCATTAATTCTAAAATAAGTTGAAAGCTCCATTGGGCATCTTGTGTTTGGTGGGATGTATACAAAAGATCCATCGGTAAAAACTGCAGAATTTAATGTAGCAAAGTAATGATCGCTTAAAGGAATAACTGAGCCTAAATATTTCTTTACTAAATCTGGATGTTTTTGAATAGCTTCAGAGATAGAGCAAAATATTATTCCTTTTTTTGTTAACTCCTCTTTAAACGTTGTTGCTACAGAAACTGAGTCAAATACTGCATCTACTGCTATTCCATTTAATCTTTGTTGTTCAACTAAAGGTATACCAAGTTTTTTATAAGTTTCTAAAATCTTAGGGTCAATTTCGTCTAAACTTTTAGGTTTTTCAGATGAGCTTTTTGGCGCAGAATAATAATATAAATCTTGATAGTTAATTTTAGGATATTTTGGTTTTTGCCAATT
>Ga0209830_10002208_pt1 | contig 15878 bp, 10 predicted proteins | sample ArcticOcean_MG_C_12_FD_187439 | JGI IMG/M metagenome (GOLD analysis project Ga0209830, IMG submission 187439) | Marine microbial communities from western Arctic Ocean - ArcticOcean_MG_CB8_130 (SPAdes) (version 2) | ecosystem: Environmental > Aquatic > Marine > Oceanic | place: Arctic Ocean...
TGGCACCCTCTTAAATTCCACAAATATCCGCTTAGCACAAACTGACAAAGGCCGTCGCATATAAAAAAAGTAAACATCACGCGATACACATTTAGTAAATCGTTCCTCGTCGACTACGAGAAAACAGAGGCCATTTCGATCGCGATGATGGAAAGAGAACTTCTTCGACCGAATCAGCGCACTCAATTCCTCGTTGCGAGTAGTGCTCGGCCGAGTAAGAAACGGATGAGTATGAGAAGTTTCGGTTACATCAATTCGAACTTTAGGGATTGGAAAAGCGCATATGATGCAGGCGAATTAGAGTTCGAGGAAGAAAAAGGAAGGGAAACGCTCGAGAGAAGAACAGAGCGCGATGTCACGTTCTGCATAGACAGAGGAGGAACGTTCACGGACGTATACTGCGAATATCGATCGAATGAAAAGAAGAGGAAACAAACGATCAGTTTAAAACTGTTATCGGAGGATAGGAACTATGCTTCGGCGCCTGCGGAAGGGATTAGGAGAATTTTAGAGAAAATTGAAAAGAGGACGATCGGGCGCGACGAGAAGACGCCGACGAGGAGGATTAAATCTGTTCGGATGGGTACGACGGTTGGGACGAACGCTTTATTGGAGCGTAAAGGGGCAAAAGTCGCCTTAGTCGTTACGAAAGGGTTTCGAGATTTGTTAACGATTGGTAATCAAGCGAGGCCGGATATATTTAAGTTGAGCGCGATACGACCCAAGGCGTTGGCCGAGATTTCAATCGAGGCTAATGAGAGAGTGAGGCCCGTCAAGTGTTCGGATGGTGGGGAGTATTATTATCATCGTCGTCTTAGTAGTGATAGTAATGATAGTAATGCTTTTCATCGTTCTTCTACTATTGTAGATGCTTCCGACGTGAAGACGAACGAAGAGATTGAAATCGTAGAGAAATTTGATGCAGAGGCGTTGCGCGGACAGCTTTTAGAAGCGAAAGCGAATGGGTTCACATCCATCGCGGCCGTTTTGATGCATTCATATGCATATCCAAACCATGAAATTGCTATTGGGAAATTAGCGGAAGAGATTGGGTTTGAGCAAATTTCTCTTTCATCTGCTTTAACGCCAATGGCGAGAGCTGTGTCGCGAGGACACACGGCTGCAGTAGATGCGTATTTGACACCGAAAATTAAGGAATATATCAAACAGTTCGTACAAGGATTTGACGATGGTTTAGTTAGAGATGTCCCAGTTTTGTTCATGCAAAGCGACGGTGGAATGACTTCTGCCGATCGCTTTTGCGGATATAAAGCTATCTTAAGCGGACCGGCGGGAGGCGTCGTAGGGTATTCTAGAACGGCTACTTCACAAGGAGAGCACGCCGCAGTGATTGGCTTTGATATGGGTGGAACATCGACGGATGTTTCTAGATATGATCCAAAACAAGGTTATGAACACGTCACTGAAACCATCACCGCTGGAGTTGTCGTACAATGTCCACAATTAGATATTTCAACAGTAGCTGCTGGTGGAGGGAGTAAGCTTAAATTTTTTGCCGGTAGTTTTCAAGTAGGCCCTGAAAGTGTTGGTAGCGAACCGGGACCGGCGTGTTATCGCAAAGGCGGAGATTTAGCCGTGACTGATGCAAACGTTGTTTTAGGTAGAGTTTTACCAGAGCACTTTCCGAAAATCTTTGGCCCGGACGAAGACGAAGAGCTCGATAGAACCGCTTCGCTCAAAAAGTTTGAACTCCTTCGAGACGAAATAAACGATTGGTTTCATGAACGAGAGCGGCAAAAAAATAGCGATAATAATAATAATAATAATAGTAGGAGTAGCAATAGTAATAATAGTGGTAGCCATATTAATTTGACGACAGAAGATGTCGCCATGGGCTTCCTTCGAGTAGCGAACGAAGCGATGTGTCGCCCGATTAGAGAAATTACAGAGTCGAAAGGATTCGAGACTTCGAAGCATGTTTTAGCAGCGTTCGGAGGAGCTGGTCCACAACACGCATGCGCGGTCGCGAAAGCGCTAGGTATCAAAAGCATTAAAGTTCACAAATATTCAGGAATTCTAAGTGCGTTTGGTATGGGATTAGCAGATGTCGTACGAGATAAGCAAACGGCGTGCTTCGCAAAGTATTCGAAAGAAAACGAGGAGATTTTTGAGAATACAGCAAAAGAGCTGCGTGAAATCGTAAAGCGTGAACTAATGGAGGAGGAGGGATTTTCAGGAGAAACCATAGAAACCGAGTTATATTTGAACATGCGCTTTGAAGGAACCGACGCGCCGATGATGATTAGAGAACCAACATTCCAAAGTGGCAGATCGTTTCTCGACGAGTTTCGAGAAAAATTCCGTGCTGAATATGGTTTCGTGATGGAGAATCGAGATGCTATTGTCGATGATGTTCGAGTTCGAGGTGTTGCGAAATCAGAAGTCAATAATAACGATAGTACGGTAGAGAAGGAGCTGAGCGCCTCTGAAGAAGGCAGTAGAATTAGTTCATTGGAACAAAGGCAAAAGTCGCTCACGCGTACTTATTTTGAAGGTCGAGGATGGATGGAAACGCCAGTATTTGAACTTCTCGATTTATACGCTCGCGACGAAATCATTGGTCCAGCGATTATTTTAAATGGAAGTAGTACTTGCATCATCGAACCTGACTGTTTCACGTTAGTCACAGATTCTGGAGATCTCGAAATTACCGTTAACGAAGGGGCTTCTTCATCAACATCATCTTCTTCTGCCATAACAAAAAATAGTATCGAAGAAGACGTTAAAGGGGATTTGTTCGACGAATCTGCGTTTGCACACAAAATTGCCGACCCAGTGCTCGTGAGTTTGTATAACAATCGCTTTATGGGCATAGCCGAACAGATGGGTCGCACGCTTCAACGCACGGCGGTATCGACAAACATAAAGGAAAGGTTGGATTTTTCGTGCGCTATATTTTCCCCTAGCGGTGGATTAGTTGCTAATGCCCCACACGTTCCCGTACATCTCGGAGCAATGTCTTCCACGGTGTCTTGGCAACTCAATCACTTGAAAGATGATTTACACGACGGCGACGTGATTGTAACGAATCACCCGTGTTCTGGAGGATCGCATTTACCAGATATCACGGTCGTAACGCCAGTATTTTCCAACAATACGTTGGAGTTTCTCGTCGCATCGAGGGGACATCACGCCGATGTTGGAGGAGCGACACCTGGTTCGATGCCGCCATTTTCAACAAAATTAAGCGAAGAGGGAGTAGCGATCGAATCTTTCAAAATACTAAAGCGTGGCACGTACGACGAGGAAGGTTTAGTTCAAATTTTGAAAGCCGGTAAAGCGCGGAAAATCGAGGATAATTTGAACGACTTGCGAGCGCAAGTGGCGGCAAACGCGAGAGGAATCCAACTCATTCGCGAACTTATGCGCGACGCAGGGACAAACGAAACGCGCGAGTACATGCGATTTTGTCAAATAAATGCGGAATTGGCCGTACGCGAAACGTTGAAGGCATTCGCCTCCAAAATACTTGCAAAGCGTAATGATACCACGAGCGATCAAGTGATCGTAAAAGCGTCTGATTTCATGGATGATGGTTCGGAAATAAAACTTTCTTTGACTTTGAATTCAAAAGACGGTTCTGCAATATTCGATTTCGCTGGAACATCTCCAGAAGTTTTAGGGAACTGGAACGCTCCGCCAGCGGTTACGGTTGCCGCGGTTATATACGCTTTGCGATGTATCGTCGATGAACCTATTCCACTGAATCAAGGATGCTTGACACCAGTGGATGTTCGCATTCCCGATGGATGTTTTCTTTCTCCATCTCCAACAGCAGCTGTCGTTGGTGGAAACGTTCTGACTTCGCAGCGCGTGACCGATGTTATTTTCGAAGCGTTTGAAGCCGCCGCGAATTCGCAAGGTTGCATGAACAATTTCACGTTTGGGGACGAAAGTTTTGGATACTACGAAACAATCGGTGGAGGTGCTGGTGCTGGGCCAGATTTCGCAGGTGCGAGTGGTACGCAGACACACATGACGAACACGCGCATTACTGACGTCGAGATATTAGAGCGAAGATATCCCGTGCTCGTAAACACGTTTGCGTTGCGAAAAGATTCTGGCGGCGAGGGCAAGCATAAAGGTGGCGATGGATTAATACGCGAGTTTACGTTTCTTAAGCCACTCGTTGCGAATGTGTTGAGCGAAAGGAGAGAAAGAAATCCGCGAGGTTTACTGGGCGGATGCGACGGTGAGAGAGGCTTAAATCTTTTGAAGAAAAATGGACGAGAAGATTTTGAGGTCATCGGAGGGAAAGTGTCTCTCCTAGTCGAAGCCGGAGACGTTTTGAGAATTGAAACCCCGGGAGGTGGAGGATTTGGACTTAAATAATCTAGATAGATGATACAATAATTTACAATCGTTTTGGTTCTAATAATCTACATGTGTGTAATATAATAATATAATACCTGTAAATATATATGTATAATTGAAAGAGATCCCAAAGCGTTAGTAAACATATTTTAAAAACGAACAATTGCCGTCGACCCATACGAGAGAAGAAAAATAAGATGTCGCCACACAGTTAGACTGCGCGCCCATAACTAAAGGCTCGCTGCTCTGTCACTACATGGCGTTGGAAAATTCACTGTTGCATAACGGTTTAACTCGTAACCCGTGGCCTAAAGGTGTTAAGCTGGTACGCATGCAAAACAGGTAAAAAAAAAGCAAAGCGAAAGCAAAAAATTTCTCAGCGCCACCGCACGCGAACGTTAGAAGAACAACGACATACCTAATTATCCGGAAGCGCCGTCCCTCTTTCCAAATTCGCCTTGATCTCTTTCGTGTATTTTCCATAGTGACGATCGAGTTTTGAGTTGAATTTAGAGTTGCCATCGTTAATGCCATCGCCTTTGGAGTCTTTAATCTTCTCTGCGACGTTACGTTTGCGTCTTTTCTCGTCTCGCTCTCGCATGAATTTTTGCAGCTTTTCGATACCTTCCTTGGACGCTTTATCCGTACCATATAACAACGAATCCGCGCCGCGATAAAACTCCATTGAACCGTTCTTTCGATCCTCGTACTCACTTTCTGAAATCTTGATATCGTTCACGTTTTGCTCGTATCGAAGCGCTTGCTTTTCTTGGTGGAATCTGTTATGCGGATTGTTATCGACAATTTTTGGTTTCTTTTTTATTCGCTCGACTTGTTCGCACGTTTGCGTGAGTCGATAGTTTTCTGGATCGACGCCTTTTAATTTCGCCTCTTCTTCTCGGCGTAGTTTCAACGCTTCCGCTTGCTTCCTTCTGATTTGTTCTGCGTAATCATCCGGGTTATCTTCCCGTTTTTTCTCATCCAGTACCGCGGTATGATTTAAAGTTCTCCCAATGTTCATCTTTTGTCTCAACTCGTATAATTTTCGTTGCTTTGCGCTCATCTTTTCTAAATCAGGCCCAACCTGTAAATTAATCTCCTCAAAATCGTCGTCGTTCTTATTAGTTAAATTATCTTTCTCTTCTTCTTCTTTCATTCGCATCGCGCTCTTCGCCGCTAAATCATTCTCCATCTCTTCCTCAAACTTCTTCCTCTCGATTGCTATTTTCTCTCTCTCGCTCGCTTCTCGCGTCTTCCCGAGTACGCCAAACTCCAACTCCTCGTCAATCTCCCCGCAATCAATGATCTTCACCGCCTTACTCACTTTCCCAGTCTTCGATCCGCACATTTCAATCTTCTCTAAAACATCCATTCCACTAACCACTTTCCCAAACGCGCAGTGCTTCCCATCGAGCCATGGACATTTTTCTAAACAAACAAAGAACTGCGACCCGTTCGTATCTTTCCCGCTATTCGCCATGGATAGAACGCCGCGCTCTGAATGCTTCAGTACGAAGTTCTCATCCGCGAACTTCTCGCCGTATACGGACTTCCCCCCGGTCCCATCGTTGTTCTCGTAATCGCCCATTTGACACATGAATTTCGGGATTATCCTATGCGCTACGCTGTTCTTATACGTCCTCAATTCGTGCCCAAAACCACTCATCATCATCACGCGTTCGCCTTTGCAAAGCCTGCGAAAGTTCTCGCTCGTCTTCGGGCACACGTCGTCGCGAAGTTCGCAGATCAAGCGCCCGACCGGAGTTCTCTCGATTTGGATGTCCAAGAAGACCTTCATTATCTCTCTCTCTGATGCTCTGTTCTGCGCGATGGTCCGTTCTTTTTCTATATTTGATCTTGCGGGATTGGATATTTATTGCCTGAACGGAGTGTACTCCTTTTACTTGACGATTTCAAATCGTCTCTTCTTCAGGAACACGCGCGCGTCGAATCGTCCGCGCAAAGAGATAGAGATAGAGATACAGAGAGAGTACTATACTTCTTTAAATATGATTTTAATTGGACTTTTTATTTGGAGTTTGTAACGAATTACAAACCCTAAAACCCTAAACTCAAAACCCTAAACCCCAAAACCCGGCTCACTCTTTCTTTGTCCGTTTTGCCTCTTTCCCCAAAAACAGGGCAAAAACAGACAGAGAAAGCGTATTCTTGCGACTGCGTTTGCTAATTTTACGTAGAATAATCAGAAGAGAACGAACCCGTGAGACCGCTCTGTGACCACAGTGCGCGAGTATACACCGGCGCAGTTCTTTTGTTTTCGAAGATTTCTCGCCTTTGTTATTAACTCGCGCATCAGGGAAAAGCACGTCGGCTCTGAACAAAAGTAGCCCGCCCCGTTTTTGTGGTTCGAATCATAAACATATAATTCATATCGCGAGCAGTAAAGGCGAGCGAGCAAAAGAAGAAGAAGAAGAAGAAGAAGAAGAAGAAGAAGAAGAAGAAGATATAGCAGCAAAAGGAAGAAGAAGACATAGCAGCGAGATTCGTGAGAGCATACGCGATTAATTAAAGAATTGAATCAAAACAGGGTAATAAAGGTCAAAAACAAAAATGGTGAAGAATAAACAAAAGACGAAGAAATTCGCGCAAACGAAACGAATCTTGAACCCGAAAGAGGCGAAACAACGTAAGGAACAGAACGAACAAGGCGGCCAGGTTCGAAAACAGAACAAGAACGTGTTCAAACGCGCGGAGCACGAGATGAAGATCAAACGCGTGGAACAGATCACGTCGGACATGTTTGGGGAAAACAATTCAGCGATTAGACCACCGTATTCGGTCTTGATCGATACAAACTTCATAAACTTTTCGATAAAGAATAAGATCGATATAGTGAAAGGGATGATGGATTGTTTATACGCGAATTGTGTGCCACACGTGACCGATTGCGTGATTGGGGAGTTGGAGAAACTTGGGACGAAATATCGCGTCGCTTTGAGAGTAGCGAAAGATCCGAGGTTCGTTCGCCTACCGTGCATGCATAAAGGGACGTACGCGGATGACTGTATCGTCGATAGGTGTAGGAAACATAGGTGTTACGTCGTCGCTACGTGCGATACGGATTTGAAGAGGAGGTTGAGGAAGATCCCTGGCGTGCCTATTATGTATTTGGCGAATCATAAGTATAGCGTCGAGAGACTTCCCGCCGCCGGTAACATCGGAAACGCGCCGCGAATGTAAAAACACACACACGTATATATCCAGAGCAGATTGACGATTGAGTGATAGAGGAATGTACTAGATAGTAAACAAAAACACGGCTTGCAGTTGTTTCAGTCCTCGTTCGTGTGTCTGTTTTCGTGCGCATAGTATCGCGCAAAGTTCGCTGAGTGAGCGGTACGTTTTCTCGCTCATCGCGGCTTCGCGCGTGAATAGATCGTTACGTTGCAGAAATTGGACCATAAACGTCCTCAAAAAGAACTCTCTCTCTCTCTCTCATAGCATTAATAGCGTGTATAGATCATCATATTGCAAGAAAATGGACCAATACATAAAAAGGTCCACAAAAAAAACTCTCCTCTCATTATTCCCTTAACTGTCAAAGTAGTAATAAACGAAGAACAAACATAGAGAGAGAGAGATAAAACGCGTTTCGCTTTCGATTCGGAATCACGACGAAAAAAGAATGGGCCGCAAGACGTTCGATCGACCGCAAAATTTCCAAATCGGCGACCGATCCTGCGAAGCTTCGCATCGGTCTCCGTTTACGAATTCGATCGAATCCTATACCGACGAAGATCAAAACTCTCTGGCAAAACTGGTCGGGAACGATAGCGAACGACGCTTGAGACTTTCATTGAATGAAACGAAAAAATGCGATCGAGAAGAAAGAGATAAAGCGAAGATATTGGAACAGAGCGAGTCATGCGAGGCAGTAGTTTTCAACGAGCGAGACATTGGAACAGTAGTCGCAGTCAGGGAAAGACTGCCAGTGACGAACATGGACCAGAGGTCGCATAGGTTTCAAGTCCTCGAAGCAGAAGAGGCCGTGGATCAGTACAGCGCGCGTAAAGGAGAGAGACAGGAACGAGATGAAGGTATGGCGAGTAATCAGCACGTGGCGAAGATGCACTTACCGACGGAGTCTCCGAATTCGGAGCAAGAAATACGCGAAGAAGCTTCGAGGAAGACGAACGCGAATAGAACGTATCAAGAAGAGCTTTTGGAGCAAATAGCGAGAGATAAGGAGAGGAAACGAGAGGAGAAGGAAATGGAGCGACTTCAAGATGTGATTTATGTGAATAATGCGAATAATAGTAACAGTGTGCAGCAGCGGCATAAGCAGCAAAGAGACTCGGACGGCGCTCGTTCGAGTCCTAGTAAAGTCAACGTTACTGCGGCTTATGGAAGAAGAGATTTAATGGAGAGGGAAACAGCGCGAGAGAAATATGAGCGAGAAATAAAAACACAAATTGAAGAAACGAAAAAGCGTAAAGAGGAAGAGAAGCAAAAAATGAAAGAGTTAGAGCTCGAAGACGAGAGAAGAATCTTACGAGATCTTGAGAAGATGAACGCCGATTTTGTAGGTGTAACAGCAGCTGGTGGCGTTTCAAAGACAAAGAAAGAATCCAACGACAAAATTGTAGCGAACAAAGCAGCAGCAGCAGCAGTAGCAGCAGCAGCAGAAGAGATGATAGTAGTAGTAGATGATAGTGATGATGATGAGCCTGGAGAGTTGCTCAGTATAACTGAATTCGTCTTTGCTGAATAGGTGGTAAACGCGAAAGCGGAGTGCTAGCGAGATTGTGACATCTCGTATTCGCTTTCCTTTCCGATGCCGCGTTCTTCGCTTCCAGTTTAAGTGTTTGTGCTTGGAAATATCCCGTCAAAGTGTTATCTGTTTGTTTGTTCGTTAGTAACGAGATGCTTCACCTTAACGAAAATATACATGTATAAGAACTCTCTATTAATTGTTAGTACATAAACAACCGGCGCAATTATGTAATTTCTCGTGAATGAAAACGTCGCACGCGAAGCAAAACACTTTTTCGCACTTGAGACATTTACTCAGCATTCCAGTTTTAACATCCACCATGATGCGGCAACCGAAGCACTCTCTAATTGCTTCTTCTTCTTTATTCATGCTATCTTTTTCTTCTAATTTTACTTCCACGAACGGTTGCACGGGGAACAAATGATGGTAACTTCTCGCTAAATGTGGTGACGAAACTAGCGATAAATGGCACGTCCCACACTGACTAGGTAACTCCTCCGCTCTCGCTTCGCATCTCGGACATCTATACTCGCCTCTTTTCGGTCCAATTGTTAAAACATCCGTATCATCGTCCTCGTCGCCGCTATTAAATTTCCTCGGTTCTCTTCTTGGAAATCCCATCTCTACCAACGCCGGTTTTGCGGTCTCTTGTAATAACGCAGGCGGCGGCGCAAAATCTAATAACATCCTCGTCAAATGACTTTGATCTAAACTTACCCCAAACCTCCCATTCGTATCTTCGGCTAACTTTTTAAACACTCTAGTCTCGGCCGCGACGCAAATCACGTTCGCGCGCGCCTTTGATTTTTTCATCCTCCGTAAACTCTCCCCAATATTCCCCGGATCGCACGTCGATAAACTCGAAATGACTAAAATTACCTCTCTCGCCCCAAACGGTGGAACATCTCTCAACCCTTCCATGGCACTCTCTAATCCGTTCTGCAACGAAAAACTCCCTCCTATTCTCTCAAACGCCTTCTTCAACTCTCTCACGTGCGCCTCCGGGCTCCCCGATAACTCGGTCACTCTCTCCGCTTTCCCGTCCCTGCATACGATCATCCCAAGCTGCGACAAAGGGTTCTGATCGAAAAACTCTCTTATAAACCTTACCATTAACGGTAACATCACCGCTTGCCTATTCGGTCGCATATCCTCAACGTTCAACGCCTCCGAACAATCTAACACGCAGTACACGTATCGAATCATCCCTTTCGCGACTTTCGCCTTTGAGCAACTCTCGATAATCCTCTCGCGCCTCAAATTCGCTAAATATTTCCTAATCGGCTGTTGATCGCGAAGCGCACTTTGATCCCTCGCTTGTAAGTTCCCTTCCGCGTCCTCGATTAAATCCTCCCACGTGCGTTCGCGTTGATACGCCTTCTCCCACGCCTTCAAAGCGTGCTGTTGTTCCTCGGCCGTTAAGTCCTCCGAATCCGGTTCATGCGCAAACTGGTTCATTATCTTTAAAGAATTAGTTGTATCGCTCTCTTCTTCTTCTTCTTCTTCTATCTGTTTATTTTTATTATTATTATTCTTACAGAGTATCAGTATCAGTATCAGTATCAGTATACAGAGAAGGTCAAATAATGATTTATTATTATTATTATTTAAACAGAGTATCAGTATCGGTATCAGTCGTCAGTATCAGTATCAGTATACAGAGAAGGTCAATTAATGATTTATGATTATTATTCACACAGAGTATCAGTATCGGTATCAGTATTAGTATCAGTACTACACAGAGAGGTCTGTTGTTAATGTTTCATTTCATTATCAAAGAATAAGTATCGCTCATCTCTTCTTCTTCGCTCTGTTTATTATTATTATTATTATTACTTAAGCAGAGCATCGGTATCGGTATCGGTATCGGTATCAGTACACAGAGAAGGTCAATTAACGATTCATTTCAGTACAGAACGAGCGCGTAATAAGTTTCACGTAATAGGCGTTGTTTTGGAAATCCAAAAAGATTCAATTATTTGATTTTTGGTCTTTTTTATGAAAAGAGAGAGAAGCTTGATTATGCTACTAAAATCGACCAGAACGATGTTCTGATGATGATCTAAAATCTACGAGAGCTGGCTATCTATAGGAATGCGCTGAGTTCCGATCGATCGCGAGAACGCGAGTTCGTTTTTATTGAAGTTCCGAGCGAGGAAAAATGGGCCAAAGTCGCAAAGAGCCGTCTCTCGTACACGTCAATAATTCGAAATTTTTAGTCACGCGATAGTCGTCGCGGAATTTAACCATCGCGACGCTTGGATGATCGTCCGTACTGATACGCTTTTCGGTCTTCAACGAACACAGGAGAGTTCTTTGACTGCGTGGATCATTCGTTTTAGTACTGATCGGGGCCGTAGACGGTTCCGAGAACACGCGAGTTTTACCGTCCCAATAAGCGACGGCGAGGAGTTTCTTGTCGAATCGTAGTGATACGTCCGAGACTCCTTTTTTTGTGTCATCTTTCGATGCGAACGGGCCTCGGCGTTGGCCGTATTCTTTGAACACGTACGGCTTTTTCTCGGAAATCAGAAAAGTAGCGAATTCGCCTTCGGCGCATCCGAATACTACTCTGTGCGTGTCTTCTTCTTCTTCCTCTTCTAAGTCGTCTTCGGGACGGCTATCTATGCAAGTTACCATATCTTTGAATACTCGCTTTATTATTACTGACGATGAATCGTTTTCGTCCATTTCATGTTCTTCTATTTGTTCTATTATATCCTTCTTTTCATTGAGGAGGAGCAGGCGTTTTTTAAGGTCTCGAAATAGGACGACGTGCCCGGACTCGTAACCAACGCATACAGTGTTTTGACTCAAAAACCTAATCGCAGAAACGCTCCCGAACTTACTCTCCATATTCGTCCTCAACGTAGCTATTACTTCCATCGTCGGCCGTTCTCTCTCGCGCATGTAACCGACGTCGATTAGGACGACTTCGCACGAGCCTCGTTCCCAGGACGGCCTCGCGCACAGCCTCGCCTTCATTGCGTCTTCATTTTCGCCTTTTTTTAAATCGATCGCTGTTACGATGATATTCGAAAGCCTACAAAACGTGTGACATTCGCTCTTCGTTTTCAATATCACGCGCTCTCCATTAGGTTCTCTGCGCCACATCTCTGGCGGGAAAAAATCATCGTCTTCGTCGCCGCGGCCATCGTCATCGACCGAGACCTCAAGGAACTGCTCGTACCAAAACAGACTCATCGTCCCATCTCTCGCAAACGCTACGACGCTATACCACGCCTTCTCTCGTTCAACGAACTCTATCACATCGACACTTAACAACGACGCACTGGTTGATGTTTTCCTTTTTTCCTTTCCTGCAATCGTCCAAATCGTTCGTAAACTTTCCGAATTGAAACATTTTATTTCCCCATTCGATGCACCGGAGACCACTAAGAACTTACTGCTGGAAGTTTTCCAATCGTTCAATAAACATGTGTGCATGTTTTCCTTGCAAGCAGGGGATGATGATGATTTGTTTTGCTTCGAGTGCTCGAACTCTACGAAGCTAGCGCATTGGCACTCTGCGTCGTGACCGCGGAATACTTTAGGGTCCGGCCTTTGCCTGTTTTCTCTTCGCATGTTTACAGTGAAGATATAGTTTATGATGGGCGGAAAATGCTGTGATGATGGTGCGATATTTTTTTATGACCAGCCGCGGATGTTTTTCTGTGAACTGTTAGTATTACAATGACTTATTATGAGTACGTTTATTTAAGAGTCCTCTGTCTCTGAATCGATGGTACAAATATGACTATGAAGTTGTTTTTGATTTCGTCGTGGCCTTTCTCTCGGCTCGATGAAACACGGTTTGCGGCGATTCGGACCAGCTGAACGAATTAGTAGTAGTATTGGCGTTATGTGACGCAGGAAAAGAGGAGGAGGAGGAAGAAACGTCCGAGATCGGCATGGACCATTTCGAGGCGATAGATTTAGCGCGTCGCCATGGTGGCGTGTCCATGCTCTGATTCAGAAAAGATGAGTTCATCTTAACAGCCATGAAATCGATAATCTCCAAGAGTCTTTGAAACGTTCCAACGAATTTTAGAGGCAGTTCGTTAAGGAGCTTGAGATATTCCTTTGTCGGATAAGCGATTACGAAATGAGATCGTAAATCTGGTTCGACGATTATTCTTCGCAAGTTCATTTCGAGAGAGGTTAATTCTTTTTGTTGTTGTTGTTGTTTTCTTTCAGGGTCGATCCAAACGTACGAGTGGACTAAGTTTCTCAAGGCGCAAGCGCCGCGATATTTCGACGAAGTCGCCACGTGCGCTAGCGCACAACAATCTTTTCGTTGATCTATTATTATCCCAGAATCTTCAATCTTTCGTTTTATTTTTTCGCATTGTTTCTTCAACTGTTGTTCTTCGTTCGATAATAATAAAGAAGAGGAATTCGAGGTATAAGAACGAGGAGGAGAGTGATTTTGTTCGACGACGACGACGACGTCGTCGATAATAATCTTGTTCAAGATATCGAGTTCTAATTTCGTCTCCGGTCTCGTCAACCTCCTCATCTTTAGTATTTCTTTCATTTTCTCGTTCTCATATTCGCGATCATCATCTTCTTTGAAATCTTCCGCACGTTCGTCTTCGTCTCCCTTTCTTCGCGATGATTTTTCGTTACGCTTTAAAGGCGCTCTAGGCGCAACCTCGTCGAACAAGAGGTCGTCGCAGAAGTCGGTCGATGAGAACTCGCGCGAGTTCTCTCGCACGAACGATGACCTATTCTTACTTCCAGCATTGCTATTATCACTACCGAATCTCAACTGCGCTTTGTTATACTTATTCGACCGTTTCGTCCTCCTCGTATTCTCATCGATCAAAGACTGCATGTTCTTCCCTTATTTTTGTTTTGGAATATTCCACCACTGACTGACTGAGACTGACGTGTGTGTTTGGTTGGAATATCCAAAAATCAAAGCGTTTTCAGTCTCTAACACTCTCAACGATTAATCAATATCCTCTCTCTCTGTCATATATTCACGAATGTGTATGTATGTATGTATGTATCTAACGCGATGCTCCTTATCTATTATCAGTAGTAGTGGTAGTTTTATATATTCTTGTTTTAGTATGCGACGTGTGTTGGAATATCTATATCCAAAAATCAAAGCGTTTTAAGTCTCCAACACTCTCAACGATTAATCAATACCCTCTCTCTTTTATGTATCGATATATATACGCACGAATATGGTATGTTTTGTAAGGAATCACGGCTAATGCGATGCTCGTGTGATTTGCTTATTATCTAATATTATTATTAGTAGTAGTAATAGTATGTGGCAGTAATCTTTTTTATTGTGTGCTGGGAAAGAATGTTTTAAAGATCGAGTGCTGGATTGCCCCATCGACAAATGGAAGCCACAAAAAATAAAATCTACGTGGATTTAATGAGCGATCCTTTTTGATAGTAGTAGATTTTTTTTACACACCCTAAACACTAGTACAAAACGAAGAAAGTCGTTACGTCTCCATCGCGGTCGATCGCAGCCACTTCTTCTGTATCTTCAAAAGCGTGAACGAGTATATATTTTGCTGCTGCTGCTGCTGCTGCTGAGAAAGAATTTGATGACGGTTGTTTATCACGAGCGACGCATAAAGAGGCTGAGTTTGAAACGAAAGTTAATCTAAAAATATGTTTGCTACGCTGTTATGATCTATGCTTGGTTCTAAGAACCAAATCGCTATGGAGACGAGGAACGTGTTCCTTAACACCGTTGTATCATTTGCTGTTCCTAGTGATTTCTTCTCGTTCTTCGAAGACGATGAAGATGTATCGACAAACGCGTATTTCGTCGCCGTGTGTTCGAGAATACTATCGACGACTGCTAATTTCGTCTCGAGCTCGAGACAATATTGCTTCATAAACGTTACGTGCGTGAATTTGAAGTTCGTTTTAGCGAACGAGCTTGTTGCTTCAAGTAAAGCGTCATCGATTTCGTGTTCGATTTCGTGTAATAACTCTCGAAAACGCTCGAGGACGTTTGAAACGATCGGTCTGAACTCTAGTTCGAGTTCTTTGCGCAAGTCAAACACTTTTTGTTTTCGCTTTCTAATAGCCAACGAATAAAAAAGAGCGTTTTCGTCTTCGCTTAAGAACAACGATGATGATGATGATGATGATGATTTTGATGATGATGAACAGAAATAACCAATAGTATTCTGCAACCGTAAGCATTCGTTCGAGAATAAAGTCAAAAGTTCTCGTCCTCTTTTTTTTACGACGACGTCGTATTCAGTCTTTAACCTCTTCGCAGAAGTGTTCATCCTCCGTAGTTTCACGTTTAAACTCGTAATCATAGATTGTGTCGTCATTCTTTAAGAAAGACTTAACCCTTGCGGAGTCAACACGACGAGTTCTCTAAACCGCTTCAAATATAGTTCTTTAGTAGAAACTTCCTCGTCATCACCATGAAAACAATCTTGTTCTTGTTGTGCTAATAACGAGTTGTCGTATTTCGCTCTTAAATATGGATCTGATAGCACTCTATACGCTTCCGAAGTTACTATGAATTTATTCGTATTCGTGTTATTATTCTTATTTTCTTCTTCTTCTTCTTCTTCTTCTTTATTATCAACTACTTCTTCTTCGGGAAAATTAGTATTCTTCTTGTCAGGGTGCAACTTCAACGCTAGCTCTAAATAAGCACGGCGAATATCGAAAAAAGAGGCGAACGATGAGACGTGAAGCTGCTCGTAATGATTTAGTTTCTTTTTTGTCGTCGTCGTCGCGTTCGATCCGCCGTCGTTCATAAATATATAAATTATATGACGCACGCTGTTTGTTTCACACGATTTTTAAG
>Ga0209830_10002209_pt1 | contig 15871 bp, 6 predicted proteins | sample ArcticOcean_MG_C_12_FD_187439 | JGI IMG/M metagenome (GOLD analysis project Ga0209830, IMG submission 187439) | Marine microbial communities from western Arctic Ocean - ArcticOcean_MG_CB8_130 (SPAdes) (version 2) | ecosystem: Environmental > Aquatic > Marine > Oceanic | place: Arctic Ocean...
GAATGTTTGAGTCGAAAAGAGTTCAACTGAGACACTGTTCGAATTTTCGAGTTGTTCGAATGTGAACCAAAGTTCGTTACTGCACGAACATGATTCCTGAACAATTTCTCTGTACTCTAGCTCACCATCAGCATTCAAATCGAGTTCAGAGAATGTAACATCATCGACTTCAGCCCCTTCAAATTCTCTGAGTGAAACGACACCGTCTTTATCGAGGTCTGTACTGATCAACATTTCTTTTGCTAATTCTTCACATGTCATGACAACAACTGGTTCTGTTGGATCAATAGGATCAATCGGTGGCAAATCTGAATATTCCCATTTTGCAACAAGCGTAACATCAGAAAAGGTTTCTTCAGCGATGAGCGTAATGTTAAATCGACCATTCGAAGGCATTTCAATGAAGAGAGACTGCGATGTTCCATCACCGTTTGACTGAACGATAATCGTCTCGCTGGTGAATTCAATTGGAGGCATTTGACGACCTCCAGGTCTGCCGTTAGCATCTCCATCTTCATCGAAATTGCCCCAGTCAATCGAAATCTGTTCACCTTCACCTTCAATAGTGAGCTGTCCTTCACCTCCAAATGCTGTGATTTCAAGGAATTCACCGGGTTCAACCAATTGAACGAAAAAGAATAATTCTTCACCTTTCGGTGCTTCTATACCAGTTATTTCTTCACCGTTAAAGAGTTCAATCGGTGTTCCATCATAGGACCAAACATATCGGTCTTCAAAGGAGGCGGTAATCATAACATTGGCAAATATTTCATCGGTATAGACTAAAATATACCACATTCCGGGGGTGGGTTCGTTAAAACCAACCATATCACCTGCACCTGGACTACCTGAAAGGTGGTCGTAATTGACTGCATCAGGTGCTTCCAAATATTGCATGAAAATCGTTGCTTCACCATACCCTTCAGCAAGGTCAACTTCAAGGCGTTCAGTACCTGTGGGTACATTGATTTTGAAATATTGAAGTAAACCATCATAGCCACTGATTGGTCCATAAGCAACACCTGCCGTGAGTTCTACTGCATCTTCTGGAGCGATATTATCTGGAGCATAAGCAAAACTTGCCATAATGGTGAAATCGAGAGCACGGTTGAACGTGTAGGCAGTTACGTAATACAAACCGGGTTCGACATCATACAAGGTGGCTAATTCCTCGTTGCCTTGGCCACTGCTCCAAACTGCCTTGCTGCTCATTGAATCGTCGTCATCAGAAGACTCCTCTTGGAAAGGGAAACCATCGTTAAACAAATCAAAAGGATCAGGAACTGTACCCCATGAGAGGCCGAGGTTAATGTTGCCAGTACCGCTGTAAGTTTCTACCGACAAACTTGCGAGTGGTTCGGTGACATTGACGTAATAGTAGAGTACACGGTCTTCAAAAGATGCTTGACGTCCAGTATCAATAGTTTGTCCTGTTACTGGAATAATATTCTGAAGTTCAGTCATGTCCTCCAGTGCTGGGGGTGGGTCGGCAATAACCCAAGTGAGCGTCAATGTCAAATCTTCAATATCTTCTGTCGGAATGATGACAATCCACCAAGTTCCTGCTTCTGGCCAACTCCAAAATTCCCACAAGAAACTGAAATCAGCAACAAAATGTTCGTCATGATCCCATGAACTTGGAATCTTTTCATGTGACATATAGACATCGATCGTTATCGGTTCCTTACCGAACTGACCAAATGAAAACATATTGAAATACATCTCCTTGGACATTTCATCGATGTCACCGTAGAAGAGCAGTTGATCACCTGCTTGAGCTGCATCAAGTGTGTAATCTTGGTCGTTGGATAATTCAATTGCTTGAGTTACAATAGTCCCATCTGGCATGACCCAGTCTGCACCGATGATGGTTCCATTCCGAACATTCTGGTCTTGAGTCATTGCCCCTTCGCCTTCTGGGAAAGTCCATTCAGAAATCAATTCCAATGTTGAATTTGGCAACTGACTCGCTACCCAAAATGAAAGATTGTCCATCATACCTGTGAAGTAATTACAGTCACATCCAGCACCCATCCGGCCAATGTAAAATTCATCGCATTCCTCACCAGTGGTAAAACAGTCGTTGGAACCAAAATCACCAATTGGAATATTAGCATCATCAGCAGAAATCATACCTGCAGACTCACCGTTCACGAAGAACTCTCCACCAACGCCGTTGTTAATCGAAACGGCAACATGGGACCAACTGTTCGTTGGAATACTCGTGTTCGAAACTGGATGCTTGGAGAGACTGTATTCAGATGCATACGAAAGGTTACCACCGTTGAGATACATTCCCCAGCCATAATCACCTTTCATCATGATAAATTGCACACCTTCATCGGTAAATGGATGAATCCAAGCTTCAAGATACAGTTCACCTGTATCTGAGAAGTTGAAATCGGAATCATGCTCAACAACGACATGGTCACCTTCACCGTTGAAACGCAGTGAAAAGTCTGCCCCTTCACCAACTTCAACCACACCATACACAGGGAAGTATTGTGGGTCATTTTCCAAATCGTTCCAGGTTACTGGCATGATGTTGCCCATGTTTGTGCTGGCAATGTGGACATAATCTTCATCCCCACCTTCTGATGGTTGGCTGTCACCCCAATTATTGTAGTAAAAAGGTGTCCCGTCATGCCACTTGTAAAATCCATCTTCATCGTGGTCTGACAAGCCAATCCAGAGGTGACGTGACTGGTTGTCAAAGGAAGCAAATGTATCGAAGAGCCATTGATTCTCTTCAGCATCATCGACCGTTGAGAGGAATCCATTGAGTCCCCGGGCAGCATCCGCAGCATCTTCCCAAGAACTGGCACTGAGCAAGTGATAGGTGTGATTATTGGCAGGATTGACGACCGTATCCAATATTTCAATACCGGTCGAATTTTCAGCTTCAACTGTAGTGAAGAATGGAGAAAGAGAACTCAAGAAAAAAATCAGTACGAGGGTAACTGTCAGTCCTTTCATAGCAAAAGGTATGCCTCAGTGTCTTATCAATCCATTGGTAATGTGATTTTACAATGGTGTGCTCAAATGTCGAATTCAATTAAAAGGGTTATTTGAGGCGTTTTCCACCAATTCGCAGATCGGTGTGGAGAGGCATTTGATGTTCCCAAGCAAATTCTTTCACGATACGCCATGCTTTTTCAGAGCCTTCGTAATCTTTGATATCAATAATATTGTTACGTGTATTTGCCTTAAATGCAGCAATTGGTTCAGCATTCTTGAACACCAAATACGCAGATCCAAAACCGAATTTTTCTTTGAGTATATCGGAAAAGTATGGCGCAATCGGGTCACTTGGGGGCAATACAAAATCACGGATTGGTGGAATATCTTGAGCCTCTTCAAGCAGGTTCTTTCGACCCCAGCACACCTGGTCGAGGTCTTCGATGAGGAATCCCTTCACCAACGTACCATCTTCTTCAAACGAGGTGAGGACTGATTTTATTTCCTCTGGTTTGAATGGAGTGCCGGCTAAACGGAGTATTTGTTTAAGGGTAATCACTGGATATTCTTTTACCAAGTTTCGTAGATATTCTCGTCGCAATTCAACATGATCAATGTTTTTAACCAGTTTTACAGTTCGGAATCCACCACGGAAATCTTGAACAATATGGCCTGTTCGAATCAATGGTTGAATCAATTTTCTGAATTCCGACTGCGTCAGTGCGTGTCGTTCTTTGAACAAATTTGGGTCTGAGTTCGAACTGAAAAAGTCAATGATATCCCAGAGTTCATCTTCGGGAGGTTCTCCACGAATCGCTAACAAATTTTGGAAATGTTCGTAGGTTGACCAAACTTGGTGACCTCGAAGATTGACACCTTGATGCAAACGATTGGCACTTGCCATGCTCTTCAAGTCTACGCGATACAGTTCACAGCGACCACGCAAAGCAAAGTCGTCTCGGATTTCGTCAACATGTTTGACAGCTGCACTTTCATGCTCAAGACGCGTCTTTTGGTGAAGATGATGACGATAGAAGAGTGCACGTTCTGCAATTTCTCTTGGTTGTGGGTCAACGACACCACCACGAATCATACGTTCTCCAGCCATCTTGAACCCAATTGATTCAAGGGCAGAACGGGTCTTTTCATCCAGATTCGCCACAGGTTCACTGTTGAAATTCGACATCACGGCTACATCGACCAGTTGGTCAGCGTGGTTTTCCAATAACACTTCAAAAGCGGTACAAAACTCTTCAAGATAAGCAGTAGGAATGTGCAAATCTTTGATGACCAGATAATCATTTACCTTGAACATCAGAACTTTCCCAATAGGGTCGATTCCCTTGAAAACAGGAAGATACCATCCACGGTCGAGGACACTGCGGACTTCCCAAATGAATCTCGACACATAGGGGTCCGACTGAGTAAGAATTCGGATTTGCCGGTCTTCTCTTCGTGGGCGTTGAAGGAAATCGACCTCTTCTGGCATACAGTAAAATGCTTCAGGGTCAGGGACCAAGGCCATTACTTTCGCGATACGACCTTCTTTCTCAAGATTCATCAGAGCGATCGTCAAATCTTCAAAAGAGCGAGTCACATAGAAGCGAAGTGTGCTTCCTTTGACTGGTCCCATTCTTCGTATGAGGTCGGCCAATGAACTTTCGAAATCAAGAGCCTCATAGACACCATGAACTCGATGGAATAAGGAAAGGCGACGTCGACGTCCAGATACATCTTCAAATTGTTTAACGACGAGCATCTGACGTTCTAAATTCGACATGGCATATTTGATGTCACGCTGTAAAGCACGATGCTCATCTCCTTTCGGGAAACCTTCCATAATTTCCTGTCGAGTGACATTTTCGCCAATAGGAATGCGACGAAGTAATTCTTCCTCCATTGCGCCAATCCAAGGCTCTGGTTTCAAACCAAGTAACATTGGAATAGTTTCTTTGTTCGTATAGCCCATCTTGTTGTGCAAAAGACGGCCCATGATGATGTCAGAATCCAGTTGCATATCCTGCCAGTCTTTGAATCTGAAATCATTGACTCGATACAGGAGTTCTTGTTGCTTTTGGAACAAGACGTGAGAGTCAAAGGCAGTGAATCCATCATCGTACATCTTGAAAGTCTTGTCGAACACAAGATTCTGAACCCATCGATATTCAACGACATCTTCCGAGCCATCAATCAAACGGTGTTCATCAATTTTAAGAATATATTCAGCGTCGTCGGTTTGTTTATAGAAACCAACTGATAAGACATTGCGAGTCTCAAGTTCCATTAAGATACGATCAACCATTTTACGAGGGAAGGGTAATCGTTGTGCAAGGACATCTCCCGTTTGTGGACCTTCACTTCCGAGCATTTCGATGATTTTGACACGTAAGGCTTCATGAGGGTCACCCAGTTCTTTCTCTTCCCATGCAGTCGGGACTCTTCCATCAAACTCCGTAGCAACCTTGTAGGATAAACCTCCAATGTGAAGTTCACGTAAATCATCAACTTCACCGCCACCATTGACCGAAAGACAACCGAGAGTTCCATGTATTTCAGCCATGAAGGAACTGAACCATTTCCCATCTAACTCTTCTGCACCCGTACCTTCCAATTTGGTGATTTTACCATTTTGACAAAGAGTTTCAACCCATTCACGTAGTAAGTCCATTTCGATGTTCTGAAGTTTATCATTATACAATGGATTCTGGAACGATGAATCAAGCCCACCACCGTGAGACATGAGGGTAAACAATTGTTGAGCATTTTCAGGAATTGGTGCTTTGTCGAGATAGAATTTAGAAAGTTGTTCTGCAGTCAGTTCAGTAGCCAGGCTACGGGTTCCGAGAAGACGACGAAGAACTTCAGGGTCGATGTCCTTGACCAAAAAGGCACGAGTTTTCATTGCCATCAAGTCTTCAAATGCAGACATGAACAACGACATACCAAGTCGTGATGGAACAGTGACCTTGTTGTGGACAATACGTGCATCACCCGTTACACACAAATTCAAGAATTGTTGCAGGCTCTTCATGTCAATATCGCCAAACATGATCTCATTCTTTGCCTCACGCATGAGAAGGCTGTCATCAATGGTGCGGTGTTTGTTGAGCAATGCGTCTGCACGTTGTTGGAATTGCTGTGGACTAATCTCTTCAGATCCAATTCGCTTTGGAATAATCATTGAACGTCCAGCCACTTCGCGGAATCTCTTTGCAAAGATTTGGGTGTTCACAATGTAGCGTTCAATGACTTCAGTGTGGTCATTATCTCTGAACGCCTTGTACATTTGTCCTGGGTCAACCTCCTCTGATGTTCGAATGAGTAATCCATTTTCGTCAAAGGATAATTCAATGACTTGAATATTATTCGATTCTGCCAATCCTGCCATGAAATATCCGAGGGCTGTGTTGAAACCTCTTCCTCTACATGTGGTGATCATGTACGTAGGATGGCCACCCGAAATCACTTGTTCAACTAAAATACGGTTGGGATCTGGGACTTGGAATGAATCGATAGAATGCTCTTCAAGATGGCGAGCAATGGCATTGGCTACACTGGATGAAAGACCGTATGCATCACGAAGTAATATTCGAGGATCTTGTTCTCGTCGTAGAGCAACAATACAGTGACCGATCAGACTCAAAAGAGCATTCGAAAGTTCTCGTGAACGTGAACGTGCTTCACCTGACCATGAAGGTACAGTTGGCCGGTGGCCTGTTACCGATGCCACATTTACACGGGTTCCCTGAATATTGGTGACCCTGTAGGTCGACCCACCGAGCAAGATTACATCGCCACCTCGTAGATTCGATACGAAAGAGCCAGATAATTGTCCGAGAATTGAACCTTCTGCGTTGAATACTAAGTAGGAATTATCTGGAGCGATTGTTCCGATGTTGGTGTAATAAATCATGCGAGAATATCCACGCTTGCCATAGACGTTTTCTTCCCAGTCAATCCATATTCGGCGTTCATCTTCAAGCATGTCAAGAACTTCAATGAAATCATCGTATTTGAAATTCCGATACGACCACGCATTGACAATCACTTCGTAAGCCTCATCGATGTCAAGATCATTGATAATGACAAGACCAATCATAAATTGAGCGACGACATCCAGACAGTTCTCGGGGAAATCAAGTCGATCCATTTCACCGGTTTGAATCGCACCTTGCAAGGCTGCAAGTTCGATCAGGTCATCAACACTTGAGGGTAAAAACCGAGCACGAGGTATTCCGCCGACGTGGTGGCCTGCACGACCAATTCGCTGTAATGCAGTTGCAATATCTCCCGGGCTACCGATTTGGAGAACCAAATCTACAGATCCAATATCGATACCCATTTCAAGTGAGGAAGAAGTAACGACTGCACGCAAATGACCGTGCTTCAGCTTTTTCTCAACTTCTAATCGTATTTTCTTATCCATTGAACCGTGGTGACCTGCGACCAAATCACCAAGGTATGGGCGTAATTTGAGGACGATGTTTTCAGTCATTTTCCGAGTATTTGCAAATACCAATGTGGTATTGTGGGCTGCAATTAAATCAGCTATTGCTTCGACATTCTTTTCAAAAATTTTGAGAACGGAAAGGTCACTGAATTTAGGGTCAGTAAGCAAAATATCGAGATCGAGCTCTCTTGAACCCGAGATTTTAGCGATACAAACTCGAGTATTATCCCCGCGACTTTCTCGATCGTCACTTGATACCAAATATTCAGCCACTGTTTCAAGAGGTTCCATTGTTGCCGAAATCCCAATACGTTGTACCGGTCGAGTCAATAATGTATCCAAATACGACAGCGTCAATGCGAGATGAACACCACGTTTGCTTGGAACTAAAGAGTGTAATTCGTCAATAATCATGTATTCAACTTCACTGACAATCGGTTGGAATCGTGGAGATGTGATTGCAATAGCGAGGCTTTCAGGAGTGGTGATGAGGATGTGAGGAGGCTTTCGGAGCATCTTTTGACGCTCGGATTGTGGAGTGTCTCCAGTCCTCAATCCAACACGGATTTCTTGTGCTCGACTTGGCAAATAAGATTCTGAAATCTCGGTGAGTGGACCAATCAAGTTTCTTTGAATATCATTGGCGAGGGCCTTAATTGGAGAGATATATACGCAATATACTCTTTTTTCAAGTTTATTATCCAATGCACGGCGCACTAATTGATCGATAATAGAGAGAAAGGCAGTCAATGTTTTACCTGAACCCGTGGGGGAACAAAGAAGTAAGTGTTCTTGATTTATAATTGCTGGAATTGCTAATTTTTGAGGTTCAGTAAAGTCTGGAAATTTGTCTTTAAACCAATTCCGAACAGGAGGACAGAGCATCTCCAAGAGTTCCTCAGTTTCCAGAGGATTATCCAAGTAGTGTATATCTGCCATTTATTTTCAACAGTCCCGTGGTTTTCATTCGTATGCAACGGGTAAATCAACATACCGATTGAAAGGGTAAACCTGTGTCGATTTATGCCCAGCCAATTCCACCTTTTTTCCAACGATTAACAGGTTCGGTCTCAGGAGCAGGAGGCATCAGTAAAAGGACAGACTGCGAAGCATCAAGAGGGACTTGGACTTCATGTAAAGCACCTGTTGGACACGACCCAATGCATGAAAGACAGCCGACACACTGAGATGCAACTACAATTACTGGACGTTTTTTGTGTGTACGCAACTCTGGGTTGCTTGAAAGAGGTAAAAGTGCCTCAAATGGACAATGCGAAATGCACAAATCACAACCGGTACAATCCGGTTCCGTGATAGCGACCATCGATTGCCCCATGGTTTCTCATTAATGGCGGTCATTCTTAACGCTACGCTTGGACGATTTTATGCTTGAAGAACGGTGAGGTTGAAAGGCCAGTCCATCTACCGGTGTTTAGGTGTGGCTATGACAGAACCTGATACAAGCAGATTAGAGCGTTTGTCTGGTGTCCTCAAACGAAGAGGTGTTTTACTTCCTGCTTTTGAGATTCACGGTGGTGCCAAAGGTCTGTACGATTTCGGCCCAGTTGGTGGACGACTTCGTAATAGAGTGAACCAAACATGGCTCAACCACTGGCTTTCATTAGGGAATATTGTCGAGATTTCTTGCCCAACTGTGACACCTTATGCCGTGCTTGAGGCTTCAGGCCACGTTGGTGAATTTTCGGATTTCATGACCGTATGTGGTTCATGTGAAGAAGCAAGCCGTGCAGACACACTGCTCGAATCGTTTCATTCAAATCCGGATTCGTTGACCAAAGATGAACTCCAATCCCTTCTTGACCAGTCTCAACCACCTTGTCCAGCCTGTCAAGGAATTGAATGGTCTGAAATCACCGCTCAAAATTTGATGTTTAATACGACCATTGGCGCAGGTTCTTCAGGACGACCCGGTTTCCTCCGTCCAGAAACAGCCCAAGGTATGTTTACCTCATTCTCTGCTTTGTATCGTCATAACCGTGAACGTTTACCGTTTGGTGCAATCCAAGTTGGTAAAGGTTACAGAAACGAAATATCACCTCGTCAAGGAATGATACGTTTGCGTGAATTCAATATGGCGGAACTCGAATATTTCATCAACCCTCATGAAGAACCAGGTCATGATTTCACCCCATGGAGTGAACAAATGATCACACTCATAGCAGACGGCCAAGGCGAAATTCAGATGAGTTTCAAAGATGCCGTTGAACAAAATATCATTCGCCATGCAACAGTTGGATACTTTATGGCTCAAACATTTGACTTTTTAGTAAAAGTTGGAATCGATTCTGAACGACTTCGATTCCGCCAACATGAAGCAGATGAAATGGCTCATTATGCATCGGATTGTTGGGATGCAGAAATCCATGGTTCCTATGGTTGGGTCGAATGTGTTGGTATTGCTCACCGAGGATGTTATGACCTTGAGTCTCACGAAAAGGCAACTGGTAAATCACTCCGGGCACGACGAGAGTTTTCAGAACCACAAGTGATTGAAACAGATGGTTGGACCATCAACGGGGCAACAGCAGGACCGGCATTTAGAGCATTAGCAGGTGCAGTAAAGGCCGCAGTCGAAGGATTACCAGCAACGACTTCATTCCCTCACCTTGTTTCACTCGAGAGTGGAGAACAAGTGACTGTAGAACCTGAACATGTCAAACGTGACCAACGTACTGAGACGATCACAGGCGAATGGTACATTCCTCATGTGGTTGAACCTGCATTTGGAATCGACCGAATTATTTGGCATATTCTTGACCATGCTTATGACGAAACTGGTAAAGATGGAGAGGAATACACCATCATGCGACTAAGTGAGAATGTAGCCCCAGTCGACTATTGTGTCTTCCCATTGTTTGAAAAAGACGGAATGGGTGAACTTGCTCAATCGATTCACAGAACATTATGTTCGAAACAGAACCTCGTTTCAATGTATGACAGCAGTGGTTCAATTGGACGACGCTATGCACGAGCTGATGAAATCGGAGTGCCAAAGTGCATCACAGTCGACCATCAATCTCTTGAAGACCAAACTGTAACCATTCGAGACAGAGATTCTGGAGAACAACACCGCGTTCGTATCGATTCACTGTAAACCACCATTTCGGGTGAGAATGGTAAATTCTTCACTGAAGGTTGAAGAACCCTCGGAAAATTGTCGAACCATGGCTGGTGTTACCGATTGGACGGAGCGGCACCGGCCCTCGTCTGAACGCCAGTTAGAAGGCAATGAAGTTCAACGTCGAAAAATTCGTGCTTGGTTGGATGAATGGAAGAACGGTAATCCTCGAAAGAAGGCACTGCTCTTGGTTGGACCACCAGGTGTCGGGAAAACTTCGGTAGCACGAGCGATTGCACAAGACATGGGTTGGAATGTCATCGAACTCAATGCCTCAGATGCACGGAACGCTGCAGCCATTCGAAAAGTTGCAACGCACGGTTCGACCCATCGTTCTTTGTTTCACAACCCGGATGAAAAGAAGAAACGAACACTGGTTTTACTCGATGAAGTTGACCACCTCTCTGGTGGGTTGATGGCCGTCAGTCAAAATCGAATCGAAAAGGCAATGCAGGGTGAAGATGAAAATGGGGCCGATGTTTCTTTGAAAGGTGATTCTGGAGGGAAAGCTGAGTTGCTTAACCTTCTTGCCGAAACACGTCAACCGGTTATTCTAGCCTGTAATGAGATCATGGGATTATGGGGGAGAGGTTCGTCATGGAGTTCGACTCGGGACCGATTCACAAAGCATCTCCTCACCATTACGTTCGATCGTGCCAGTGATGAAGCGCTTCGTCGTATTGCACGCCGAGTTTTGCGTGAAGAGAACTTAGAATTCGATGATGCTGCCCTCGAGGCCCTCGTCGACAATAATCCTGGCGATTTACGTGCTCTCGTTCGAGATTTACAGGTCCTTTCCTCGTCTGCAACTGGAACAATCACCGAAGCAATGGTGGTCAATCAAGCACATGCTGGGCGCCGTGATACATCGGAAGGGGTGTTTCCTGGACTGGATAAGTTATACAGGGCAACAGAGGCGGAAGAAGCCGTCAATATCGGCCGTTCTATAGAAAAATCACCACCTGATATGGTGAACTGGATCCATTGGAATAATGCCGCTTTATTTCCCAAAGTAGATTCAATTGCCCGTGGAAATCGCAGTCTTTCGATGGCCTCTAAAATGTACATGGGTCAATTTCGAAGTACTGCACATCGTTCATGGTACTGGAGTGGTCAACTGGCAAGTCTTTCTGCTTCAGTCACTAATACCGTACCCTTCACAAGTCGCATCTACCCATCATACCCAAACTTCTTGCGACGGCAATCAACTCGAACTCGACCATCAATTCTCAAACGTATGGGAAGTTATTCTGGTATGAGTTCATCTGCACTTCGAGAAGAAATACTCCCCTTCCTTTCTGCTATGCTCAAAGACACACCTCATCTCGGCGACTCTGGAGACTTTACACTCTCCCTCGCATATGGTTTCACTGGTGAAGAGCATGCCTCACTTGCTGGCCTACCGCTCTCTCGTAAAGCCACTAAAGAGATTATTGCAAAGTATGAAATGGCTTATGAAGAGCAATTGAGCGAACAAATATTTGAACCATTAAGAGTTGAGGAGATTGAACCAAAACAACAACAAGAGGTTGAAGAAAAGAAAGATGAAGAAGACGGTTCGTCAAACGGTCAAATGAAGCTCTTTTGATTCATTCAGGTTTTTTCTTCTCATCCTTATCTTCCATCAGTCGACGGAAAAGAGCGATTGCCGCACGGTCGGATTGAACACGCTTTTCTCTTTTCCATGTACGAGGATGAAGAAGAATGACTGCCGTCAAAAGTTCGAGACGACCAAACCACATCAAAACGGATGTAATCAGTAAGGCACCGGAGTTCATTCCTGCCCAAGTGTTATTCGGGCCATAATCTCCTAGAGCCGGACCAGTATTACCAAGTGAAGAGGCGACTAAAGTAGTAATACTTTCAAAGGAATCCCCCGGCATGAAAATAGCCAAGAGGATACTAGAGATACCAAATAATCCGATCCAAACGATCAACATACCTACAATCAAACTGATTTGCTGATGTTCAACAACCTCTCCATTCATACGGATTTGGTCAACTTTTCTTGGTTGTGCAATACGGACCAATTCTCTCATTGCAACCTTGAAGGCCAGTGTGACACGGAGTAATTTCAAGCCACCAGCAGTTGAACCAGCACTTGCTCCAACAATCATCAGTATGAATATAATCAGATGTGTGACCAATGGCCAAGATGTATCCATGTAGTTCGTCGAAGTGTATCCCGTACTGGTGCCAAATGAAACGACTTGGAACATACTGTCTCGGAGTGCCCTACCTGCCGAGGTCCCAGAGGCTAAGAGGGCAATGAATACTGCAAGAATTCCAACGGTGATATAGATGACATAATTTCGGAACTCTTCATCACCAAACGCCCTCTTGAAGTCTCCATCACGAATGAACCAAAGAAGCGTAAAATTAACCCCTGCCAAGAACATAAAAAGAATAATTATCGATTCCACTAAGAATGAGTCATAGAATCCAATACTTGCATCATGCGTTGAAAAACCACCGGATGGCATGGTGGTCAAAGCATGGTTAATAGAATCAAACAGATCCATGGCACCTGTAAAGTAGAGCAGCAAGAACTCAAAAACGGTAAGGAATATGTACAACCCCCACAAAGCAAAAGCAGTTTGTTTCAATTTCGGTCGCAGTCGAGAGAGTGAGGGACCGGTTAATTCTGCACGTGCAAGAGCCATCCCTCCACCAATTACTCGAGAGAGAATCATCATTCCAAGCATGATGATACCCATACCACCAAACCATTGCGTAAGTGAACGCCAAATGAGTAGGCCACGAGGTTGTGCATTGATACAATCAACCGTTGTCCCAGGTATACAATTTGGACTCATGTTATGAGAAATAACTGTGGCACCAGTCGTTGTAAAACCAGACATCGATTCAAACCATGAGTTCACTGCACCACGTGCGATATCTACAAAGGAGGCATCCGGAGTGAAAGGTCCAACAAAAACACCACCGAGCCAGAATGGTAGTGAGCCGATAAAAACAGCAATTGGCCACACCAATGCGACAGCAGCAAACGCCTCACGGTCTCGTAGACGTTCAGAAGTATCTGTACGCGTCCAAACACTCAGCATTACTATGCCGAGAGTTGGTGACACGATAGCAGGTACAAGGAAAGCGTAAAGGGCCATTTGAAGGTCATCGAGCCACCATGTGATGAGTCCACAGAACACAAGAGGCAAAGTGAGCGCAATAAGCGTCCAACCGAGGATGAGAGATAATACATCGAAACGCATATTCTATTCACACCTTGAACCGTTTTTCGAGCTCTACAACTCTCTCAGGACTGCAAAAAATGATTAAACGGTCATCTTCAAGCAAAGTTTTGTCCGGAGAAGGTCGCAATGATTCCCAAGTACCGTTCGTGTTTCGACGTTGAATAAAGGCAATTCGCATCCAATCAGGAAACGATGCCTCAAGAACCCGCTTTCCTGCAAATTTTGCATCCGCTGAAACGGGCATACTGACTCCAATAATGTTTGGGATATTGGATAAGATTGCATAACCGCCTGCAGTTTTGGTATGAATTTGTGCTAGCATATTATCGACGGCCACTCGTTTACGATCGACTGCAAACGTAATACCCATTCTCTGCGTTACTTTCACCAAGTCCGCATCATAGAGAAGTAAACCTGTGCGTTGCACACCCATATCACTGGCAAGCAAAGCTGCAGCAATGCTGGCCAAATCATCTTCAAGAGCCGCTATAGCAATATGATGTTCTGAAATTCCAATTTCAGTCAAAATGTCACGATCTAAATGGTCGCCGTGAATCACTTCCAGTAACGGATTTGAACCAATATCAGTGCCAGATAACGTATTTGCAACTTGTAAATCTCGTTCGATAACAGTTACTGAAGCACCTGCTTTCAACCAGTCGTCAGCAATACGTTGACCGATTTTGTTGGCACCAATTACTGCCACTCGGGGTTGGGTTGGGAAATCAGTTGCTTCATGACCAAAGATGCTCAGAATACGATTAAAACTTGAAAGACCTGTTGTAGCAACCGCAATTCGATCATTTGGCATGAGCATGAAATCACCATCCGGTACGAGGCTCTTTTCACTTTCACGCTTCAAACCAACAATCAACGGCATTCCGCCCTCAATCATTTTACTCGCATCACGAAGGCTTTGGAACACGACTTGAGTGGCCTTACTCGTAACGTCTAATTCGATAATAAACGCATCATGGCCAAATGGAATGACTTCCTCAATAGCGGCTGAACGCAAGCCAGAATGAAGTCGGCGAATTGCACCTTCAAGTGGATTAACAACGTGATGCACCTTTGCCCATTCCTGAAGTTTACCTTCATCTTGCTCATGGATATAATTCATACTTCGAACACGGCAGATGGATAACAATGGTTTTGCTTTTGGACCACTTTGTTCATTGTGTGCATGGTGAGCAAGGGCACACGCAAGAAGATTACGTTCATCAGAATTGGTAGCTGCAACAAACACTTCGGCTTCGCCAATTCCGGCTTCGTACAGTTTTTCTCGTGTCGTCAAATCCCCATGAATCACTAACACATCGAGATTCTGAGCATTTTTTACAGCGCGTGAATCCGAATCTACGAGAACGACATCCATGTCCTCAGCACGTAAAGCACGAGCCAAATCGGTCCCGACCCGTCCTGCTCCACCAATTATGATTCGCATTCATTTCACCAAGCCAAATGGAGATATTTTGACGAAAGATTCTGGATATTCACTGACTTTGAATTGTCCACCCGCTGTATTGACATCACCAACAGTCGAATAGACTGGAGGTGCTCGATCAAGTCCGTTAGAGGAATACCTTCCAGGAGAATAGTAATTGCTGAGAAGCGTACCCGTCGAATCAGCTTCTTCAATCCAAGAAATATATGCATTTGGTGTATGTAATAACCATTTATTATTGACGACATCCACTGATGCTTCAACAAAACAGGTGTTCAAATCGATGTTTTGAGAATTACACCATGAGTCACTCATTGGAAGTAAGATATAGCCCCAAGCGTGCCCTTCCCAATTCTTATAATCGGGAGTTAATGCTCCAAATACATACCATCCAGGAAGATTCTTGGTTCGCAATAAGGAAAGGAAAGCATTGGTTTGTTCGTCACAATCACCAAGCTTATCGATCAAACACTGTGGGCCATTTCTTGCTGTAATAGGCGCTTTCTCGTCGTATTCTACACTTACTTGCAAGTAATCAAATGCGGCTCGAGAAAAGGCGTATGCGTTGTCTTGTAGACCTTCAGGGAGATTTGACGATATGAGGTGGGCTGTTTCGATCACTGTTTGATGTTGAGCATTGATTGCATAACTGTGGTCAACACCATATCGAT
>Ga0209830_10002215_pt1 | contig 15846 bp, 16 predicted proteins | sample ArcticOcean_MG_C_12_FD_187439 | JGI IMG/M metagenome (GOLD analysis project Ga0209830, IMG submission 187439) | Marine microbial communities from western Arctic Ocean - ArcticOcean_MG_CB8_130 (SPAdes) (version 2) | ecosystem: Environmental > Aquatic > Marine > Oceanic | place: Arctic Ocean...
TTCTAATACTTGCTCTGATAAAGCTTGAATATGTCTTGAAGAGGTTCCGCTAGCTATAATCATATAGTCTGCCATGGAACTTTTATTTTTAAGGTCGATAGAAATTATATCTAAAGCTTTATTGGAATCCAGAGTATCTAATATGATGCTTTTGAGATCTTTATTTTTTTGCATTAATTAAATAAACCTTATCAAACTTTTCTTAATTGAGAAGATGAAATATTGACTTTTTTAAAATTGATAAATGTTAGGTTTTTTTTATTTATTCCATTAAAAGTCACTGACTTTAAAGATTTAGCTTTATAGCCTTGACGATCAAATACAAGAATATTGCACTCCTTTATAATAGACTTCCATTTATACCATTTATGAAAGTTAATAAGATTGTCAGCACCCATAATGAAATATATTTCAAATTTTTTGTCTTTATTTAAATATTTGATTAAATTAATTGTTCTATTAGAGGCTATTTTATCCTCATAAAATTTAACTTTAATAAAATTATTTTTGCCTATTAATTTTTTAGCAAACTGTGTTCTACTTCTTAAGCTAGAGCTACTTTCATTCTTAAATGGATTTTGTTTTGTAATTGCCCAGATAATATTTTTTAGTTTAAATCTTTTTTTAGCTTGTAAGGATATCTCCAAATGCCCATTATGAGCGGGATCAAAAGTACCCCCTAAAATACCAATTCTAATTTTTTGAGATTTCAATTTATTTTCTAGTTTTGCCATTGCTAACTACTTCGTATTTGTAAGAAATAAGTTGGCCCAAACCTACGGGCCCTCTTGGAGGAAGTGTGTTTGTTGAAATACCAACCTCTCCACCAAAACCAAACTCACCTCCATCAGCAAACTGAGTTGATGTGTTATGCATGGCTATTGAGCTTTTAACATTTTTTAAAAACTTTTCAGCAGTATTTTTGTTTTTAGTAATTATAGAATCTGTATGCATAGTTCCATATTTATTAATATGGTTGATTGCTTCTTCGCAGTTTTTTACAGTCTTCACAGATACTGTTGCTGTTAAGTATTCTGTAGACCAGTCCACTTCTTTTGCGATAGAAATTTTACCTTTATAATGTTTTTTTAAAAAATGATCCCCATATATTTTACAGTTATTTTCTTCAAGTTTTTTTAGAATCGGATTACAAAATTTTTTAACAATCTTTTCATGAAGTAAAATTGTTTCGGTAGCACCACAAATACTGGAATTTCTTAATTTAGCATTATAAATTATATTTATAGCCATTTTTATGTCTGCATCTTTATCAACAAATGTGTGGCATAGACCCTCTAGATGTCCAATAATGGGCACTGTTGAAAACTCCTGAACTCTTTTTACTAAATTTTTTCCTCCACGAGGTATGATTACATCAATATAACCTTTCATTTCTGAAAGTATAAAATCAACTAATTTTCTGTCTTTAGAATCTACAAATTGAATAAAATTTTCATTAACACCATTTTCTTTGAGAGCTTTTCGAAATAGTTTAGCTAAGACTTTATTAGTGTTTATCGCTTCTGACCCACCTTTTAAAATTACAGTATTTCCAGATTTAAAACACAAACTGGCAACATCTGAAGTAACATTGGGTCTACTTTCATATATAACTCCAATAACACCAATAGATATAGACACTCTTTTAATTTTTAATCCATTGGGCCTACTCCACTTCTCAAGAGTATTATCAACAGGATCTTTTAGTTTGATAATTTTTTTTATTGAGCTTCTAATATTGTCTAATTTTTTTGAGTTAATAGTCAGTCTATCAATTAAATTATTCTTTAATCCTTTTTTTAGAGCAAATTTTATATCTTTTGCGTTTGCTTTAATTATAGAATTTTTCTCTTTATCTAATAATAAGGCATATCTTTTTAAAATTTTATTTTTTAACGAAGTATTAACTTTTTCAAGAGATGCCTTTTTAGCGTTTTGCCCTATTAAATTCAAATATCGACTCATTTTATACCTCTACTATATCATCTTTATGTATAACTTCAGACTTTGAGACATATCCTAATATTTTTTCAATTTCTTTAGAATGATGTCCCATAATTCTTAATATTTCATCAGATGAAAATGAGCTTAAACCTCTAGCACATTCATAATTTTTTTTATTTAAAACTTTTATGTGATCACCTTTTTTAAAGTTACCAGATACCCTTGTAATTCCTGCTGCTAACAAACTCTTGCCATTTGAAAGTGCTTGTGTGGCACCATCATCAATAATAATTTCTCCTTTGGGTGAAATTGAACTAATGATCCATTTTTTTCTAGCATCTAATTTGGTTATTTTTGGTAAAAACCATGTACAGTTATTATCTTCAATTATTTTTTTAATAGGTCTCATTAATAAACCATTAGCTATTACCATTCGACATCCTGATAGTTGACAGATTTTTGCTGCATCGATCTTAGTTTTCATTCCACCTATTCCATATTCACCAATACTTTTTGTTGCAATTTTTTCTATATTCTTATCTATATTTTTTATCTCTTTTATTAATTTTGCAATTTTATAAATTTTTGGATTTTGAGTGTAAAGACCATCAACATCAGAAAGAAGTATCAGTGAGTCGGCACCAGATATTTGAGCAACCCTAGAAGCCAGTCTATCGTTATCACCATATTTGATTTCTGCAGTTGCTGTGGTGTCATTTTCATTAACAATTGGCACACAACCTAATTGAAATAAATTATCAAATGTTCTTTTGGCATTTAAGGCCCTTCTTCTTTGCTCAGTATCTTCTAGTGTAAGTAAAATCTGAGATATATTAATTTTTTGTTTAACAAATATTTCAGAAAATAAATTCATAAGCTCAATTTGTCCAATTGATGCTACAGCTTGACTTTTATCAATTTTAAGATTTTTTTTACTTAAATTCAGCTTTTTACAGCCCATAGCAATAGCACCAGAACTGACGATAATAATCTTTTTATTTTCTTTAATTAGTTCTCGAATGTCTTTAGAAAATTCTAAAAGCCATCTCTTTCTAATTTTTTTATTATCATCTATTAATAAAGATGAACCAATTTTGATTACAATTATTTTAGAATTCTTAAGATACATATGCTAGCAATTTAGCTTTAACTTTTGATATAGATCCCTTGTCTAATGTTGAAAGGGTTATTACCTCAGAATCTTTATTTTTAGAAAAATTTTTCACAATTTCATCTACTTCTACTTTGTCTAATAAATCTATTTTATTTAATACAATTATTTCTTTTTTTTCAAGTATCTCTTTACTGTAGCTACCAAGCTCTTTTTTAACTTGTTGATATGCATTTTCAATATTTTCATCAGTAATATCTATTAAATGCATCAAAGTTTTGCATCTTTCAATGTGCTTTAAGAATTGAATTCCCAGACCTACACCTTCATGTGCACCCTCAACTAGACCAGGAATGTCAGCTAAAGTTATTTCTTTATCATCATAAGTTGCAACACCAAGGTTTGGGTTTAAAGTTGTAAATTTATAATTTGCTATTTTAGGTGTGGCATTTGTAATAGATGCTAATAAGCTAGACTTACCTGCGTTGGGTAAACCTACAATACCAACATCAGCAATAGTTTTTAGTTGAAGCCAAACTACATATTCTTCACCTGTTGCACCCTTTGTAAATTTTTTTGGAGCTCTATTTGTAGAACTTTTAAACCTAGTATTTCCAAGACCACCTTTACCACCCTTGGCCACAACAAATTCTTCACCTTCTTTTTTAAAATCATGGATCAAAGTTTTATTATCTTCTTCAAAGACTTGTGTCCCTATTGGAACTTTTAAAAATAAATCGTCCCCTCCATGACCCGTACGATTTTGTCCAGAGCCATTTACACCGCTTCCAGCTTTGTGATGTTGCTGAAATCTATAATCAATAAGAGTATTTAAATTTCTTTCAGATCTTAAAAATATGGTACCACCTTTACCACCATCCCCACCATCAGGTCCACCGTACTCAATGAATTTTTCTCTACGAAAACTAGGAGACCCATGCCCTCCATTTCCAGCCTTTACATAAATTTTTACTTGATCTAGAAATTTCATAATACAACTGTTGGTTTTTAGTTGTACTACTAATTGGGTTTTACTGAAACGAATGTTCTGTCTAATCTGCCTTTTTTAAATACTACTTTTCCCTCAACAACAGAAAAAATTGAATGATCCTTGCCCATTCCTACATTTTCACCAGGAAAAATTTTTGTTCCTCTTTGTCTAACAATTATGTTTCCAGGAATTACCACTTCACCACCGTACTTCTTAACGCCAAGTCTACGACCAGCACTATCTCTTCCGTTTCTTGATGATCCACCTGCTTTTTTTGTTGCCATAATTTATCTAATTTATTTACTTGCTGCTTTAGCCTCTACTTTTTTTGCTGCTTTAGTCTCAACTTTTTTTGCTGCTTTAGACTCTACTTTTTTAGTATCTGTTACAACTTTTACTTTCTCAATTTTTTTATTTGGTTTAACCATTTTTTCTGCTTCAGATAAAACTTTTCCATCTTTCGAGAAAATTTTGCTAATTCTTATTAATGAATATTGCTGTCTATGACCATTTTTTCTTCTTGAATTTTGCCTTCTTCTTTTTTTGAATATTAATATTGTTCTATTTTTTCCATTTTCAACAAGATCAGCTTCAACTTTTGCACCAACAACTACTGGTGACCCAACTTCGATAGTTTTGTCATCTCCATAAGCTAGGATTTCTTTAAATTCTATTTTGGTTTCAGCTTTAGAATCTTCCAATCTTTCAATTTTAAGTATTTCACCAGCTTTAACTTTGTACTGTTTTCCACCTGTTTGTATGATTGCGTATGACATTGTTTAATCTATTTTTATAAGCTGCAATATAGTCCGAGGCCTATTATAGTCAAGTCCGAATAAGTTAGAAATTATCCTTTAAATCCCTCAATTTTGAAAAGCTCTCTATATTGCTTGACCTAAGAAAAATATTACAATCTAATTCATCCTTAATAGTTGATGGAATAGTAGGCAGTCCAGCTTTTAACTTTATATTTATATCGTTTATTTTAGCTTTGAGATTTTCATTATTTGCATCATATGCCAAACAAAATTCAGAATTTTTTTTGGTATATTCATGGCCACAATAAATTTTTGTATTTTTTGGTAGTTCCTTTAATTTCATTAAAGAATCAAACATTTGAGAATATGTTCCCTCAAATATTCTTCCACAACCTAATGAAAAAAGAGTATCCCCAGTAAAAACAGATTTTTCCTTATAAAAATAAAAACAAATGTGACCAAGAGTATGTCCTGGAATATAAATTATTTTAGCTTCAAAATTTTTATATATCCAATTCTCTTGATCATTAATTAATATATCTATTTCAGGGATTCTTTCTTTATCTCCACTATACCCAATAACACTTGCATTATATTTTTTTTTTAATTCTTGATTACCACCAACATGATCATAATGATGATGTGTATTTAGTATACACTTTAATTTAATCTTATTATTTTCTAAGTATTCAATAACAGGTTCCGCTTCACTAGGGTCAATTACACAAGCAGTATCATTTGTTTTATCAATTAATAAATAAGAGTAGTTGTCTTGTAAACATGGTATTATTTTAATTTCCATCTATTTTTCTATTAAAAAAATTCCAAGTACAGCCGTTAAGTTTTTTAAAGCTAAATTTGTATTGGTTATTTTTGATGATTCTAAATTTTGAAGGGCAATAGATTTGTATAAGTTAATATTTCTATTTTCACAAAAATTAAAGAAATCCTTAATAGTGCACATATGTAAGTTTGGAGTATTGTACCATTCGTCAGGTAAAGTTCTCGTTACAGGCATAGTTCCCTTCATCAATAGATGTAATCTAACTTTCCAGTAGCCAAAATTAGGTATCGTCACAATTGCTTTTTTTCCAACTCTTAATAACTCTGATATGACTTTTTCAGGGTTAAGAAAGGCCTGTAATGTTTGACTTAAAATTACAAAATCAAAAGATCCATCAGGAAATTGAGAAAGATCTTGTTCAGCATCTCCCTCAATTACGGTCAAACCCTTTCCAATACATTGCTGAACATTACTTTTTGAAATTTCTATTCCTCTTACATCTATTTCTTTATTATTTTTTAAAAAAACCATTAAAGTACCGTCACCACATCCGACATCTAGAACTCTTGTATTAGTTTCTATTAAGTCTGCAATTAATTTAAACTCTGTTTTCATTATTTATTTTTTAGGTATGAAGTATTAATAAAATCTTTTAAAGTATCCAAAAATTTTGGAATATTTAATAAAAAAGAATCATGCCCCTTATCAGATTCAATTTCAACAAAGCCAACATCTGCGCCTATAGCATTTAAGGCTATGACAATTTCTTTATTTTCAGAAGTTGGATAAAGCCAATCTGAAGTAAACGATATAACCAGAAATTTTGTTTTAGTATCTGTAAATGCTTCGGATAAATTTCCACCGTGTTGTTTGATTAAATCAAAATAATCCATTGCCCTTGTAATATACAGGTAGCTGTTAGCATCAAATCTATCAACAAATACAGATCCTTGATATCTTAGATAGCTTTCTATTTGAAAATCAGCATCAAAACTAAACTTTAAATCATCTCTTTCTTGCAACTTTCTTCCAAATTTTTCTTGCAAACCATTTTTAGACAAATAGGTAATATGAGCAGCCATCCTTGCAACAGATAAGCCCTTGTTAGGACTTTTATTTTGGTTTGAGTAATCTCCACTCAGCCAATTTGCATCAGCCATGATGGACTGTCTTCCAAGCTCATTAAAAGCAATATTTTGTGCTGAATGATTTGAGGTAGTAGCAATTGGAATTGCTACCTCTGCCTTATTAGGAAAATTACTTACAAATTGGAGAACCTGCATACCACCCATAGACCCACCTATGACTGCAAATAATTTTTCAATTTTAAAAAATTCTAAAAGATTATGTTGTGCGTTAACCATATCATTTATCGTGATAATGGGAAAAGCTGTTCCATAAATTTTATTTGTATCAGGATTAATATTACTTGGACCTAAAGACCCCAAACATCCACCAATTACATTCGCGCATATTATGAAATATTTATCAGTATCAATAGCTTTTCCTGAGCCTACAGCATAGGACCACCAACCATCTTTTTTAGTTATTGGATTTAAACCAGAAACAAATTGATCCCCTGTTAGAGCGTGAAACACCAAAATAGCATTATCTTTTTTTTTATTAAGAGAACCATAAGTTTCATAAGCTAAAGGAAAGTTAACAATAGTTTGACCACAATCTAATTTTAAAGGCTTATTAATTATTAAACTTTTTATGTTTAGATTTTTATTCATAAATAATAGCTAAAATTTGAATTGTGAGAAAAAAAACTTATTTAGCGGTTTTTTAAGCGCTCGCAATTCAGTTAAATCAGCGCATATTTTTTGTACAAGATAGCGATTCTTATGTCAAATTTTTTAAAAAATGACTTATTCAGTATGAAAGTTTAATATTTTATTTATAAGATTGATAAAATGACAGTTCCAAAGTTTAAAAGATTTAGAATAGAAGCGTATAAACCAGGAAAGTCAAATATAGGTAATATCAAAAATATTATCAAATTATCAGCCAATGAGTCAGCACTAGGCGTTAGCCCCAAAGCAAAGAAGGTTTTAAATAATAAAAATTTGTCTTTATCTAAATATCCAGACAGTAAAGCAAAAGTTTTAAGAAAAGAAATTTCAAAAAGATTTAATTGTGATTTTAATAAGATTATTTGTGGAGCAGGGTCAGATGAAATTATTCAAATGATTTGTCAGTTATACTTAAAGCCGTCAGATGAAGTGATTGTGCCACAATATAGCTTCTTAATGTATAGAATCAGTGCACAAATTGTTGGAGCAAAAGTTATTTTTTCAAAAGAAAAAAACTTTAAAGTTTCAGTATCAAAAATAATTGAAAAAGTTACAAAAAAAACAAAAATCGTTTTTATTGCTAACCCAAATAATCCAACAGGCACTTATTTAAATAAATTAGAATTATTAGAACTAAGAAAAAAATTAAAAAAAAATATTTTATTAGTTTTAGATGATGCTTATTTTGAATATATGAAAAACAAAGATTATAAATCAAGCTTAGATCTATTTAAAAATAAGGACAACGTAGTTGTAATAAGAACATTTTCTAAAATTTATGGATTAGCTTCTTTAAGAGTTGGTTGGGGTTATGCTTCAAAAAAAATTATTAATGCAATGAATTTAATTAAATCACCTTTTAATGTAAACCAACTAGCACAAATTACTGCAACAGAAGCGTTAAAGGATAAAAAATTTGTTAATCAATCTGTGAAGCATAATATTACAGAAGCAAATAAAATTAAAAAAATATTAGAAAAACTAAACATTTTTTCCAATGAAGTAACAGCTAATTTTTTATTACTAAATTTTGATAAATGTAAGTTTTCAGCTAACTACATTTTTAACAAGTTACAATCAAAAGGTATTATATTAAGATCTACAGAAGATGGCTATAATATTAAAAATAAATTAAGATTAACAATTGGATCTAGAAAAGATAATGCAATACTTCTAAAAGCAATTAAGATTATATTTAATTAATTATGAAAAATATTTTAATCATAGGATGTGGTTTGATTGGGTCTTCATTACTAAGAGCAATAGCTGACAAAAAAATAGCAAAAAAAATATTTATTTATGAAAAATCTAAATCCAATATTTCAAAAATTAAAAAATTAAGATTACCATGTGAAATCACAACAGACTTTAAAAAAATTATCCCAAATTTAGATTTGATAATATTTTGTACTCCATTAAGTGAGTACAAGAAAATAATTTTGAAGATAAATAAATATTTATTACCCAAAACTATAATAACAGACGTTGGATCATCAAAAGAAAAATCTATTGAATTAATTAGAAAAAAATTAAAAAAAGGAATTTTTTGGACATCAAGCCACCCTATTGCAGGATCAGAAGTTAGTGGCCCTGAATATGGTGCAAAAGGTTTATTTATTAATAAATGGTGCGTACTAATAAAAGAAAAAGATACCAATAAGAAACACTTAAATGTACTGAATAAGTTTTGGAAAAAAATTGGCTCTAGAGTTGTAATTATGGATTCTAAAAAACATGACACAATCTTTTCAATGACAAGTCATTTACCTCACTTAATTGCTTATAATCTAGTTAAAACAGCTACAGATTTTGAAAAACAACAAAGGTATGAGCTGATTAAGTTCAGTGCTGGCGGCTTGAGAGACTTTTCAAGAATAGCTGCATCAAATGAAATAATGTGGAGAGATATATTTTTTAATAATAAAAAAAATATTTCAAAAGTTATAGATTTATTTATCAAAAACTTACGTTCATTTAAAAAAGATATTCAATTTAAAAATAATAAATCTATCATTAAAAAGTTAGTAGATACCAAAAAAGTTAGAAAAAAAATAATTAAATTGAAACAAGATATTGATAAACCAGATTTTGGTAGAAGTTAATGTTTTATAAAAGATACTTTTTTTACTATTAATTTTGCTGTTCTTTCAATTGCATCTATTGTTTTATTAATTGGCATGATAATTACTTTTTTTTTAGGACCATAAGCGTGAATCAACTTTTTTGCGTTGATACAAATAGCAACATGCCCACTCCAGAATATAACATCACCCTTTTTAAATGTTTTTCTTTTAACATTACTTTTTGAATGTTTTATTTGATCCTTTGTGTCTCTAGGATAAAATTTATTATTATAATAATAAAATAATTGTAAGATAGCAGAACAATCTATTCCTTCATGAGTTTTACCACCCCAAATATATTTAGTTTTTAAAAATAACTTTAATATTTTTAAATAATCTTTTTCTTTATGACTAATTACTTTTATATCTTTTTTTTTAATCCATTTATTAATTTCAAACTCTATAAATTTTTTATTTTCTTGGATTATTGAGACTCTTGATGCAAAGGGTAAAAAAAATTTTGTTTTATTGTTTAGCTTATTAAAGATGTTTGCCTTTAGAATAAATACTTTATGTGTAGGTTTATGATTATTTGTAAAATTTTTATTTTTTATATAGCCAATATAATTATCAAATGATGTTTTTATCTTCATCCAATTTTTATTTTTAGATAAAATCTTAAATTTTTCTCCATATAATAGTTGAGAAGTAATTTCTGAAACTTTAGAAGGCCTCTTGTAAATATTTGAGACAGAGCTTTTGTAAAAATAATTATTTTTCATTAAGTTTTAATTTGTCTTTAATACAATACAAACAAATCAAAGATGGTATGACCATAATTGCCGTTAAGATGAAAAATATTCCCCAATCTCCATTCAACCAATCCACCAAAGCACCAGATGATGACGCCAGTGTTGTTCTGCCTGCTGTTCCTATTGAGGCAAGCAATGCATACTGTGTTGCAGTGTAGGTTCTATCCACCAGTAAGGAAATAAATGCTACAAATGCAACTGTTGCAAAAGCTGCAGCAATATCATCAAATATAACTGCTGTAGCAAATAACAGCTCAGATTTATCACTCCAAGCCAAGATGGAAAATAATAAATTTGTTGCAGCCATTAATACTCCAGCAAGAAACATCGCCTTTAATACTCCAGATCTAATTACAAAAAGCCCGCCTAATAATGTAAAGATAACTGTAGTTACCCACCCTAAAGTTTTTGAGTAAATGGCGATATCACTTTTAGAAAACCCTATTTCTTTATAAAAAATTATAGACATTCGTCCAAGAAATGCCTCACCGATTTTAAATAAAAAAATAAAGCTTAGAATCCCAATTGCAACAGAAAAACCATTTTTTTTAAAAAAACTTAATATAGGGCCACCCAATGTACTGCTTATCCAGGCAGTAAAACCAGTTATAAAATTTTTTGACCCAAGTTTGTTTTCTATAAGCTTATCAGTTTCTTTTTGTTTTAATTGTCTATCAATAGATTGCGGCTCATGAACAAACATTAAACCTATATTCATTGAAACAACGATAACACCTAAAATTAGAAAAGTTGTTTGCCAATAATTGACTATGCCAATATTTTCAAAATATTGAGCTGTAAACAAAGCTATTACGCCACCCAATTTATATCCACTCCACCATCCAACAACAGCCATAGCAGCGCCAGCAGCCATTGATTGGCTCTCATGTTGACCTATTTGTTCAATTCTTAAAGCATCAACAGTAATGTCTTGTGTAGCTGATGCTATAGCAATAATTAATCCAACTGTAATGAGTAGTGCTAAATTCTCTATTGGATTAATAAAACTCCAGGCAACAAGACAAATCAAAATTATAAATTGCATTGAAACTATCCAACCTCTTCTATGACCAAGTCTTTTTGTTAGATAGGGTATTTGGATTCTGTCAACAAGAGGTGCCCATAAATAATTAAAGGCATAAACTGCAAATATTAAACCTGCCCAGCCAACAGTTGATCTACTTAAACCCTCTTCGTTGAGCCATAAACTTAAACTACTCCCAATCAAAACCCATGGAAATCCAGAGATTGCACCTAGTAGTAATATTCTAAGCATTCTCTTGTCAAAGTAGAATGAAAAAGTTTCTGAAAGTGATTGTTTTCTAATTTCAATCATAATCAATTTTTCCAAAAAGAAGGTAGAAACAGAACCAGTATAGCAAAAAGCTCTAATCTACCCAATATCATTCCAAGGCTTAAAATCCATTTAGAAAATTCTGGTAAACTCGCAAAGTTACCATTTGGGCCAATCGTAGATCCCAATCCAGGTCCGACATTAGAAATTGAAGTTGCAGCTCCTGAAATTGATGTAATAAAATCTAAGCCACTTAAGGATAAAAATGCAGTTATTAAAAAAAATATTACCAAGTAAAGAAAAATGAATGAAATAATAGAAGCCATAAATTTATCATCTACAGTGTTTTTGTCATACTTAATTATAAAAATTCCTTTTGGATAAATAATTTTTTTAAGTTGATTGGCTACAAAGAGATATAAAATTTGAATTCTAAAGATTTTAATACCACATGTAGTGGAACCAGCACAGCCACCAATAAACATCAAAGTCAAAAAGAAAATTAATGGGAAATTTCCCCAGCCATCAAATTCTCCTGTGACATATCCTGTTCCAGTTAAAATAGAAATAACATTAAAAAAAATTACTCTTAAATTAATTTGAGAAAAATCTTTATTTAGAAATAGTGAATAAATAAAAAGTAAAATTATTGAAAATATAATTATTTTTATAAATGATTTAATTTGAACATCAGAAAAAAATATTTTTTTGTTACCATTTAAAAATTTTATATAAGCAATAAAAGGTAAACTTCCTAATATAATAAAAACCATTGAGGATATTTCGATAGGGAAGCTGTTAAAATATCCAATTGACTCATTATAATTTGAAAAGCCCCCTGTAGCTATTGTTGTCATAGAATGAGTGACGCTATCAAAAATATTCATACCAAAAACTTTATAAGTAAGAGCGCAAAGTGTAGTTAGTGCTAAATAAACATAAATTAACCTTAGTGCTACCTCTTTAGATTTTGGTAGTAATTTTTCTGAGGAATCATTACTAGAAATTTTAAATAGTTGCATTCCTCCAACATTCATTATTGGCATTAGGGTAATTGCCATTACAATTATACCTATTCCCCCAAGCCATTGAAGCATGGCTCTCCACAAAAGAATAGATCTGGGTGCCGCCTCCAAATCTGATATTATTGTTGACCCTGTAGTGGTAATTCCAGACATACTTTCAAAGAAAGAATCTGTGATTGATAATTCGAGACTTGAAAAGATAAAAGGTAAAGAACCAAATATTGCAATAGTCAGCCAAGAAAGTGCTGTTAGTAAAAAGGCTTGTTGAAGGTTTAATTTTTTTTCATGATTTAAGTTTGTTAAAAAAAATAACACACCAAATATAATTGAAATTATAGATGCACCTATAAATGAGGAGTCTATTTCTGAGTATACAATTTGAGTTATAACTGGAATTACCATTGATATCCCAAGAATAATTTGCAAGACACCCAAGGTAAAAAAAACAGTTTTATAATTAGACATTTTGAAAGAACATTATTTTATGGTAAATAAATTTCAACTCTATAAGAATTAATAATAGCTCCAATTATAAGATATTTGTTATAAAAAAAAGTGATTGAAAAAGATAATTTAGATAAAACTAACGCATGGCCTTTTGTTGAGGCAAAAAAGCTGTTGCGTGAAAGAAAATCCTTTATTGAAAAAAAAGGTAAGATTATTCTGCAAACTGGTTATGGACCAAGTGGATTGCCTCATATAGGAACATTTGGTGAAGTAGCCAGAACATCAATGATGGTTAATGCGATAAAACAGTTAACTGATTTACCAACAGAGATTATTACTTTTTCAGATGATATGGATGGATTTCGAAAAGTTCCTGAGAACGTTCCTAATCAAGAGCTTTTAAATCAAAACCTTCATAAACCATTAACTCAAGTTCCAGACCCATTTGGAAAATTTACAAGTTTTGGTGAACATAACAATGAAATGTTAAAAAACTTTTTAGATAAATTTAATTTTAAATATGATTTTAAAAGCTCTTCTGAACTTTATAAGAGTGGATTTTTTAATCCCACATTGCAAATAATTTTAAAAAACTATCAGGGTATTATGGATATAATTCTTCCAACACTCGGCCAAGAAAGGCAAAAAACTTATAGCCCCTTTTTACCAATATGCCCAGATACAGGTAAGGTTTTAGAAATTCCTGTGTCAGAAATTTTAAAAGATAAGTCAAAAATTATTTTTGATAATAATGGAAAAAAATTAGAAGTTAGTATCTTAGATGGAAACTGTAAATTGCAATGGAAAGTAGATTGGGCGATGAGATGGTATGCGCTTGATATTGATTTTGAAATGTATGGAAAAGACTTAATTGAAAGTGCAATTTTATCATCAAGAATAATCAAATTAATTGGAAAAGCAAACCCATCTGGCTTTGCGTATGAGCTTTTTTTAGATGAAAAAGGAGAAAAGATTTCTAAATCAAAAGGTAACGGGATTACAATTGATCAATGGCTAGAATATGCATCACCAGAAAGTCTTTCACTGTACATGTATCAAAACCCCAAACGAGCAAAAAAACTGTACAAAGAAATAGTCCCAAAAACAGTAGATGAATATCTAGATTCCATTGAAAAGGCAAAAAGTCAAAATGATTTACAGTTATTAATGAATCCTGCTTGGCATGTACACAATGCGTCAATTCCGAAAGAAGATACAATTATGAGTTTCTCGATGCTTTTAAATTTAGTAGAAACAAGCAATGCTGATTCTAAAGAATTACTTTGGAAATTTGTAAAAAAATATAAAAAAGATATTTCAGAAGAAAAATATCCAATATTTGATAACTTAATTGGATACGCAATTAAATATTTTAATGACGTAATAAAACTAAAAAAAATATATAAAACACCTAATGCAAATGAAAAATTAGTCTTTGAGGCATTAATTAAAACTCTTGATAATTGCAATGATGAAATGTTGCCTGAGGATATTCAAACATTAATTTATACAGTAGGTAAAGAAAATGGATATTCAGAAAATTTACGTGATTGGTTTAAATTAATTTATGAGGTAGTATTTGGAGAAGAGAATGGTCCAAGAATGGGTTTTTTTATAAGCTTTTTTGGTGTTGACGAAACTAAAGAATTAATAAAAGAAAAAATCAAATAATGTTTTCAAAAATCCGATCACTAATTTTCAAATTTGACCCTGAAACTGCACATAATTTAGCAATCCAGTCTTTAAAATTAAATTTAACACCAAATTTAATGAATGAAAATAAAGATGACCCAATGTTTAGGACTAATTTATTTGGCAAAGAAATAGATAACCCAATTGGAATAGCTGCTGGGTTTGATAAAAATGCCGAGGTTTATAATCCATTATTTAAACTTGGCTTTGGGTTTGTCGAAGTGGGGACAGTTACACCTCTTAAACAATACGGCAACCCTAAACCAAGAGTATTTAGATTAGTTGAAGATCAGGCACTTATAAATAGACTGGGATTCAATAATTTAGGTGCTGAAGATGTTAGCAATAGAATTCGGTCTAATTTAAATAAAGGTTTGTTGGGAATTAATATAGGTCCTAATAAAGATAGTAGTGACCGACAAAATGATTATTTAATTGGCCTTAGAACCTTTCATGATATAGCTGACTATATTACAATTAATATCTCCTCACCAAATACAGAAAATTTAAGAAGCTTTCATGATGAAAAAAAATTTGAAGAATTAATCAATTCAGTCCAAGAAGAAAAAGCTAAACTTAAATCTAAAATACCAATTGTAATAAAAATTTCCCCTGACATTTTAGAAGAACAAATTGAATTGTTAAGTAAAGTACTGCTAGATTATAAAGTAAGTGCAGTAATTATTTCAAATACAACTGCAAGAAACAGGGAGAAATTAAACAATATATTGAAGCATCAAAAAGGTGGTTTGTCAGGAAAACCCCTTGAAGAAGAGGCTAATAAATTAATAAGTAAGTTTTATAAATTATTAAAAAATAGAATTGAAATTATTGGTGTAGGTGGTGTGGACTCAGGGGAAAGTGCACATAGAAAATTTTTAGCTGGAGCAAGTCATGTTCAATTGTATACTGGCATGGTTTTTCAAGGACCAAACATTGTTGGAAAAATAAAAAAAGAGCTAAAGGAAATATTAATTGCTGATGGGATTAAGAATTTTAGGGAAATAATAGGTAAGAAACAGTCTAATTAAAGCTAATAAACTTGACGAGGTCACTAACTCATCTTATATAGTCACTAAATATTATGTCTAAAAAATGCGAATTAACCGGTAAAATACCTATGAATGGT